>Ga0209918_1001254_pt1 | contig 14108 bp, 5 predicted proteins | sample SalPonD_shore_MG_FD_185712 | JGI IMG/M metagenome (GOLD analysis project Ga0209918, IMG submission 185712) | Salt pond soil microbial communities from South San Francisco under conditions of wetland restoration - Salt Pond MetaG... | ecosystem: Environmental > Aquatic > Marine > Intertidal zone >...
AAAACCATTAAAAAGTGATCATACCTATTATTGGAAAATTCATGTTTGGGATCAGGATGGTGATGATACCTGGAGCAAGGTGGAGACTTTTCATACCGGGTTGTTTGAATCATCGGATTGGCAGGGGGATTGGATCAGTGCTCCCGATACTACAATTTCAGCTCCATTGATGCGAAAAGAATTCTCACTGCATAAACCGGTAAAGCGAGCCACCGCTTTTGTGACGGGAGTAGGATATTATGAATTTTACCTGAATGGGAAAAAAGTGGGCGATCACGTGTTGGATCCGGGAATGACGGATTATCACAAACGGGTTTTATATGCTACCTACGACGTAACAAAACAAATGAAAAATGGAGCGAATGCAGCGGGTTTTATCCTGGGGAACGGAGCATGGCGCATGCGCACCATGAAGAATCGCTATGCCTGGAAGAATCGTAAATTCGGGAACCCAATGGCGATTTTACAGCTCAATATTACCTTCAATGACGGAACCGAGAAACATATTGTAACCGATGCATCATGGAAGTCAAGTGAAGGGCCCATCACTTATAATAATATATACGGCGGGGAAGACTACGATGCCCGGAATGAACAGCCGGGTTGGACGACCCCCGGATTTGATGATTCTGATTGGAACGGGGTAAAAAAAACGGTTGGCCCGGGCGGAAAATTGCAGGCTCAGTTGATGCCGGCAATAAAAGTAGTTAAAACCATAAAACCGGTGAAACGAATTCATCCTGCGGACAGTGTATATTTGTATGACCTGGGCCAAAACATGCCTGGATGGTGGCGGATCAGGGTTCAGGGACAAGCGGGCACAACCTTGCGAATCCGGGGAGCTGAAACGCTCAATGATTCTTTGTTCCCCACTCCCCTTAAACCCGGCGATCATTTAAGTACAAAACAAAAATATCACCGTCAGGTTTATACTGATTATACGCTTAAAGGCGATGGAGAAGAAATATATGAACCCCGCTTTTTCTATTCCGGATTTCGATACGTGGAAGTAAAGACGGATCAGCCCGGAGGGCTGGATACTATCGAATTGGAAGGCCGGGTGGTCCATACCGCCCTGGAACAAACCGGTCAATTTTCAACATCGGATATCCTGTTGAATAAAATTCACGAAGCCACCGTATGGTCTCAAATTGGCAATACACATAGTTACCCGTCCGATTGTCCCCATCGCGAAAAAGGGGCCTATACCGGAGATGGTGAAGTGATCGCCGAAGCATCCATTCACGATTTTAACATGGCCCCGTTCTATACCAATTGGGTAGCCGATATGCGCGATGCCCAGCAAGAGAACGGGCGGGTTCCCAATACTTCTCCAACACTCATAGGCGGTACCGGGGGCGGGATCGCCTGGGGAAGTGCCTATATCCTGGTTCCCTGGTGGATGCATCAATATTATGGGGATACCCGGATTTTAAAGGATCACTATTCCACCATGAAAAAATATTTGGGATATTTGCATCAGCTGGGGCGTAGCGATTCTAATCCGGATGAAAAATATATTATCAACGACTTTGGTGGATACTGGGATTCGCTCGGTGAGTGGTGTGCTCCGAGACAAAGTGACGGGCCGAATCATCCGCTGGTAAGTACAGCTTACTGGTACATTGATGCGATGAAATTTGCTGATATTGCTGAATTTATCGGGAATTCGGACGATGCCAATCATTACCGGGCCCTGGCCGATACAATCCGTCAATCTTTCAATAAAAAATTCTTTGATGTCAAAAGTGATTTATATGGGGCTGATCAACCCTATCAAACCTATTTAGCTTTGGCTTTGGCGCATAATTTAACTCCGAAGGGAGCAAGAACGGATGTCCTGAAAAAATTGGTAGATGATATTACCCAAACTCATCAGGGACATTTAAACACGGGCATTCTGGGAACCAAACACTTATTTCCCGTTCTTTTGAATGCCGATCACGGCGATGTTGCCTATAATATGGTACATCAAACCACAAATCCAAGCTGGGGATTCTGGATTAAAAAAGGGGCTACCACGTTGTGGGAAAAATGGTCGGGAAAGGCTTCACATAACCATCAGATGTTTGGCTCTGTGGATGAATTCTTTTATAAATACCTGGCGGGGATACGGCCACCGGCCAATAATGAATCACAAATGGCATATCATGAAATTAAAATCCGGCCATTTATCCCTGCTTCACTAGACTCCGCCGGAGCTTCCATCCAAACGGTCCGTGGAAAAGTCAGCTCAACCTGGAAGAAAAAAGAGAATGGGTTAACCCTCTCGATTCATCTGCCGGCCAATACCGAAGGTATGATAAGTGTTCCCTTACTTTCAAATCAGAATGTGGAGATTCGGGAATCGGGTCGTGTGATTTGGAATGGGGATGCATTTCAGCCGGGGACACCGGGAATTCGTGGTGGGCGAAGAGATGGAAAATTCATCTCATTTACCGTGGGTTCTGGTTCTTATACTTTTGATATGCATATTTCGGGCAATAACTAATGGCAAATTCCTAACATACAATAATTATGACAACTCTGTCTAGCTTCCACAAGTCGCTATATTTTTTACTCTTATTGAGTATAAGTTTAATTTTTATGAGTCCATCAAGTGGTAAGGCACAGAGTGAGATGAATCGTAGTGTGAATTTGGAAGAGGGGTTTAAAAATCCACCTAAGAAGGCCCGTCCACGGGTTTGGTGGCATTGGATGAACGGGAATATCACTAAAAAAGGTATTCGGGAAGATTTGGAATGGATGCATCGAGTGGGTATTGCCGGATTCCAAACTTTTAATGCTGCATTAATGACTCCAAAGGTAGTACAGAATCCATTGGCATATATGACGCCGGAGTGGAAAAATGCCTTCAGGTTTACGACTGAGTTGGCCGATTCACTGGATATGGAGATGGCTATTGCAGGATCACCTGGATGGAGTGAAAGCGGAGGGCCTTGGGTCAAACCTGCTGAAGGAATGAAAAAGTATGTATGGAGTGAGAAAAGAATAAAAGGAGGTCAACCATTCGATGGGGAATTACCCAAACCGCCAACAACTACAGGCCCGTTTCAGAATATTCCAATAAAAAATGAACTCGCATCTGCTACAACCGGAAAAACATTCGATGAGCCGAAATATTATAAAGATGTAGCAGTAATTGCATTTCGATTACCGAATAATGACAAAACTCTTCAAGATCTGCACCCTAAAGTTTCTTCTAGTGGTGGCAATTTTGATCTTAAATCTTTAACCGACGGAGATTTGGCGGAAACAGCATTATTGCCTCCGACTGAAGTAGGTAAAGAGGCATGGGTTCAATACGAATTTTCAAGACCCCGGACGTTTCAGTCACTGACCATTGTGGGAGGCGGTGGTGGAGGTGGATTTTTTAGTCCGCCTATTAATAACCGGGCACTCGAGGTGAGTAATGATGGGAAAACATTCCACACCGTTCTAAAAATACCGGGTGGTGGAGTTGGTCAGCGAACGCTTACATTTAAACCTGTTACAGCGAAGTATTTTCGTTTTACGTTCAAAACACTAGCTCCGAGACAGGGCATGGGAGCCGCACTGGGTTTTGGTAACGGTGAATCGTCCAAACCTTCGGGTACCAAAATTGCCGAACTCAATTTGCATACCGAAGCACGAGTCAACAGGTTCGAAGACAAGGGTGCATTTACCACGGCTGATAATATCTATGCTATGTCTACCCGGACGATCCCGACATCGGAAGCCGTAAAAAAAGACGAGGTGATAGATCTGACCTCAAAAATGGATAAGGATGGAACACTTTCGTGGACCCCTCCATCGGGGAAATGGATGATCCTTCGCTTTGGGTATTCTCTTCTTGGGATTACCAATCATCCTGCCTCGGCTGAAGCCACCGGACTTGAAGTGGACAAAATGAGTGCTGAAGATGTTAAATCCTATTTAACAAAATATCTGGATAAGTATGAAAGTGCTACCGGCGGGATGATGGGTAAAAAGGGCCTTCAATATATGATAACGGATAGTTGGGAGGCCGGTGCTGAAAATTGGACAGAAAATATGATGAATGAATTCAAAAAACGCCGCGGATACAGTATGATATCCTGGTTACCGGTATTGGCTGGATATATTGTTGAAAGTGCCAAAGCCAGTGACCAATTCCTATGGGATTTTCGCCAAACGATTGCTGATCTGATTACTGAAAATCATTACAATCAGTTAACAAAGATCTTGAAGAAAAGGGGAATGGGCCGTTACTCAGAATCGCACGAAAATGGACGTGCCCTTATTGCCGATGGTATGGAAGTAAAACAAAATGCGGATATTCCGATGAGTGCCATGTGGGTTCCCGGGGGATTTTCAGGAGGTTCTGAAGTATCAACGTACAACAAGGCCGATATACGTGAATCAGCGTCTGTGGCACATATTTATGGGCAAAACCTTGTTGCAGCTGAATCTATGACTTCGGCGGGCAGGCTCTGGGCCTGGTCTCCCCAGACCCTGAAACCGACAGCTGATATGGAGCTTGCCAGTGGTTTAAATCGTTTTGTTATTCATACATCTGTTCATCAGCCGTTGGATGATAAGCTTCCTGGCTTTACACTCGGTCCTTTCGGTCAGACCTTCAATCGTCATGAAACCTGGGCTGAAGAGGCTGGACCATGGATTGATTACCTGGCACGGAGCAGCTTCATGCTTCAACAGGGTAAATTTGTGGCCGATGTTGCTTATTATTATGGGCAGGACAGTAATATTACTGCTTTGTTCAAAAACGAACTTCCTTCTATACCAGATGGATATAATTACGATTTTGTGAATACGGATGCTTTGATAAATCAACTTTCAGTTAAAAATGGTTCCATTATTACTCCTACAGGCATGAGATATCGGATATTGGCCTTGGATCCCAATAGCCGCTTTATGACTTTATCAGTTCTTAGAAAATTACAGAGACTCGTAAATGCCGGAGCTATTGTTGTGGGTAATAAACCGGTTGGAACACCAAGCCTTAGCGATGATCAGCACGAATTTGAGACTATGGTTGATGAGTTGTGGGCAAATGATGATGGAGTGAACCAGATCGGGAAAGGTAAAATTTATGCCGGAAGTAGTATTGAACAGGTATTATCCTCACAAAATATTATACCTGATTTTCAGTACATCAAGTCAGACAAAGATACCAAGCTTTTGTATGTCCATCGCAGAATGAATGACAAAGATATATACTGGATTGATAACCGAAATGATAAAAATGAAGATATTGAGGCTGCCTTTCGGGTTACAGGAAAAGATGTAGAATTATGGGATCCGGTCACCGGAAAAATTGAAGATGCGTCATATAATATTAAAGATGACATAACAAAAGTTCCGCTTCACCTGACACCCAATGGCACTGTTTTCGTTATGTTCCGAAATCACGCTCGTGAAAAAATACGTACTGTTAAACAACCAGTAGAACAAAAACTTGCCACAATTCAAGGACCGTGGAAAGTCCATTTTCAGGAAAACCGTGGTGCACCGGATGAAGTGGAGTTTGATTCTTTAACGCTATGGAATAAGAATTCCAATAACGGGATAAAATACTTTTCCGGAACAGGTACGTACACTAATACTATTAATGCACCCTCAGGTTGGTTCAATCAAGATGGACAACTCTGGCTTGATTTGGGCAAAGTTAAGAATTTGGCTGTTGTTACTGTAAATGGACAACCTATGGGTATTGCATGGGAAAAACCTTTCCGTGTTAATATAACGGATGCTCTGAAAAAAGGTTCGAATAAGATAGAGATAAAAGTCACTAATCTTTGGGTAAACCGTTTCATCGGTGATCAGCAACCGGATATTTCCAAGACTTATACCTGGAATAGTTTTCCGATAAAGACATTTTATAAAGCTAATACACCATTAAAGAATTCCGGACTTCTTGGACCCGTTAAAATATTTAGTTTAGAGAAATAATAACTCAGAATAAGTCATCAATATATAGGAGAAGACATGAAAAGAATTATGTACGGGATGATACATGTATTATCTATGCTACTGATATTTTTCAGTACCTCAGCAATTGCTGAAAATGGTCTGCATGTTTCAGACCTTCGATGTGAGTACGTTAAAAATCCTTTGGGCATTGAGACGGCTCATCCCCGGTTTACCTGGGGCTTAAAAAGCAACGAACGAGGAATTCATCAACAATCTTACCGCGTACAGGTGGCAAGTTCGATGCAATTATTGCAATCGGGCCAGCCCGATCTTTGGGATTCTCAGGTTACAAATTCCGATAAATCTGTGAATGTTGCTTATGACGGCAAATCCCTGCAAAGTGATCATAGTTATTACTGGAGGGTTAAAGTCTGGGATCAGCAGAGTGGGGAGAGTTCCTGGAGTGATATCGCTTCTTTTCATATGGGAATGATGAAACCATCGGATTGGCAGGGGCAATGGATCGGGGCGCCGGATACGGCGATTTCGTCCCCCCTCCTTCGACGAGATTTTATGATTAACAAGCCGGTTGCCAGTGCTCATGTTTTTATCTCCGGGTTGGGATATTCGGAGTTGTATCTCAACGGGGATAAGGTCGGGAATCACGTGTTGGATCCAGGCACCAGCGATTATGATAAACGAGCGCTCTATGAAACGTATGACGTAACCGATTATCTCAATAGCGGGGGAAATGCTATAGGAGTCTGGCTGGGCAATGGGTACCTGCGTCATAGAACAACCCGGCAGTATGCTGACCGTCCCCAATTGATGCTTCAGATGAATATCAAATATGAAGATGGCAGTGAGACTCAGATCGTTTCAAATACCAGTTGGAAGGTGGCCGCCAGCCCCATTATGGCGAACAGTATTTATGATGGCGAAATTTACGATGCCCGCCGGGAACAGCCGGGATGGAGTACGGCCGGATTTAATGATCAGGATTGGAAAAATGCGGTTCGGTTAGAGGTCCCGGATACGCGACAACTTTCATCCCAGCTTATGCCGCCCATTAGGGTAACGCAGACAATTTATCCCGAAAGCATAAGTGAACCGGTGAAAGGTGTCTATGTGTTTGACTTCGGTCAGAATTTTACCGGGTGGCCACGATTGCAAGTGAACGGTGGGGAAAACCAAAAAGTGGTGATGAAGTCGGCTGAAATCACCCGTAAGGATATGGCCGAAATGAAGAATATGGATACCGAAGGTATGGTTGATACGGTGGATACCAGCCCGAATCGATCGGCCAAAGCACGAGATATTTATATTTTGAAAGGTAAGCCCGGCACCGAAGTCTACGAACCACGCTTTACGTATCACGGTTTCCGGTATGTTCAGGTAGAAGGGTTCCCCGGTAAACCTAATTTAACCAGCGTAGCGGCTCGGGTAGTCCATACCGATGTACCCAAAACAGGTTCATTTAAAGCTTCAAATGATTTATTAAACCAGATTCATGAAAATATTCTCTGGGGACAAAGAAGTAACCTGTTCAGCATGCCTACGGATTGTCCGCAACGTGATGAGCGCATGGGCTGGATGGCGGATGCCGATCTCTCGGCCGAAGAAGCCATGCACAACTTTGATATGGCGGCCTTCTATACGAATTGGGCCCGCCTCATTCAGGACGATCAAAATAAAGATGGGAGTGTTCCCGATGTAGTGCCTCATCACAAATACGGCGGAGTGGGAACCCCCGCATGGCAGGTCGCCTATCCACTAATAGTGTGGTATGTGCACGAGTTTTATAAGGATAACAGAATTATTCAAGAGCATTATCAGAGCCTGAAAAAGTGGATGGATTATATGAAATCCATTTCGGACAACTATATTATAACCAAAGGACGTGGCGACTGGGTCCCTCCGAAACTGGCCTATGCCCCGACCGATGGTTCCATACCGATTACCTCTACGGCTTATTACTATCAAAGTGCCGTCAAAATGGCTAAAATGGCAGGCATTTTGGGAAAGGCCCAGGATCAGCAACAATTCAGCCAACTGGCAGAAAATATAAAATCGGCCTATAATGACCGGTTCTGGAACCCACAGAAAAATTCCTACGGCAGCGGTTCGCAGAACAGTAACGCGTTTTCACTTTATGCGGGATTAGTGCCGGAAAACAGTCAGTCTGGGGTTGTGGATAACCTTGTGGATAACATTAACCGCAAACACGATGGTCATATCTGGACGGGCATACTGGGGACCAAAGCGCTGGTTGAAATTTTGCCAAAATTCGGGCATGCGGATGTACTCTATGGAATGGCGGATAAAACCACTTACCCGGGCTGGGGATATATGGTCTCCAAAGGCGCTACGACCTTGTGGGAGCGCTGGGGAGGTTACCGCTATTTTAATGCGGATATGAACTCGCTGAATCACATTATGTTTGGCAGTATCGATGAATATTTTTATAAAAATCTGGCCGGCATTAATAGTGACGAACCGGGTTTTAAGAAAATCAGAATTCAACCCCGGATTCCTGATGATTTAAATCATGCTGAAGCATCCATGAAATCCATACGCGGTCGTGTTTCCTCGAATTGGCACAGGGAAGGGAAAAGCCTGGTATTGGATGTGGAGATTCCCGGGAATAGCAGCGCCCAAATTGCCGTACCCAAAACCCATTTGAATCCGCCTTATACGGTTAATGAGAGTAACCAGGTAGTTTGGCAAGATGGCCACTTTCAAAGCGGTGAAGAGGGAATTGAAAGTGCACAAGAAAATGATGATTACATCATTTTCGATGTGGGTTCCGGAAATTACCATTTCGTCATTATTGGTAATTAACGTGAGTTTGATTAAAGAAATAGGAATCATTCGATGTCATCCCGAACGGATGTGCCTGTCCCGCATACTTACGGGACGGGTCAGGCCCCTCCGGTTGTCCGAAATGACATCTCGGGGTTATTTCTTATCACGGAGTATAAATCGAACTCACATTAATTAAGCTGCTATATATTAACTATAGGTGATAATTTTAAAGGAAGATCCACTTGAATGCATTAATTCAGTGGGTCTTCCTTTTTTTTAAATACAATTTTAGTCGAAAACTTTATCCAAGTTAAGATTTAATCCTTTTAATACGCTGGATGAAAGTTTTTTATCAGAATGAACAATCGGTTGCTCGGCAAATTTTTGATCCGTAAGAATAAATTGTTCAATTTTCTTGTTTTCAGGATCTACGATCCAGTATTCTTTCACCCCATGTCGTTCATACAAGTCTTTCTTCTTCGTCCGGTCAATTGTTTCGCTGTGTTCGGATAATATCTCTACAACCAAGTCAGGGGCAGCTACAATATTGTTTTTGGTAACAATGTTCAGTCGTTTTTTTGACACGAATATTAAATCCGGTTGCACTACATCCGTCATAGAAAGCACTACGTCGACCGGAGCTATTAAAACATCCCCTAGATTGTTTTTATCGGTAAAAGTATCTACAATCTTTGCAAGATTAAGCAAAATGCGTTGATGGTAGATACGTGGTGCTGGAGCCATATAAAGTTCTCCCCCAATAATTTGATACTGTTTCCCGTCGTCCGGCAACTCTCTGTAATCGTCGTATGTAATAAGCTTGGTAAGCGCTTCTGAACCCATAATGATTATCTTTTTATTAAAAGTATAATATCGACCATGTGTATGAATGTCAATTTTGTTGTAAATACAATATAAATAACGATTTTAAGGATCTTGTTGGGATTTACAGAAATTAAAGATTCAGGAGATCTGTTTATGGAATTTTTTGTGGTTTGATTTGAGTAGATTTGGGAAGTCAGCGTCTCCTTATAAGAAAAATCATGATAAAACATCATGGTTATAAATCCACAACTGATAAAGTGGTTTATTTACCATAATTAATGATTTATTGGAAAATTGTTCATTAATGAACAATTTTCATTATAATATGATATTGTTAAATACAAGATGCGACAAGTCGAATAAGTTCAAAGTGTTATTTAAAAATACATATTTCGGCAGGAAATTTTACAGTATTTTAAACGGGATATTATCAATTACCTATCTTGATCAAGTAAGTAGTTGTTTTATATAGAAGAAGGCTTTGAAAAACCAGGGATTTTGGTCAAGATCAAAGCTTGAGTGAATTTAAAACCGGAGTCCCGACACGTCGGGATGAGGATTTAAAATTCTCCCGAAAACTTTCGGGAAGATATTGGACAAAAGACCGGTTTTGCAAAGCCTTCTAGAATTGTTGGAAGATTTCGCTGTTTGAAGGTGGATTCGGTTCAGAAAAGCAAATTTTATTCGATAGAGGCATGCAGGTTCAAACACGAATTAACATTACAATGCGTCATTCATGAAAGAAACTTTATTACAAAGACTTGACAAGCGTCTCGATTCGATTGATGAATATGAGCGTGAACCCGTTCCTGAGTCGAAACTAAAGGGATGGAGTGGGTTCATCGGTATGTATATCGGGGAAAACACGGCGGGTACGGAATTTGTTATCGGAACACTATTTGTCGCCCATGGCGTTTCAGCGGGAGACTTGTTCTGGGGACTGCTCGTCGGGAATTTTTTAGCCGTTTGTTGTTGGGCCTTTTTGTGTGCACCGGTGGCCGTTAAAACACGCCTGACCCTCTATTGGAAATTACGGAAAATATGCGGGCCCAATTTGGCTCTTATTTATAATATCGTAAATGCCTTAATGTATTGTTTTCTGGCGGGGTCAATGATTGCAGTTTCGGCTACAGCCGTTGGTCTTCCTTTTAATATTGCAATGCCAACACTGAGTGATTGGCTGCCAACCAGTATAGGCTGGGTAATAGCAGTGTTAGGTGTAGGATTTGTAATCACTATAATCGCAATTCTGGGTTATGATAAAGTTGCGCACTTCGCAAATATCAGTTCTCCGTGGATGATTCTTGTTTTTTTGGCTGCTGGAATTGCAGTATTACCGCAGTTGGGAGTTCATTCAATTTCAGATTTTTGGAGAGTTGCCAATGAAAAAATTTGGACTGGTAAACCTTATGCAGGGCAAACAAAATTTACGTTTTGGCATGTAATGTTTTTTTCCTGGTTTACTAATTTGGCAATGAATGTGGGAATGTCAGATATGTCGATCTTACGATATGCCAAAAAATGGTATCATGGATTTTCGCCTGGTCCAGGAATCTATCTTGGACATTTAATGGCTTGGATGTCTTCTGGAATTTTAACGGCTGCTGCTGCCGGTGCAATAGCACCGGGAATTATTGCCTATCATAGTGCGGGCCTGGCAGGTGCGATATGTGTAATTATAGCTGGTTGGACAACGGCTAACCCAACTATATATCGTGCAGGACTTGCCTTTCAATCTGTAACTCCAAATTGGAAACGTTGGAAAGTCACATTATTTACGGGTGTTGTAACTACAATTGCGGCACTATTTCCCGCTTTAGTAATGAAGTTACTTGATTTTGTTGCTCTTTATGGCTTAGTACTAATGCCAATGGGAGTCGTTATTTTATTAGATGTATTTCTTTTACCCAAACTGGGTCTTCAAAGTAATCTTGCGCAAGTTAAGAATCTAAAATTTAATTGGGCTGCTGGTTTGACTTGGTTTATCAGTCTTTCTGCCTGTTTATTAATGAATTTACTTGGTGATATTGAAATATACTTTCTAAGTCTACCCGGATGGTTTATTGCGGCATTTCTTTATATAGGTTTAAGCTATTTGGCACAGCGTAATTATGCGGAATATGAAACAAATAAGTCGTCCCAGGCAGTAGCTAATTAAAAGAAGGAAATTAAAACGATAATTATTAAGATAATTAGAACCATATGTATTTTAGAAAAGTAGAAAGTCAATGGAATGATCAAAAAGCCGATGAATTAGATCCGTTAGGGAGACTGGTTTATCGATCTAATTTATTGGGAAGTGATTCTTATATTAATAATACAGGTGGTGGAAACACATCAAGTAAGCTGGAAGAAAAAGATCCTATAACTGGAAAAAAGGTAACTGTACTTTGGGTCAAAGGATCCGGTGGGGATTTGCGTACGGCCACCAAACCCAATTTCGCATCGCTCTACCAGGATAAATTGCTGACCCTGCAGGAAATTTATGAAGGGTATGATAATACCGGTTATAAAACGCCGGCCGAAGATTCCATGGTTCAGATGTATCCGCACTGCACCTTTAATCTGAATCCCCGTGCTCCTTCTATTGATACACCGCTGCACAGTTTTATACCGCGTAAGTTCGTGGATCATACGCACCCCGTTCCGGTAATTGCGCTGGCCACAGAAGAAAATGGCGAGGAGCTGACCAAAGAAATTTATGGCGATGAAGTGGAATGGGTCGACTGGATGCGTCCCGGCTTCGAACTTGGCCTGAAGCTGCAGGAGGTTTACGAAAACAATCCGGGTATAAAAGGCATTGTTCTCGGTGGACATGGGCTCATCAACTGGGCAGACGATGATAAAGAGTGTTACCAAATCAGCCTGGAATTGATTAATAAAGCTGCTGAATACCTGGCCAAACATGAGAAAGGAGAAGATTCTTTCGGTGGGGCTAAATATCAAACATTGGCTGATGATGAGCGTCGGGAGACCTTCGCTCAAATTCTTCCTTATATTCGCGGACAGGTGAGTCAGCAGACACGATTTATCGGTACGATACAGGACGATGAAACCACGTTGCAATTTATTAACTCGAATGATGCCCCGCGTCTTGCCGAATTGGGAACATCCTGCCCGGATCACTTTCTGCGCACTAAAATCAAGCCGCTGTATGTAGACTGGGATCCACAGAATGAAAACCTGGATGAGCTGAAAGAGAAAGTATCGGCAGGCCTGGAGCGGTATCGTGAAGATTATGCGGCCTACTACGACAATCACAGCAACGAAGATTCACCCAATATGCGGGATTCGAATCCCACGGTTATTTTGATTCCCGGCCTTGGAATGATGGCCTGGGGTAAGAATAAAAGTGAATCGCGGGTAACGGCCGAATTTTATAATGCAGCTATCGGGGTTATGCGCGGTGCCGAATCCATTGGAACCTACACGGCGCTTCCCAAACAAGAAGCCTATGATATTGAGTATTGGGCACTGGAAGAAGCCAAGCTGAAACGTATGCCGCCTGAAAGCGAACTCTCACGTGAAGTGATTGCCGTGATTGGTGCGGGAAGTGGCATCGGTAAAGCACTTGTGAGTCGCCTGATCGAAGAAGGTGGTACGGTAGCTGCTCTTGATATCAACGAAGAATCTGCCAAGGACACGGCCAAAGAGATCCTGGACGAGATCGGGATGGGAATCGGCGTGGCCGGTTCCGGAATCAGCAGATCGGGGGATGTTATCGGTTTGAAATGTGACATTACTGATCGAAAATCCATTCACGAGGCATTCCATCAGGTTATTCAGGCATATGGAGGCATTGATAATGTCGTCGTTACTGCCGGTCTTTACGCTACTCCAAACGGGAATGGCAAAATTGATGATGAAGCATGGGATCGTAGTTTTGCAGTCAATGTAAAAGGAGAATTTATCGTGGCTGATGAAGCGAACAGAATTTGGAAGGAACAGGGATTAGATGGGCGATATATAATAACTACAAGTGTGAATGGTATTGTGCCTAAAAAAGGTAGTTTAGCCTATGATACGAGCAAAGCAGCTGCCAATCATCTTGTACGTGAGTTGGCCATCGATTTAGCACCAAAAATTAAAGTTAATGGTGTAGCACCAGCAACAGTTGTTGAAGGAAGCAATATGTTCCCGAGAGATCGAGTGATCGCATCTTTAACTAAATATGGTATTGAATTTAATGAAGATGAGGAAACTGAAGAGTTGCGTGATCGTCTTGCCGATTTTTATGCAAGCAGAACTCTAACGCAAAAACCTGTTTCACTTAAACAGCAAACCGAGGCAATCTTTTTATTATTGAGTTCATCACGCTTGGAGAATACAACAGGACATATTATACCCGTTGATGGTGGTCTTGTTAAAGCATTTATGCGTTAATTTACAGGAAAGTTGTTCATATAGTTTTCTAAATAAAGAGTTATTCTTAACGAATTCCATGTGAGTTCCCCTTAAAAATCAATTGCTTTGGCTGGGTTATTTATACCTGGCTAAGCAATTGGTTTGAATAAAAACACTTAGATTCTATTATATGAAATACATTTTGATAATTTTATCAATTATAGGATTAGTATTAACAATTG
>Ga0209918_1001255_pt1 | contig 14098 bp, 24 predicted proteins | sample SalPonD_shore_MG_FD_185712 | JGI IMG/M metagenome (GOLD analysis project Ga0209918, IMG submission 185712) | Salt pond soil microbial communities from South San Francisco under conditions of wetland restoration - Salt Pond MetaG... | ecosystem: Environmental > Aquatic > Marine > Intertidal zone...
CCATGGAGAAGGCAGGCATCAACCCCCGCTGGTACGAGATGGCGGAACGCCCCGACACCAAACGGCCGGACGCCATGACGGCGCTCTATCGCCGCAAGCCGATCACTTTGGACTGAGGGAGGGCAGGAGCATGAGAGAGAACAGCCTAAGCGTTTTCGTCGATGGCAACACCCATTGGCTGGTAGGGGCGGGTGAAGCCGACTCCGACCGCTGGGAGGACCCTGCTATCCAACAATTTCCGATAGATACCGGGACTTACTTCGAGGAGTACCCCGGCGCCTCCCGCGCTCCCCGCTCGGACTCCGCCCGGGAAATCCCGATGGAGCGGGCGTGGGCCTTAATCCATAAGCAGCAATACAAGGAGCGTTACCGCGCCAAGGAGTGAGCAGCGCAAAGGGCCCACCAGCTCGGCGGGCCCTTGACGGTGCCCACACTAGCGCAAATCACAGAGGAGAAAGCGCAATGCGTAACCAAGACAGGCTTACCCGGGCCAACGTGCTTATGGAAACAGCGCAGCGCATTGAAGCGGAGTCCCCGGAAGGTGCCGTCCCCTACGGGGCCCTTGCGGATCTGTACATGAGGGCAAGCAGCGACTATTACGAGGCGGGAACCCCCACGCTCGGGGAGTCTGCTCGGGAGAAGATGGTAACTGCTCAGAATGCCCTAAAAGCCAACCCGCAACCTGTCCAGGGGAAGTAAGCGCAATGCACAAGCCGAACCCATTCGAGCGTTTCATTGAAGGCTACAAAACGGCCTTGCTATTTACCGAGGTTCCCCTGACCGACTGGGACGGAGAGTACGAGGAGACGGCCGACGATCAAGGCTTTCAGCTGGACGACTTCACCGACGGAGCCGAGGAGCAAATTAGGGAAATCTGCTCCGCTTTCTGGGACAGCAACGCGGAAGACTTGGCCGAGTTCATGGAAGTGACCGGCCGGGGCCCGGAAGATTGCGGGCATGATTTTCTGTTCACCAGGGGCGGCCATGGTGTCGGTTTCTGGGACCGGGGGGCGGGTGATGTCGGGGACCGCCTGAGCAAAGCAAGCGAGCCCTACGGCGAGACGCACCTGTTTAAAACCGAGGATAACCGCCTGGAAGTGGAGGACTGAGCCATGCTTACGATCCAATTCCAGCCCGGAGACTTTGGCGACCCTTGGAAGGCGGAAGCCTTCCACCACCAGCTGGGCACCGCTCCCAGCACCCGATACGACCGGGAGGCGCCCGGCGTCTACGCCCTGCCCCTGGAAGACGGGGCGGAATATGTTGTTGTCGGGAGGCACGGGCACGACGCTATCCACCGCCTACAGGCGGTGCTCCGGGAGCAAGGGAAAGTGGAATACCTCGCTGCCCTGGACGAATATCTGGACGGGATGGGGCAGCCCTTCTATCTGCCGCATGAACTCTAAGGGGTGAAGCAATGGCGAACCGAATCACGGAAAAGATGCTAGCCCAGAAGGTGGACACCCTGAACAACTTCACCGGGCAGCCCCGGGAGGCTGTCATTCAAGAGAGCAGCAACGGAACACTAGGGGGTTCCCGCCCCCGCTGGCAGCCCGGCGCCTTCATGCTCGACTACGCCAATGGCGGGGTTGCTTTGGTCCGCGTGGTGACCGAAGGCGGCGCCGTTCGTACAGTGCTGGAGCGGGGCACTAAACGGGAAATTTTCGACGGCATCGGCGGGACCCTGTACGGCTACCGCCTCGCCAGAAGGGAGGTTTAGGGCCATGCCCTGCATCGACACACCAACCAAACGGGTAGAGTTCCGAGCCACGGAAGACCGCAAAGGCCGCCCGGCCGTCCGGCGCATCGTCTACCGGGTGAACGCCTACGGTTACTCGGAGTTGGACAGTAGCATTCTCACCGCAGAGCGCCTGGAATCCGCGCAAAGCGCCAAACGGGAGGCCAAGCGGCAAGCCACCAGCTGGGCAAAGTGGGCCCGGATGGAGTGGCCCGGGCAGGTAGAGGTCTACTAGGCGTGAGCAGCGCAAAGGGCCCACCAGCTGGGCCCTTGACGGTGCCCACACAACAGAGGAGACAGCACCATGGGACAGGTTAGCAGCATTCTCGCCAAAGAGGACGGCGACGTGGTGAAGGTTCGCCTAGCCGGGACCACCGTCACGGTCTGGATCGGCTTCGTCGGGGACGACGTGGCAATTCTGGATGGGGTCGGGGAGGACTTCGGGGTTCTGTACGGGGACCGAGCCGAGCGGGCTATCGAGGACGCCACGGACGGCGCCGAACCCGATTACATGAACTATCGCAAGAAGGGGTGACACCATGGATACCGTGACTGAACGCGCCGACCGCATGATCCGTCTGCTTGAGCAGGCCGAATCCGCCGGGCTGGTGGTACGCTCCACCCGCCGCGGCCCCGGGGACCCCCCGGAGATCGACGTGGGCATCTGGTCCGAGCAGGACCCCGCCATCCGCCCGAAGCGCCCCGGGCCGATGTTCAACCGGGGCATAGAGGTCCGCTTGCACCGCGCAACCCTAAGAGAGGCGGAAATCTGGATTGCCGGCTATGTCGCCGGCCGCTGGATGGAATAATCACCAGGAACCAAGAAAGGGAGAACCATGAACCTAAGCGAAACGCTGGAAAAACACAGCGAATGGCTTCGCACAAACGGCGAGGAAGGGGAACGGGCCGACCTGCGAGAGGCCGACCTGCGAGGGGTCAACCTGCAAGGGGCCGACCTGCGAGGGGCCGACCTGCAAGGGGCCGACCTGCAAGGGGCCGACCTGCGAGGGGTCAACCTGCGATGGGCCGACCTGCAAGGGGCCGACCTGCGAGGGGCCGACCTGCAAGGGGCCAACGATGCCCCTTTGTCGGTACAAGTAGGCCCCTGGCCTGTCCTGATCCACGGCGGGTACATGCGGATCGGGCGCCAGCGCCACCCCATCGACCACTGGCGCAATTTCTCGGACGCGGAGATTGCGAGCATGGCCCTCCACGCCCCGGAGTTTTGGAAGGCTAATCGTGAATGGCTCCTTGGCGCCTGCGAGGCGCAGCAAGCCACGATCCGGGAAGACTAGCATGGACGAAAAGGAACGGCGCCGCATTGAGCGGCGCCTTGCGGACTGCCTGCGCGAACAGGACAACATGGAGGACGGCCAGGACCCGCCCCGCTGGCACTACCTCCAAGGACAGATAGACGTGCTTCGGCGGACCCTGGACCGCGTGGACTCCAGGCACCCGGAGAACCGACAGGAGGAACCACGAACAGCAAGGAAGAAACCATACCCTGCGGCCTGTGCGGAAACCCCACTCCCATGCTGGGTACGAAACGCTGTGATCCCTGCTGGGAACTGGAACGGAGGGTAGAATCCAACCCGTGGATGGCCCTTCGCATTCTGCTGAGGATGCTGGTAAAGAGGGGGTGAGCAGTTGAGCCCTCGACGGTGCCCACAAATCACAAAGGAGGATTGCACCGTGGATTATCTGATCGGCCATCGCCCGCACTTCGACGCCAAGCCCGCGCCGTTCCGACGCTTCCCGACCGCCCACAACTGGGCCCGGCACCTCATGTATGGGACGGTACGCGCCCTGGTCTGGGACTACGGACCCCGCATTGCCCGGGAGTACCTGAGCGCTCGCTGTATCTTGTAGCACCAACCACCGTGCTCCTCTGTGGGCTGGTGGGCACCATCGGCGGCCCGGAGTTGGGCCGCCCTTAGTGCCCACAGCCAGCGGGAGCGCACAAAAAAGCCCCCGGCAGGAGAAGGGGTAAAACCTGCCGGGGGCTTGGCCGCGCCTATCCCCACCACGGGGGTGGTTGCCACCCTACCCCGTCTCACAGCGCACGGCAATAGGGGACGTTTGCCCTCCGGTGCGCTCCCGCCACAGCAGCACATTCCCCTCGAAGGTTTCCACGCGCTCCGCCTGGGCGAACCCAAAAGGCAGGGCCTCCTCCAGCCGGCGCCGGGCGGTAGTTTCGGACACGCCCCACTGAGCCCGCAGGATGCCGTTCAGGTCCTTCTGCAGAAGGGAATCCCCGGGCTCCACCACTCCAGCCACGTCCAGGAGCCACTGTGCGCCCCTGGTGGCGTCTTCCTCTTCGCCCCCGGCCTGGGTATAGGGGGTCATGTCGAAGGGCTCAGGGACGCCCACAGAGTCGCCAGAGGGCAGGACAACGGACTCCAGCCGGAACCAGGGGACGTCCTCGTCCGGCAGGCTGAAGTTCCCCTTCCCGGCATCCATACGCACCATCCGGCGCCCCTCCGACCACGGGAGCCCCAGCTGCGCGGCCGTGTCCTTGCTCATGCGAGCCAGCGTGACAACCACCCGGGCCGCGTCCTTCAGGGCGGATGCCCCGCGACCCGCCTCCGCGTCCCCGGCGTGGGCCTCGCTGTCCCCGAGCTGTCCCTTCCGCACATGGTGGATTACCTCCACCGCGGCCCCGGTACGGGCCGCTACCCCCTTCAGAATATCCGAAACGGCATTGATGGCCTGATTATCATTCTCCTGCGCGTCGTGCAGGGAGACGAAGGGGTCCAGGACCAGATACCGGACCCCATGCTCCCGGGCCCGGGAGCAAATGCGCTCCATATTGGGGTGCTGCTGGAGCAGCCCCGCACCGTCCTGAAACGCGAGGCGGATGGGATCCCCGTATCCCGAGTTGACGTAGAGCTTGCCGCGCAATTCGTCCCAGGGGACGCCGAAGAGGATGCGCACCCCCTCGATACGGCGCATCAGCTCATAGTGGTCGTCCTCATTATTGATGATCCAGACGGGGCCCGGATCGTGCACGGGCTCTCCGGTCAGGGAACGCCCGGTGGCTACCGACATGGCGGTGACAAGGGACATAACGGATTTGGCGACGCCCCCGGGGGCGAAAACGGCGGTGACGTAGGAGGCCAGCAGCCGGGTTCCGAGCACCCACTGTCGCGGGGGGAGCTGGTCGGTATCGGTGGCGGTTACGGGGCGGGGGGCCAGCCCCTGAGCCTCTTGAAAATGGTGGGTGCGCAGGGCCTCGTCGTACTCTCGCCGAGCCCAATGGAAGATGCTCCGGGCGGTCAGGGTCCCGCGGTTCCCCATCCCGCGGAAGCTCCTCCACTTCCGCGCCAGCTCGTCTCGTCCGGGATACGTGGATCCCCCCTGACTCCAGCTGTCCCACAGGTTTAGTCCGGTTTCACTTCCGTCCGTTTCGTGGAAAAGCGCCATCCCGACGTCCACCCAGCGCTGGTAGTCCTCGGCACTGAGCCACTGGAGGGCCTGTCTCAACTGCTCCTGCTCGGCCCCCAGGGGTTCCCGGTACTCCCCGTGCAGGGGCACCACCTCGGCGCTCTCCCGGGCGCGGGCCTTTTCGCGCCATCCGCGGGCCTCCGCCAGGGCCTCGAAGGCCTCCATGAGGGACTGCAGCCACTCCTGGGACACCAGGGGGAGGCTACTCGCGGGGACGGTGGTGGGGTCGGCTCCGATCCACTGGAACGGCCGCCCGGTGCCCGGGTGGGTGCCGAAGGCGACGAACTGCTGACCTTCCGCAAGGACCTCTACCTGGAAGGTGCGCCCGGATTCGTCCTCGAAGACGCGGGAGCGGGATTTGTACAAGGGGTCGGAAGAGCGGGCCAGGAGAAGCGCCTTCGGCGCCTGACCGATGCGCACCGGGAAAGGCAGCCCGGACTGGTGGATCCACGCGGCAAGCGAGCGCTGAACCTCTTCGTCGGGGACGTCCAGGTCCAGGGCAATGAGGTTGACCCCCTGGTGCTCCCCGAGCCGGATGCCGACCCCATGTTGCGGGCAGGTGATGGCCCAATCCCGCACGTCCGCAGGGCCTATATCCCGCTCCGCCCAGGCTCCGATAGCTGGCCGCTTCGTGCCGGGCAGGATGGGAAGCGGGGGATACCCCTGATCCAGCAGAGTCCCGGCCACCCCCTGGAAGGTCCCGGACCTGTCCATGGCGGGGCTACTCCCGGGCATCGGGGTAGATATCGGGGCGCAGCTGGGCCTTGCAGACCTTGGGGCCGAACAGCCTCTCCAGCTCCTGCGCCCAATGCGGAGGAACCGCGGCATGGGGACGGGTCCAGGCCGCCACCCCCTGGAAGGTGATCGTGCTGTCCTGATTCTGCTGTTCCTCCGCCGCGGCGTTCAGGGTGTCCGCGAGGGCGACCCAGGTGCCCCGGCTCCCGGAGAGCGGGGAAACAGCGAGGGACTTGGCGTATCGCAGGGCGATATTCGCGTTTTCCTTCTGGCGGGGGCTCATGTGGTGGCGGGGCATCCCTTCTCCTCCTGATCTACTATTTGTTGAAACAGAGACAGTCTGCCCTCCCCACCAGCGGAACGCAACCCCGCAGGTAACTCCCGTCGCTACGGGCCTATCGGGTCTTCCCCTCACAAAAATTTCTATAAACTGTTGACCTCCCCCACCGGGGTGAGGTAGAACCCTAATGGAGCGACGGACAATACGGATAGACAGCAAACACGGCAATTCAGAAATCCGGGAAGACAGCAATGCGGAAAGACCGAATCCTGCTCGTTGGTTTCCTGCCTCAACAGGCGTCCAGGCTCCAAAGTGAGTTTGGGCGCTTCTTTGACTTGCGGGTCCATCCCAAGGACGAAAATCCCAAGGACCTGCAAGTTCGAGTTGAGGGCGCCATCCTGGCCCTCGTCCTCCCCCACTTTCTCGACCGGGCCGAGGAGCGAGCCCTGAAGCGCGCAGGGACCCCCGTTTCCTGGGTGCAAGGCGGCCTGTCCTCCGTCCGGCATCGTCTGACAGAACTCTCCCGGGAGCAACAGCGATGAAAAACGTCCCTTCGTGTCGCTGCGGGAGGCAGCCGACCATGCGACGGGACCACGGGGAGGGCCCCTGGCAGTTTGGGTGCTTCGTTTGCGAGGCCCTTTTCGTAGTCGATCCGTCTTGGACCGTGCAGAGAATCCTTTCCCGGTGGAGCCGATTCCACCCCGACCCGAGGAGTAGTACCCGATGATCGAGCAAACCATCCAAGCCCTGGTCGAGGAGCTGCAGGAGCTGCGCAACGACGTCCGGCGCCTCTCCTCCATCTTGGACGGGGCCCGCATCGACACCCGGCCCCAGCCCGAAGAGCCCGGGGCCCCCGCCCCCATGCAGCCGCAGCCGGCCCCGCAGGGTCAGCCGGCCCCGGCGCCGCAGCCGGCCCCGCAGGGCGGAGAGCAGCAGCAGCAGCCGGCGGCGACGGACCCCTGGGCCAACCAGGGGCAGGCCGTGCCCTCTTGGCCGGCCCCGGCCCAGGAGGCGCCTCCCCCGCAGCCGGCCCCGGCCCAGGAGGCGCCTCCCCCGCAGCCGGCCCCGGCCCAGGAGGCGCCTCCCCCGCAGCCGGCCCCGGCCCCACAGCCCGCCCCGCAGGGCGGAGAGCAGCAGGACAGTAACGGCATGACCCTGGGGCATGTCCGGGACGTTCTGGCCCAACTGGAGCGGCAGACGGCCCTCGACCTCCTGACCCGGTACGGGGTTTCCTCCCTCCAGGAGCTGAAGGCGGACCACTACACCCCCGTGGTGCAGGAAGCCGCCAACCTGCTCAATGGCGGGGCTCCCTGGAGCACCATGGCCGGCTAAAGAGGGGAGAAGAACCATGGCGTATCACGCGGAATTTCCGCCCTCCGGGGCGGAGCGATGGGGGCCCTGCCCTGGGTCGGTCCAGCTGGAGGCGCAGTTTCCGGACTCCAGCTCGGAAGAGGCCGAGCTGGGGACTGGAGCCCATGAGCTGGGAGCCCTTTGCCTGACGGCCGATGATTCGGCCGAGGACCACCTGGGAGAGGTCTTCAACGGCTTCGGGGTGGACCAGGAAATGGCCGATGCCGTCCAGGTGTACCTGGACTATGTGCGGGCTCTGCCGGGGGAGATCGCCGAGGTGGAACAGTGGGTGGACCTCTCTTCCCGTCTCGGGGCCACCGGCCAGGGAGGAACGGCGGACTTCGCCTCCGTGCAGATTCACGACGGCTGGCTGCATGTCGTGGATTATAAGCACGGGAAGGGGGTCAAGAAGTTCGCCAAGGACAACCCCCAGCTGATGCTCTACGGCATCGGCATGTACGACCGTCACGCCTTCCTGGGCCCTATCCGGGGGGTTACGCTCCACATCGTGCAACCCCGCCTGGACCACATCGACAGCTGGGACGTTTCCCCTGATCAACTGGCGGCGAAGGCTGCCGAACTGGCCCGGTCGGTGCAGGCGGCGAAGGGCCCCAACCCCCCGTTCCAGCCCACCGAGGAGGGCTGCCGCTTCTGCAAGGGGGCGGGCTCTTGCAAAGCATACGCCAAGTGGGCGTCCGACCTCATGCAGGCGGAGTTCGAGGACCTTACCACTCCCGGGGGCGACCTTTCCCCCCTGGATCCCGAGCTGCTGACCCCGGAACAGCGCGGGGCCTTGGTCCTGCAGCTCAAGCAGGTCCGCAATTGGGTGGACAAGGTGGAGAAGGCCGCCTTGGCCGACCTCCGGGCCGGGCGGCAGATCCCCGGGCTCAAGCTGGTCCCGGGGAGGAATAAGCGTTCCTGGGAGGACGAGGAAGCCGCTCAGAAAAAGCTCAAGGGCAAGCGTTTCAAGATCGACGACATTGCCCCGCGCAAGCTGCTGAGTCCGGCCCAGGCCGAGAAGCTTTTGGGCAAGGACAAGTTCCAGAAGGACCTCGGCCCCCTGGTGCACGTCGAGCAAGGGCCACCCACCATCGCCTCCTCGGACGACCCGCGGCCCTCTGTGGACCCGGGGGAGGCCCAGGGGTTTGAGGATCTGACAGCCCCTGCCACCGAAAACGAGAAGGAGTAGAAGATGCTGCTCAGGAACATGCGAATCGCCTTTCCGGACCTGTGGAAGGCCCGAGCCTTCGAGGAGGACCAGAAGCCCAAATTCGGGTGCACCCTGATCTTCCCGAAGAACCATCCCCAGATAGCGGAGATCCAGAACGAAATCTCTCGCGTCGCGCAGGAGAAGTGGAAGGACAAGGGCATGGTTACGCTGCAGGCCCTTCTCGGGCAGCGCAGGGTGTCCTTCCAGGACGGGGCGGCCAAGGCGGACAAGGACGGTTTCGGGCCGGAGGTATACTTCATCCGTGCCAGCAACACCAAGCGCCCGGGTGCCTACGACAAGGACCGTACCCCCGTCTCTGAGGAGAGCGGGATCATCTACAGCGGCTGTTACGTGAACGCGATCATCGAGTTCTGGGCCCAGGACAACAAATGGGGGAAGCGCATCAACGCAAGCTTGCGGGGGGTCCAGTTCCTGGCTGACGGAGAGGCTTTCGGCGGAGGGGCCCCCGCGGACCAGAGCGAGTTCGCCTACGAAGGAGAGGGGCACCAGGAGGGGGCCGCTTCCGGCTTCCCGGCCCAGCCTCCGGGCCCGCAGCAGCCGGCCCCGGCGCCGTACCCCGACCCCAACGGGGGAGGCTTCCCGCAATCCGCCCCGGCCCCGGCGCCGCAGCAGCCGGCCCCGGCGCCGCAGCAGCCGGCCCCGGCGCCGCAGCAGCCGGCCCCGGCGCCGCAGCAGCCGGCCCCGGCGCCGCAGCAGACTCCGGGAGCGTTTCCCCCGCCCAACCCAGGAGGGTGGCCGCACCAGTGAGGTAGACGGGCAATGCGATAGGGGGCCTCGGCCCCCTGGAGGGCTCCATGGGCGAGGGATACGCCCGCCGTTCACAGTGCCGGAGCCCTCCAGAAGGCCGAGTCCTAGTTCAACGGCCCCGTTCCGGCTAGAACGTGGAAACTGTGGAAAATTTCAACAAGACCAGTCGGCGCGGGGCCACCATTCCTGAAGGGGTAGCAGATGGACATTCCCATGACCCGGGGCTTTCTGGACCAAGCCCTGAGCACCCAAGCCGAAGCCGTCTTCACCATGGATTCCCCCGTTTCGAGGGACCGTTTGGTGCGCGAGCTGAGTGAGGTCTATACCTGCCTTTCCCGCGCCTATGGCCCCGTGGATAGGGTGGAATCCACCTTCGAGTGGGTCTGCCCCAAGTGTCGGCATCGCAATGTTCGCCTCCTGGGGGTGCCCTGCTTCTGCTGTGGGCAACCGCGGGAGGGAAGCGCATGAGCACTCCCGCGGAGCGTTTTCGGATCAAGTTCCAGGTCAACCCTGCTTCGGGCTGCTGGGAGTGGCAGGGGGCTACGAACGAGCACGGCTACGGCCTCTTCTGGCTCCGGGGCCGGTGCCGAAAGGCCCACCGCGCCTCCCTGGAGCTGTTGGCGGGGGAGGTCCTGTCCCGCAGCGAAGTCGTGCTCCACCGTTGCGACAACCGCCTTTGTGTCCGGCCCGACCACCTGGAGCGCGGCAATCAGGCCCGCAACTGCTGGGACCGCGCCAGCAAGGGCCGCCACCACCTCCAGCGCGACCCCAACGGACAGCCCCGCGACGAGCGCGGGCGATTCTGCACCTTGAGCGAGGAGAGCACGACGTGAGAGTAGTGCCCCTAACGCTGAAGCAGCTCAACGACTTCGTAGAGGAACACCACCGTCACCACAAAAAGGTCCAGGGGCACAGGTTCTCTCTGGGCGTAGTGGACGACGAGGGGGTTCTGCGTGGCGCTTGCTCGGTGGGGCGTCCGGTGAACAGGGAGCTAAACGCTTACTATGTTGCCGGGGTAACCCGCTTGGTAACAGACGGGACGTACAATGCTTGCTCCGTTTTGTACGGTGCTGCGGCCCGAACGGCAAAAGCTGTGGGGTTCGACTTCATTCAAACCTACATACGGGCTGAAGAACCCGGAACCAGCCTAAAGGCCAGCAGGTGGGTGTTCGACGGGACCACTTCCGGAGGTAACTGGAACGATTCCAAGGCTTACGCCGGGAAGCGGAGAACCGACCAGCCGCAGGGCCCCAAATCCCGCTGGCGAAAATACTTCAGGAGCGGCGCGTGACCCCTAAGTATATAGCGGACATAGCAAAGCGGGGTCGTGCTTTCCGCTGGATCCCCCACTGGGACGCCATCGAGACGGTGGCACGGTTCGCCAGCGGCGACCCCTGCGCCCGGTACGAGCCGGGAATCCACCCCGGAGGTCTCTGGCCGTGGTTGCAGGGCAAGGTCCGCATGGGTCCGGACGGGAGGTGGCTGTGAAAACCCCCGCCCGCACCTTTTACGGCGACCTGGAAACTTTCGCCACCACGGACCTCAAGAAGGCCGGGCCCTTCCGCTACGCGGAGGATCCCGAGCTGGAGATCCTGCTATTTCCGTACGCCGTGGACAACGGGCCGGTCCAGGTGTGGGAGCCCGGCATCGAGCCCATGCCGGCCGAGCTGCGGAGCTGCTTCGAGGACCCCCACACCACGTTCGTCTTCCACAACAGCCAGTTCGACCGCACCGTGCTCGACGCCCTGGGCTACCACGTCCCGCTGCGCCGCTGGCGGGACTCCATGGTGCTCGCCTACACCTGCGGTCTGCCCGGCGGCATGGAGGACCTGGGCCGCGCCCTGGGCCTGCCCGAGGAGCAGGCCAAGCTCAAGGAGGGCAAGGCGCTTATCCAACGCTTCTGCAAGCCCGCGCCCAAGAACCATAAGGCGTACCGCTACGACCGCACCACCCATCCCGAGGAATGGCAGCGCTTCCGTGAGTATGCCACCCGGGACGTGGAGGTCATGCGCTGGATCTGGAACGCCCTGCCCCACTGGGTCTACCAGGGCGAGGAGCTGGAGCTGTGGTTCCTGGATCAGGAGATCAACGAGCGCGGCCTGCCGGTGGACCCGGTGGGCGTGGAGGCGGCCGTCGCCACCGCCTCGGCCACTGTCAAGCGCCTCGACTACGAGCTGGAGCAGCTTACCGGCGGCGCGGTGGAGAACGGTACTCGGGTTGAGGCCCTGCGCTCCTGGATCAGCGAGCAGGGCTGGTTCCTGGGCGATATGAAGGAGGCCACCGTCACCTGGGCGCTGGCCGGCCGCCACCCCAACGGGCCGCCCCCGCCGCACGTCCACCGCGCCCTAGAGATCCGCCAGCAGGTCGCCAAGACCTCGGCGGCCAAGTACAAGACCCTGGTGCGGGCGGCGTCCTCGGACAATCGGATGCGCGGCGTCCTGCAGTTCTACGGCGCCTTCCGCACCGGGCGCTGGGCCGGACGGCGTTTCCAGCCGCAGAACCTCCCCCGCCCCTCGATCAAGCAGACCGTGGCCGGCATGGAGTCCATGATCCGCGGCACCACGGACCTGCTCTATGCCGAGAGCCCGATGGAGGTGGTGTCCAGCTGCATCCGGGCGGCGATCAAGCCCCCGGACGGCTACAAGCTGGCCGTGGGCGACCTCGCCAACATCGAGGGCCGGGTGCTCGCGTGGCTGGCCGGGGAGTCCTGGAAGATCCGCGCCTTCGAGGCCTACGACCGCGGCACCGGCCCGGACCTCTACAAGGTGGCCTACGGCAACGCCTTCGGCCTGAAGCCCGAGAACGTGGACGACGACCAGCGCCAGATCGGCAAGGTCATGGAGCTGGCCCTGGGCTACCAGGGGGCGGTGGGGGCCTTCCACTCCATGGCCGGCAACTACGGCGTCGAGCTGCCCGACGAGCGGGTGGTGGAGCTGGTCAAGGCGTGGCGCAATATCCACCCCACGATCAAGGGCTTCTGGTACAAGACCGAGGAGGCGGCCATCGCCGCCGTCACCCGCCCCGGGCAGGTGTTCAAGGCAGGCCGGGCCCTGTGGAAGTGCGTCGAGCACAACGGCTACCGCTGGCTGCTCGCCAAGCTACCCTCCGGGCGCTTCCTGTGCTACTTCGACCCGGACGTGCGGACTGTAGAAATGGACTACGGGGACAAGCCGCGCCTGTCCTACATGGGATTCCACACCTACACCCACAAATGGAAGCGGCTGGACACCTACGGCGGCAAGCTGGTGGAGAACCTGACACAGGCCACCGCCCGGGATGTCCTGGCCCACGGACTGCGCCTCGCGGAGCTTTCCAGCCTGAATCCGATTGGACATGTCCACGACGAGATCATTGCCGAGGTGCCCGAGGCCATGGAGGGGGCCGCCGAGCGCCTGGAGGCGGTCCTGTGCGAGCTCCCGCCCTGGGCCGGGGGCCTGCCCTTGGCGGCGGAGGCGAAAACCCAACAGCGATACGCAAAGGCGGCATGACACATGGGCGCCTACTACAACGAGAACGACCCCAAAGCCGCCGCTTGGCTTCGGGAACTGATCCGGGCCGGGAACGCAAGGACGACAGGGCGAGGAGAACCTGCAAACCTCAGCGCAGGCAGCGGGATGGCCTACGTCCCGCAGCTCGGGATTGAACCAGCCCATGCGCCTGAAGCCCTGTGGGGCGCTTCTGACTGGCTCCACTGCCGGGATGAAAAGTGGCGGCCAGTTGAGCCCGGCACATTCCCGCTGGCTCATGGGGTACCCGCCCGAGTGGGACGACTGCGCGGTTACGGCAATGCCATCGTCCCGGAAGTCGCCGCCGAAGTGATCCGCGCCTACCTGGAGGGCGAACCGTGAAAGAAGCAACCATCGAGCGCTATCTGTGCGACCGGGTGAAGGAGCTGGGCGGCATCGCCTACAAGTTCCGCAGCCCGGCCCGCAAGCATGTCCCGGATCGCATGGTGGTCCTGCCCGGGGGCATTGCCGCCTGGATCGAGGTCAAGGCCCCCGGCGAGGTGCCCCGCCCCGGCCAGTGGCGAGAGCTGTACCGGCTGCAGGAGCTGGGCCACTGGGCGACCTATGTGGACACCAAGGCCCGGGTGGACGCCTATCTGGAGCTGATCCGAGGGCTGGCGTCGGCATGAGCGCCCCGGACACCAGTCGCCCGAGCTGCCACTACAGCGGCCGTCGGCAGCGCCGGCTGCCCCGCTGGGCGCTGAAGATCCATTGCGGTCATGCCTTTGCGGAGGCGGCCGAGGGCCGCACCAAGTACACCGTGGGCTGCGAAGGCTGTACCCACAAACTGCAGGCCGAGATGCTTCAGGCCGAAACCCAGGAGGATTGACCATGAACCGGCTGCTGGTCTGGGGCGGCATCGCGCTGTATTTCGCGGTCATGGCAGGGTTGGCATACCTGACCACGCCGCCCCCCGAGCAGGGCGCCACGCTGCGCCCGAAGCTGTCCGCCCCCGCTCCCGCAGCGAAGGCCGCCCCGGAGCGGGCCCCGGCCCGGCGCCGGGTGGAGCTGTCCGCCGAAGCCCGGTCCTGCCTTGTCAAGAACCTCTATTGGGAGGCCCGCGGCGA
>Ga0209918_1001257_pt1 | contig 14086 bp, 9 predicted proteins | sample SalPonD_shore_MG_FD_185712 | JGI IMG/M metagenome (GOLD analysis project Ga0209918, IMG submission 185712) | Salt pond soil microbial communities from South San Francisco under conditions of wetland restoration - Salt Pond MetaG... | ecosystem: Environmental > Aquatic > Marine > Intertidal zone >...
CCCCACCCGTTCCCATCCCGAACACGGCCGTGACACCCGGCAGCGCCGATGGTACTGCCTCACCGGCGGGAGCGTAGGTCCCCGACTGCTCTGTTTTTTGATAGGAGAGGCTATCCTGATAAGGGATGGCCTCTTTTTTTGTTAAATACTAGGGCTAAACAACGTAAAAACCATTATTTAACTGCTTAATACGTTTTTACCAAGTGTTTAAATTCGGTATATTCCAATCTTTGTAACTATAAGTGATTGAGCTAGTTTTATAAAGCTAAGCTTAATATTTCTAATCCGATTAAATGGACATGGATTTTTCTGAATTTATCAACCATTATAAAAATAAATTATACAGCTTATTTAATGAAAAGGGCGATATTAATGAAATAAGCCTGAAACGGGGGTTACCTCAAGATATATTTGAGGAAATAATGGCGTGCAAGCCTTTAAGCGTGTTTATACCTAAAGAATATGGAGGAAGGGGAGCAGAAACGCACGAAGCTTTGGCTATGCTTGAAGCTAGTTCTTACGAATCTCTTCCTTTGTCATTAATGATGGGTATTAATGGTGCTCTCTTTTTGCAACCTTTAGCCAATTATGGCGCAAAAGAGGTAAAACAACCTATATTCGATCGATTTCTTGAAGAGAATAATATGGGGGGATTGATGATAACTGAGCCTGATTTTGGTTCTGATGCTCTTCATATGGAAACCTCCTTCAAGAAAATGAAGGATGATGAATCTGTGTATAAGGTGAAAGGTACAAAACACTGGGCAGGACTGACAGGTGCTGCGGATTTTTGGTTAATTACCGCAAGAAAAGAAAATGGAGGCAAGAAACTTGGTAGGGATATTGGCTTTTTTATCCATGATAGCCAAAGGGGAGGTATTGAGGTCGAAGAATACTATAAAAATCTTGGCCTTTATATGTTACCCTATGGAAGAAATAATATCAATATAACTGTGCCAGAAGAATATCGCCTGCAACCTAAATCTACTGGTATTAAAATGATGTTGGATGTTCTTCACAGAAGTCGCCTGCAGTTTCCTGGAATGGGGATCGGTTTTCTTAAGCGGATGATGGAAGAAGGTATAACGCATTGTAAAGATCGTTATGTAGGTGGACAAAGTTTGTTTAATTACGAACAAGTAAAGAAGCGATTGAATCGTTTGCAGTCAGCATTTACTGTTTGTTCGGCTATGTGTGCTTTTACTAGTGAAAATGTGACACTTACCAAAAATGTGGCTGGTATGGATGTGGCTGCTAACGCAATTAAAACATATACCACTGATTTAATGCAGCAGGCTTCCCAATCTTTGTTGCAATTGATGGGAGCAAAAGGGTATCGATTGGATCATATTGCCGGACGTGCTTTTATTGACAGTCGTCCGTTTCAGATTTTTGAAGGTTCTAATGATATCTTGTATCAACAGATTTCAGAATCCGTCTTGAAGCAGATGAGAAGACTAAAGTTGAGGAATCTTTACAAATTTTTGAGTGATTTTAAACTCACCAAACGAGCTTCTGACTACTTTAGTGAATTGTTGGATTTCAAGATCAATCATTCTTTAGCACAGAATCGATTGGTAGAGTTAGGAAAAATTTTAAGTCGTGTCATTTCTCTTGAATTAACACTTCGATTGGGTGAGAAAGGGTTTAATCAGGCTCTTATTAATAATACCGTGCAAACTTTGCGAGAAGATGTAGAACGCATGATAACTACCTTTATAAATGAAAAGACTCCAGAGGTAGTAGAAGATTATGAAGAATCTAGTTCTTGGCTGGATTCTATAACTCCTCAATATGTACATACGTAGTTTCTTCAAATCTAATTAGTCCGGCTCATGGAGAAAGTAGTGGTGTTAACAGGCGCCGGAATAAGTGCCGAAAGTGGATTAAAAACCTTTCGCGATTCAGATGGCCTTTGGGAAGGCCATGATGTGCAAAAAGTTGCAACGCCTCAGGCTTGGGAGCGCGACAAAGAACTAGTGCTTGATTTCTATAATAAACGAAGAGAACAAGCTCATTCTGTTGAACCTAATGAGGCACATGAAGCCTTATCCAGGCTGGAGAAGCAGTACGATGTGACCGTTATCACACAGAATGTAGATGCACTACATGAACGAGCAGGCTCATCGGATGTGTTGCATCTGCACGGCCAGCTTTCAAAAGTCCGCAGTGAAAAAGATCCCTCGCTTGTATATGATATTGGTGGAGGTACTATCCAGCTGGGTGATACTGCAGAAGACGGAGCTCAACTTAGACCCCATGTCGTATGGTTTGGTGAACCTGTTCCAAATATGGAAAAAGCCACTGAAATTGTTCCCCAGGCTGATATCCTAATTGTCATTGGTACTTCACTGGTCGTTTATCCAGCAGCAGGGCTTGTAGATTATGCTAAATCAGGAATCCCCAAATTTATTATTGATCCATCAAAACCCGATCTGATGGACTACTCTGGCTGGAAACATTTGCAAGAAACAGCGGCAGTTGGAACGCCTAAGTTAGTTGATAAGTTGTTAAGCAAGTCAAATTAGAAATTATTTCAATCTATGTCTGATTATAAAGCAAGCGAAGAAGAAAAAGAAGTTCTTGAAAAATATTTGTTGCAATTTTTAAACCTTGAAAAGCGATTTCCGTTACTTCCGGGCATTAACAATCCTGAAGCATTGGCTGGTTTGATGGGGCTTGAAACCGATGAGTTGAAAAAGCTCAGGGATCGCTATAAATCAAATGCCAAGCAAGCGGCTATTGAATTGCTGGAAGACGGCGAGGTCGCGGATTGGATTGAAGATCTTCCCTTTGAACAAGGCGATACTATTGTGGCGCTGGGAGATTCCCTGACTGACGATTTGCAGGGTTGGTTCAGCATTTTTAAACATGTGCTGGAAATAGGCCGCGAAGATTCGGATTTTAATTTCATCAATAGCGGGATTTCTTATGATACTTCTACGGATGCGCTAAAACGATTGAATCGTGATGTGCTGGATCATGATCCCGATTGGGTAATTGTAGCTTTAGGCACTTTTGATGCTCAGCGTTTGCATGTGGCACCAGATCGTACGCTGGTATCTCTGGCGGATTATTGGGAGAATCTCAATACAATAGAGACTGTGGTAGGCGAAGTGACCAATAATCCGTTAATTTGGATTACCCCGCCACCAGTTATTACTGAGATGTTACAGCAAATTCGCTTGTTTAATTTTGATCTGTTTGAGGAAGATTTAAGCAGCTATCGTGAAATTCTGAGTGGCAAAAAGGGCTATATTGTTGATCCATTGGGTACGCGGATGAATAATGAAGATGGGCAGCATGAGCACACTCACGATCAGGGAGACCACGATCATGAGGAAGAAACAGGGCCCGCAGCCTGGAATTATTTGAGCGATGGGTTACACCCTTCGTTGTCGGGGCATAATAATACGGTTAAGGAGTTAATTCGATTTCTTGCCTTGGCAAAAGAGCCTGAGGAAGGCGCCAGCCTTGAAACACCGGATGATTATAATCCTGAAGAAAATAATGAGGATTAAAGACCAATCTTCAAATGGATGACATTTAAAGTGGGACGATAGACCGTTTTTACGGAGTTGGGGGTTAATTCTTTTTGTTGAATAAAAGAGGGGTTTATAAGACCGAGTTTTACTGATTGAGATGCATTGCTATACGATAAAACTCCATCTGTACCTGTATTATCCTGGTACAAAGACGCATTCTGAGAAGAAAAATTAGGCCCTTTCGCATACATGAATGCATCTATCAGGCCAAATCCAAAACCAACCCATGCACCAGTTCCAGAACCATATTGTAGGGCTTCAACCACTGGAGAATGAATAATGAGGGAAACTGAGGAGGCAACAATAGCGCCTCCAGCGGCCCCATAAATTGTGTCTAGTAAAATAAGAACAGAGGTGTTTATTCCATCATTAAATGTACCGGATATATAAAACTGTTGCCCTTTGTCCACTTGGGATACATCTGAAATACCTATCCCTATACCAAAGAGTGTTCCAGCTCCTAATCCAACACGCACCGGACCGTATTCGGAACTATTTTGTAAAGCCATGGTTGCTCCGCCCAGCAAAACACCGTTCATAGCTCCGTTTAATGTATTGCCGGCTACTAACTTGATGGATTGTGCTTGTACCGGAGTTTGAAGTCCTGCAATGCTTATTCCGTTAAGCAGTAATAACAATAATAGATATTTTTTCACGGCCCTCGGATTATATTGAAAATTACCGGGTAATGTAGAAAATCTGAGGAAAGATTCCCATTTCACCTGTGATTATTCTGGATCTTCTAATGCCACAGGTAATATTTTCCCATTATAGAATTGGTGACCTTTTAGAGCAAAATCAGCAATGTAGGCCCCCATTTCTTCGGGTTGAACAGGAGCTTGAATCCCGGGAAATGCCTCTTCCAACATTTCGGTCTGTACTGTTCCCAAACACAGAGCATTAGCATTAATTTTTTTACTTTTTAATTCCATAGAAAGGCATTCCGTTAGGATACTCAACGCGCCTTTGGCTACACTATAAGCTGATAAGCCTGGAAATTTTTTGCTTCCCTGATAGCCTCCCATACTACTTATATTTAAAATATGGGAGTTTTCATTGAATAAAGGTAATAGATGTTTAGTGATTGAAACAGCACTAATCAGATTGCTTTCTAATTGTGCACGCCAGTCGTCCAGCGATAGCTCTTCAAAGGGTTTGTTAATTAAAGCTCCGGCATTATTAATTAGAATGTCGATGTTCTGAAAATCGCTTCTTAGGTTATTAATCAGTTTTGCAATTTCTTTTTGATCAGTTAGGTCAGTAGGAAAAGAATGGATAAATTCCGGCTTACTTTGTTCGAGCCTGGCTAGTGGATTCTCAGACCGCGCAACGGCAATTACAGTATGCTCATGGGAAGCTAATTTAAGACATATTTCTTTGCCTATGCCTCTGCTTGCTCCTGTTACAACAGCAACTTTACTCATATATATTTAATAATTTTTGTTTGAATGTAAGAAGTGTAATTCGTCCTTACAATTTACATTTAGTCCACAAAGAATTACCTGAAAATGCATTGTTTAAATGACCTAATTTAGGCATATTTAAGTGCTGTGAATCTCATCTTGATGATCATGTAAGAGTGTAAATTTTAGTTATAGAAAAAGTATTATTTATGTCTGATTCAGCCGATCGTACACTGGTACCCTTTAATATTCGCGATCTTTCCCCTTATGTGGCCGGTAAAACGATAGCTGAGGTTCAAGAAGAATACGCCCCGTCCCAGATATCAAAGTTAGCATCCAATGAAAATCGACTTGGATGCAGTCCAAATGTAAAGCAGGAAGTTATTAAAGCTTTGCAAGAGATCCAGGATTATCCCGATCCTGTCTCACGCCAACTAAGAGAAGTATTGGCTGAAAAGAACAACGTTGATCCTGCCAATATTATGATAGCTGCAGGATCAGAGAGTGTAATAGCTATTCTATGTCGTACTTTCTTTTTAAATAACGAAGAGGCCATCACTGCCGACGCTACTTTCGTCGGTTTTTTTGTTCAGGCCAATATCAGGGGGATTTCACTTAAAAAGATACCAGTTACTGACGATTATAGATTTGATTTGGATGCGATGGCTGAAGCGGTTGGCGACCGGACGAAAATGATCTATATCGCTAACCCCAATAATCCAACGGGCACATATGTCACAAAATCCGAATTTGAACGCTTTATGCGTAAGGTGCCTGAAGATGTATTGGTTGTAATGGATGAAGCTTATCACGAATTTGCCGAAGGAGTAGCTGATTATCCGCGATCCCTAGATTACGATTTTAATAATGTAATTACCTTACGCACATTTTCTAAAGCCTACGGCTTGGCCGGCTTTCGTATTGGTTATGCTATTGGCTCAGAAGAGATTATTGGTAATATGATGAAGACAAAACTCACCTTCGAGCCTACTACTCCTGCACAGGCTGCGGCACTTGCTGCTTTGGGTGATCAGGGATTCATAAAAAAGAGTCGAGAGACGGTAGAAGAAGGGAAAAAGCGACTGTATAAATTTTTTGAAAAGCATGGCGTAACTTACGTGCCTTCGATTGCCAATTCGGTTTTAATGGTATTGGATGACGAGCAACAAGCTATTGATTTTAACCAAGCTATGCTGGAAGAGGGAGTGATCCTTAGACGAGCAAATGCTTTTGGATTGCCTAATTGCATTCGAATTACCATAGGACGCAAAAAAGAGATGAAACACTTTGAGCGTAGCTTTAGCAAGATTATGGAATCACAAGAATATTAAGATAAAAGTATTGATATAATTGTTATGCCGAACAAAAATGTGGACGAAGAAATTCCCGAAGTAATTGAAACTATTGATTGGAATCGGGTTGCCGAACTCATGCTCACTTCCCGTGCGATGGACGACAAAGAAGAAAATGAGCTGGTTCCTAATAAGGATGTATTATATCAGTTCTCCGCTCGCGGACACGAGCTGGGACAGATTTTACTTGCCTCACAACTTACTCATAAAAGGGATGCCGCTAGTGCTTATTACCGGTCTCGTCCTTTTATGCTGACGTTAGGATTGAGCCTGGAAGACGCTATGGCTGCGCCAATGGGCAAGTCTGGTGGATATAGTGATGGACGTGATATTGGAGTGGTCTGTAATAAGCCGGGAATGGATGGCCCAACGGTGTTACCGATGTCGGGAGACGTAGGATCGCAATATACGCCTGCCATAGGATGGGCACAGGGCATTCAGTATCATTATGAAACGCTGGAGGAAGAGGAATATGGAGATGCGATTTCTGTAGTTTTGGGAGGAGATGGTTCGGTAGCTACCAATGGGTTTTGGTCGGCGTTAACCATTGCGACAACACAGAACTTGCCGATTCTATTCTATATCGAAGATAATAGCTACGGAATTTCGGTCCCGCGAGAATTCCAGACACCCGGTGGGAATATTGCCAAAAACCTGTATTCATTTAAGAATATGCGCATCTTTGATGGAGATGGAGCGGATCCTGTAGAGGCCGCTGATCTTATCAGCCAATCAGTCAACTATGTCCGTAACCGAAAAGGTCCTGCTCTTATTCATCTGAATATGCCCCGGCTAAATGGGCATTCATACCAAGATAACCAAGCTTATAAATCAGAAGAACTTATAAAGAAGGAACAGCAAGAGGATCCATTGCGTGCTGTTAAATCCTTCACGGTTCCTGATTTTATCACAAAGAATGATTGGAAAGAATTGGAAGAGAAAGCAACCAAGGATATTGAAGAAGCTAGTAAAGCAGCCCTTTCTCGTCCTGAGCCGGATCCTGACCAGACTAAACGATACGCTTTTGCTGAGACCAAAGAAGATGGTAGTGTTGATTTGCAACTGGTTGGCGGGCTGGCTGTATCGGGTCATTCTTTTCCGGAGAGCTCTGAAACTCCGGAGCCCGAGAAACGCCGTATCAATATTGTAGAAGCCATTCGTAAAACACTGGACTACGAGCTGGAAACCAATCCTAAACTGATGGTGTTTGGTGAGGATGTTGGTGCAAAAGGTGGGGTACACGCCGTGACGATGGGACTACAAACTAAGTATGGTGATTCCAGAGTCTTTGATACCAGCTTATCTGAAGAAGGTATTATCGGGCGTGCCGTGGGATTGGCTTACTCCGGACTGATGCCCGTAGCGGAGATTCAATTCAGGAAATATGCTGATCCCGCGACCGAGCAACTTAAAAATTGTGGAACTATTCGATGGCGGACAGCTAATAAATTTGCGGCGCCAATGGTGGTTCGCATGCCCGGCGGGTTTGCTAAATGTGGAGATCCCTGGCACAGTCTCTGCAACGAAGTGTTTTTTGCTCATGCGGTAGGCTGGCAATTAGCGTTCCCAAGCAACGCGCAGGATGCGGTTGGGTTGTTACGGACAGCAATGCGGAGCAATAATCCCACGATCTTTTTCGAGCACCGCAATCTGCTGGATTCAAAATATGCTCGTCAACCCTATCCCGGAGACAAATATCTAGTTCCTTTTGGTAAAGCAAATAAATTACAGGAGGGCGATGAACTGACTATCGTTACTTGGGGGGCTATGTGCGAACAAAGTGAAGAGGCCGTAAAGCAAACCGGAATATCTGCTGACATTTTGGATTTGCGTTCGCTGATGCCTTGGGACAAAGAAGCCGTTCTGGAATCAGTAAAAAAGACCAATCGCTGTCTTATTGTTCATGAAGATACTCAGACAGCAGGTTTTGGAGCAGAAATAAGTGCTGTTTTATCAAGCGAAGGATTTAAATATTTAGATGCCCCCATTGAACGACTAACCATGCCTGATATTCCTGTTCCGTATAATGTAGGACTCATGAATGCTGTTTTACCCAATGTTGAAAAAATTACAGGCAAGATTAACGAATTGCTTTCATTTTAAATTTATGTGATTAGCCAAGTATCAGGTGGTTAATTTAGGATTGAATTTAGATTATACTATACTCAATTGGAAAGAGCTATAATATAAAAAGCAAACTCTTAAGGCCGGTCTCATAGCATAAGACCAATATGGGATATGGGGAAATAAAAATAGTAGCTCTGGGGATTCTATGAATTGTGGTAATATTTTTATTACTTGCTCAAATTATACCACAAAATGTGAATTTTATTTATATAAGTATGTCAAATAATGGGATGAGGGTACAGATTTTTTTTAAAAGAGGTAGATTTCAAAAATCGGCATGAAATTGCGTACAAAACTTGTCTTAAGTTTTTCGGTGGTCGTATTGTTAGTGGGGGGGATTGGTATAACTTTTTCCTATGTTAACGAGGTTGTAAAAAATCAGGCTACGCAAGAAAGTATGCAGGCGATAGAAGAGATTGAGCAGGCGGGAGAAATGGGGCTTCAGCTTTATCGAAGTCTGACTAAAACCCAATATTTACTAGAAGACAAGTATCGCAGAAGTTTGTCTATGAATTTTAGTAGAGGGGCCATGTCAAATACCGTTGTAGTTAAAAATATTGATAATGCTCTTAAGAAGTTCCACCAGAGCTTGCAGAAAACCCAAAAATTGGTGCGTACAGATCATCCCGAAATTTTAAAAGATTCCACAAAGTCAGCGGTAGTTGACTCATTGCTTACCAAACTGAATAAAAAATTCAGTATTTATCAATCGCTGATTAAGCAATTGCAGAAACTAAGTTCCGAAAGGTATAGCGACGGCAAGGAGTTTTTTACTGTAACGATTGAACCTTACTTTCGCACGAATCTACTCCCCCTTATAGAGAAGGTCCGGCATCAAATTCAGGTGAACCATGAACAGCGGATTGCCGGACTTAATGCCCGTCTGGTGACTGTAAGTCGTATCTTAATTATTGCTACTGTTCTTGTTCTGATAGCTATAATCGTGCTTACCCTTTATTTATATCGATCGATTGCAAATCCAATTCAAAAACTGGCACATGCAGCTCAAAATATTGGTAAGGGTAATTTGGATAACAGGATTGAGTATGATTCGAATGATGAATTAGGTCAACTTAGTGAAACCTTTAATCATATGGCTGAAAGCTTGAGCCACACATTGGTTTCACGGGATTATGTGGACAGCATCATCGAATCAATGGGAGATCTTTTGCTTGTGACTGATCAGGATTACAAAATTACTCGTGTAAATTCAGCAGGTTTGGCCATGCTGGATAGTTCTGAGGAAGATTTGCTAGGCCGGAATATGAATGAGTTTTTTAGCGCTGCAGAAGATGTTGATTCGGGGAAAGAAAATTTAGAGTCAACAACAGAGAGAATTGAAGATCAAAATATTGAATTGTTAACTTCAGAGAATGAACAAATTCCTGTAAGCGTGTCAAAAGGGAAGATCAAAGACCAGAATGGCGTTATTAAAGGGTATGTTATCGTCGCTAGTGATATCAGTTCTGAAAAAGAAGCTCAAGAAAAGATAGCTCAATCTCTTAAAGAAAAGGAAGTATTGTTGGCAGAAATACATCACCGCGTAAAGAATAACCTGGCGGTAATTTCTGGTTTACTCCAGATGCAAATTTGGGAGTCTGAAAATGAATCCGCTATCTCAGCTTTGCAACAGAGTCAGATGAGAGTACGTAGTATTGCGCTTGTTCATGAAAAATTGTATCAATCTGAAAGTTTATCCGATATTGATTTTGATAAATATATTTTCGACTTGCTTGAGGCGTTGAGTAAAACCTATCAGAGAGAAAGTGCTTCTATTGAGATTGCCACAGAGTTGGAGCCTATTGTTTTGAATATAAATCAGGCTATACCTTGCTCCTTACTGGTTAATGAACTGGTAGTAAATTCTTTTAAACATGCTTTTGATGGTGTAAAAAAGGGAACTATAGAAGTAAGTATGAAAAAGCTGGACAAAAAAAATGTATCTCTGAAGGTAAAGGATAATGGACAAGGATTTCCAGATACAGAGTCCAATTCCAGTTCATTGGGGATGTCTCTGATAGATACTCTCAGTCAACAACTTGGCGGCGATCTATCACTTAGAAATGATGATGGCGCCGAAGTGACGGTAACTTTCGAGATAGAAGATAAAATGGCAGTAGAGGAAAAGTAGTGATTTTTATTTTTATAAATCGGTGAACCCTAAAAATGAGGCTCCATAATTTCTCAAATAAAGTTAGACAGGTATTGAGCGTATTTGATAGCAAGCCCTTCATAATATTTTTTCTCTTATTACTGTCTAACTGTCCGGTATTTGCCCAACAGTATAATTTTAAAGTGTATTCTGTAAGTGATGGTTTACCTCAGGCCATGGTCCATGATTTGACTCAGACTGATGACGGATATATTTGGATGGCCACCTATGGTGGCGGTTTGGTAAGGTTTGATGGTAAACACTATAAAAGCTATACCATGGAAGATGGGCTTAGAGACAATTCCGTAGAGCAAATCCTGAAGGATTCCAATGATAATATTTGGGTTGCAACCTCAAAGGGCGGCGTAGCAACATTTCGTGGCGATAGCTTGGTTTATCCTATTAAAAGTGATTCGCTGGACCATTATGGAGTTACCGGTATGGATGAGATCAATGGGAAGTTATGGTTAGGCACGTATCAGGGGGGCGTATTTATTTACGATGGACAACACTTATCCCGGCTTACAAAAGCAGACGGCTTACCTAGCAATACGGTTTGGGATTTTTTTAAAGGTTCAGATGGCCAGATTTGGATGGCTACGCAAAAAGGTATTGCCATTTATGATGAGTCTTCGATAAAAAGCTATACCAAAAAAGATGGCTTGAGCGGACGGAAGATTTATAAAATTATCCAAAAAGATAATGGCCAAAAATGGATTGCAACCAATAATGGAATAACTCTTTGGGATGGCAAAAAGTTTAAAACCATCACCTCAGTTAATGGCAATCCTTTGGAATCTGTGTTTGATGTCATGGAATCTTCGGATGGTAAAATTTGGATTGGTACTGAGGTACATGGGGTTTATGTTTATACTAATGGTCATTATCGGCATTTAACAAAGGAAAACGGGTTAAGTAGTAACTATATTTATAAATTTTTCGAGGATAAAGACCATCATATTTGGATTGCTACCGACGAGGATGGAGTAAACCTGTATAAAGGTGACGGATTTGTTTTCTACAATGAACATACCGGCCTAAAAAGTAACTCTATCTTAAAGATCTACCGAGATAATAATGGCGTATTTTGGCTTGGTACTACGGATGGATTCGAATCCTTTGACGGCGTAACAGTTACACAATATCCATTGCCTAAACACTACAGTAACAAGAATATCTGGAATATCACCGGTCTGCCTAATGGGGATAAACTAATTGCCATGCCGGACAATTCGTTGATGGAATTCGATGGACATAGCTATACCGATTTCTTAAGTAAATACGGTCTCAAGAACTTATATGTTTATTATCTATATGTTGATTCGACCAATCATCTCTGGGTCTGCGCGGATGATGGGTTATATAAGTTTTCACTTGAAAAACGTAAGTACAAAAAGTTTACTGCGGATGATGGCTTGGCTGATAACACGGTTTATTATATCTACGAAGATTCTAGCGGCACTAAATGGATTGGTACTCTTTATGGCTTAAGCATCTATGATGGTAATCATTTTAAAAATGTGAGAGTGGCAGATGGTCTGGGCCACGATGAGGTCTATTACATTACCAAAGATAAGCGGGATAATATGTGGCTAGGGACTGGAGGGGGTGTAACGGAGTATAAACCCACTACAGATAGCAAACCTGCAGAAATCCATAACTTTGATCAATCTGATGGGATGGCATTGGTGAAGTCCCATTTCCTTTGGTTTGATGAAGATGGATATCTTTGGCAGGGAACTAACGGTGGTCTCCAGATGCTTGACGTACCAAACTACCGCAAGACCGGGAAAATGAATATTACCCATTACGCACTTTCCAGAAAGGGAATGGGTTTGGAATTTAATTCTCATGCCATTAGTTTCGACGGCCACAAGAAAGCATGGCTCGGGAGTATGGAAGGGATTGTTCAATTGAACCCTAATAGAATAAAGCGGGTCATTGCACCTCCTACCATTAATTTGACTAAGGTTACTTTGAATTCGCTTCCTGTAAAATGGAAAGATTATAGAGATACTCTGCACTACCATAATGGCACACTCCAATATCCGTCGATAAGCTTTCCTTACGGACAAAATGTTTATGGATTCAAGTTTAGCGGCTTGTCGTACTTTAATCCGGATAATGTGAAATATAGATATAAATTAGAGGGCTTTGAAGATGATTGGATGCCAATTACTAAAAACAACTCTGCTACCTATACTAATTTGGGCACGGGAGATTATACATTTGTTGTAGAAGCAAAAAATGGAGAAGGTAATTTTTCTTCAAAAGCATCTTATAGTTTTTCTGTAGCTTATCCTTTCTGGCGCACCTATTGGTTTTACGGGATGGTGATTTTTGGACTTGTAGGAATGGTCTTTCTTTATACGCGCATTAGAATTCACTATCTGGAAAAGAATAGATTAAAAGAGTTGGTTGATGAGCAGACAGAGGATCTCCAAAAGGCGCTTGAAGAAAAGGAGGTTCTTGTAAAAGAAATTCATCACCGGGTGAAAAATAATTTAGCTGTGATTTCTGGGCTATTCGAGTTACAGGTTGATTATTCAGATGATGAATTTGCTACGAAGATACTCCGTGAGAGTCAACGTCGTATTCAATCTATTTCTATGATCCATGAAAAATTGTATCAAAATGAGCGTCTAGCGGAGATTGATTTTTCGAAGTATATCAAAGAGCTGGTAGATGTTATTACCTATTCGAATAGCAAGACTGACAATAATATTGATGTCGAAATTTCTACTGGTAATGTAAAACTTGGCGTCAACCAGGGAATTCCTTGTGGGCTTATCATTAATGAATTGATTAGTAATGCCTATGAACATGCTTTTGAGGGAAGAGAGGAAGGTAAGGTTTGGATCACCTTTGAAGAGCTAGAAGAAACTAAAATAAAGTTAAGTGTCAAAGATAATGGTATCGGTTTACCAGCCGATTTTGAAGAGAAACAACAAGAATCTCAGTCGTTGGGAATGGTATTGGTCGAAACGTTGGCTCGTCAGCTTAGTGGTGATATGGAAATTAGGAATCTTGCCCAGGGCGTGGAATTTATTATTGAATTTGAGAAAGAAAATCCCACATTGAAAATACCTGTCGAAAATTGATTATAGCCTCAAATAATGTTTCCTTTTTTCCTGTGGAAACTTCTCTATAGCATAGCGGAGCATGGTTCTTGGCATTTGTTTACCATACTTATCCAAGAACTTCTCTTCTTTTTTTATACTTCGTTTACCGATTTCTCGAAGCATCCAACCTATCGCTTTATGGATGAGATCGTGGTCGTCCTGTAATAGCATGTGTGAGATTTTAAGCGTATCGCCGAAATCATTGTTTTTTATGAAGTGGAATGTGCTCATTATGGCGATGCGACGTTCCCATAAATCATCGGATTTTGCCAAATGGTATAGGAGATTGCGATCCTTATCTTCCAGATAATGTCCGATAATGTGTTCGGCAGATGTATCAACTAAATCCCAATTGTTAACGTATGCGATGTTATCGAGGTAAAGC
>Ga0209918_1001259_pt1 | contig 14074 bp, 6 predicted proteins | sample SalPonD_shore_MG_FD_185712 | JGI IMG/M metagenome (GOLD analysis project Ga0209918, IMG submission 185712) | Salt pond soil microbial communities from South San Francisco under conditions of wetland restoration - Salt Pond MetaG... | ecosystem: Environmental > Aquatic > Marine > Intertidal zone >...
TGCCGGGAACTACGTGGCGTGGTCCCCGGAAACGGATATCTTTTGTTCCATCGACGGCGTGACCAAGGAATATTGTACCCCGCTGCTCTATGATGGCGTGCCCGGCCGCTTTTACCATAATAACGGAGACGGTACTTTCAGCGATTGGACCCAACGAGCCGGCTTCCTCCCGGCGCCGGGCAAGACGCTGGGAAACGCGGAGACGGACTATAACCGGGACGGCTGGCCGGATCTCATTGTCTCCAGTGACACGGAGCGGGATTTATTGTATATGAACAACGGCGACGGTACGTTCACTGAACGGGGTATGCTCAGTGGTATTGCATTTGACGAATACGGGCGGGCGGCGGCCGGCATGGGGGTGGATGCCGGGGTCGTGGACAGCAGCGGCCCCCCCTCCATTTTCATCGGCAATTTTTCCAACGAGATGATCGGTGTCTTCCGGTATCTGGGAAACAACCTGTTCAACGCCCGTTCTTCAGTCTCGAAAATCGGCCGGCCCAGTTTATTGCGTCTCACCTTCGGTCTGTTTTTATTCGATGTGGACTGCGATACCGACCTGGATCTCTTCGCAGCCAACGGTCACATCCAGCCCATGATCCAGGACGGCAGTACGTACCGGCAAACGGCTCAACTCTTTTTGAACCGGGGCAATGGCACCTTCGAGGACGCCAGTTCGGCCGCCGGTCGCCCTATCCTGGATTCCCTGGTCGCCCGGGCCGCCGCCTACGCCGACATCGATCGGGACGGGGATCAGGATATCCTCCTCACCGAAAACGGCGGGCCCGCCCATCTCTGGCGAAACGATACCCGGGGGAATCATTTCCTGCGGGTCCGGCTCCGGGGGACCGCCAGTAACCGGGATGGTCTGGATGCACAGCTGACGGCTTCACTGGGGAACTTACAATTGTACCGCCGGGTTCGCACCGGCGGCAGTTACCTGAGTAATTCGGAAAAAACGGTCACCTTCGGGCTGGGCCGGCACACTTCTCTGGATTCACTGGTGGTGAAGTGGCCTAGCGGGCAGGTCGACCGGCTGGGAGATGTGGCGGCGGATCAGCAAATCCTCCTGATGGAAGGGCAACCGGGTTATCGGCGCGAGGCATTACCCGGTCTGGCGGCTGCCCGGCGAGCGGCAAACACTTCTCCCGGGCAGCGATAACCGCTTACCCGTTATTTGTATTCACCATAGATGATTCCGTCGCTTTGTCAGCACCGGTTCCGGCTCAGCCGGCGGGTCGGTCATAGAGCGGAAATTCCTGGGAATCCAGGTGCGCCTCGTCCATGATCCCGGCGATTTTTCTGACAATGTCCGGATGTTGATCGGCGACATTCGTCGTCTCCCCCGGATCAGTCCGGAGGTTATACAATTCGATGGGACTGTCAGGATCCTTCCCTACATTTAACCGCACGCCCTTCCAATCGCCGGTGCGAACGGCCTGCTTGCCTCCCTGGGGGGCGAATTCCCAGTAAAGGTATTCATGCTCCCGCTGCTTCCGACCCAGCAGGGTGGGCAGAAACGACATGCCGTCGATGTGCTCCGGCGCCGGCAGTCCGGCGATTTCGGCGGCCGTGGGCATCACGTCCCAAAAAGCCGATTGATGGCCGGTCACCGTGCCGGGTGTCACTTTCCCGGGCCACCGAACGATCATGGGCACGCGAATACCTCCTTCGTACAGGTCACGCTTGTACCCCCGCAACGGGCCGTTGTCATCGAAGAAATCCGGATCGTGGCCCCCTTCGTGGTGCGGGCCGTTATCGCTGGTAAACATCACCACGGTATTGTCGTCCAGCTCTAACTGTTTGAGCAACGCCATCAACTGCCCAACGCTGTCATCCACCATTTTGACCATCTCGGCGAAACCCTTTTCCTGGTCCGGCCAGTCCTCCCCGGCAAACGGCCCGTAATCGGGAACTTCCATGCCGTCGCCGGTCACCCGGCCCCGTTCATCGTTGGCATGGGGCAAGGTCAGGGCCAGGTACAGAAAAAACGGATTCTCCGTATTGTTTTTTACGAACTCCAGCGCCCGGTCAAAAATGACGGTATGGGAATATTCCTTGCGCTGGCAGACTTCGTTCCCGCTCAGCCAGATGCGGGTGGTGTTATCCCAGAGATGTACAGGGTAATAGTCGTGGGCGTGGTGCTGGTTGAGATAGCCGAAGAATTGGTCGAATCCCTGCTTGTTGGGAATACCGGTGGTCTCCGGTTCCCCCAGACCCCACTTCCCGAACAGCCCGGTCACATAGCCGGCGTCCTGCAGCACATTTGCCAGGGTCCGGTCCCGCCGGCGGAGCGGCACCCGGTTATTCCCGCGAATGTAGGCGTGGCCCGTATGCATTCCGGTCATGAGCGTGCACCGGGACGGCGCACAGACCGTGCTGCCGGCATAGTGATCGGTAAATTTCATGCCCTCGGCAGCCAACCGGTCGATGTGTGGGGTTTTAAAGGTTTTTTGTCCGTAACACCCCACGTCGGCGTATCCCAGATCATCAGCCAGGATATAGATGATATTCGGCCGCGGCCCCTGCTGTCCGTGTAGTTTGCCCAACAGAGACATCTCCAGCGCCATCGCTCCCATACCCACGCCCAGCGTCTTCAAAAACGTTCTCCGGTTCATTCCTTTACCGTATTTCCAGTTGACCATTTTGCACTCCTTGACTCTAGTTAAATCTATGAGATCGTCGGTAGTCGGTGGTTAATTGTCAGTCGTCAATTGTGAAAAACATAGTGTATTCAGTTGAGAGCGGGCTATTGGTGTTTATTTTAAACTGCTTACTTGCAACTGCCAACCGTCTCGTACTTCACACTTAACTCTTTTCTCTTTTCCCTTAACTTTTTTTGTAATTTGTGTTAATTAGTGTAATTAGTGGTTGTTTCCTTCGTTGTTCGTCCTGGGTTACTCCACCATAATCATCGCCTTCACCACGCCATCCTGATATCCCGCCACTAGTTCGAACGCTTCCTGGGCTTTCTCCAGGGGAAACCGGTGGGTGACGAACAGATCCGGATTCACCTTGCCGGCGGCGACCAAATTGATGGCGGTCTGTACGCTTTGGTTCTGGCGGCGTACATTTTTCACGGTGATCTCCCGGTGGCGTAATTCGCTGATATCGAAGGAGACCCGTTCCGTATCCGGAATACCGACGATCAGGAGTTCACCGCCCGGCTTCAACAGTTGTAAGGCCTGATCCAGGGCATCCTGTTCGCCACAGCACTCAAACACGGCATCCAGCAGCAGCGGTTCTCCGGCGCGAATCTCTTCCACCACATCCGACGTGTCCGGATTGCCTGTCCACCCCGCGCCGGCTTGGGTTGCCACCTCCAGCCGGTCCTTGATTTTATCGGTGGCATAGATCGTATCGACGCCTCCTGCGAGAACGCTGCTTAACACGCTCATGCCAATCGGTCCCACCCCCAGCACCGCGACCTTCTCCGCCCGGACGCTCTCCATGAGTTTTGCGGCATACGCCCCGATAGACAACGGTTCGATGAAAGCCGCATGTTCCGGAGTCATTTCATCAGGTACCGGATAGACGCTCTTTTCGGGCATGACAATGTACTCTGCCAGGCATCCGGGTAATTGGTTCGGATGCCCCAAAAACTGCAGGTTCCGGCAGGTATGGGGACGGCCGCTCCGACATTGGTCGCACTGGCCGCAGGAAACGGCCGGATCTATTGCCACGCGTTCGCCCGGCTTCAGAGTGGAAACTTTACTTCCCACGGATTCCACCACTCCGGCGCCCTCGTGGCCGATCCGGAAGGGATACTCCACTACCTGGTTCCCAATCCGGCCGGTCAGAAAATAATGGATATCGGATCCGCAAACACCGATCGCCTCCATCCGAATCAGCACGTCCGTATCGTGCTGTATAGCCGGCTTCGGCACGTCAATCAGATCCAGTTTCTCTAATCCTGCTAATACGATGGCCTTCATTATTTCAGCTCGCTATTCTCTCTGTTTTTCGAGGAATGTCGTTCACTCTACTGCCTGGATTTCCCCTAAAATTCAACTCCCTAAAGCAACGAAAGACATTGAATAGCCGTCAATTGTTCGTTGTCATTTGTTACTGGTCAATTGTCAAGCGTCAGTAATTCATCGTGAAAAGTCAAAAGTATAGCACATGGCGCCTGGCGCAAAGCGTAGTCATGGTTCAAGGTTCAAAGTTTTTCCAATCACTGGTATCAGCATCGCATCAAGTGTCATTCATTGTCATTAGTTGTCATTGACTCGCTACGCTCATGTCATTTATCGTCAGAGGTTACCATTTCTGCACTGCGTGCCGGTCATTTGCCTCACCATTCAGAGGGGTAATAGTTTGCTGTTCCATGTGTTGTTCACTCGCCTTTATCTTCGATATCGCCAATACTAATTACTACTTCCAGACAACTAAAGAGACTCGCGTTTGCCTTTTGCCGTCTGCCTGCGGCCTGTATTTTTGCGTCTCTTGCGGCTATACGGTTTTTTCATTCCCCTCATCATCGGGGCAGGCTGTGTTCCGCCGTGACGGACATGGACTATTTTTTCCGGTCTTCCGTCTCCGGACTCGGGTCTCCCTTTTTCCCCTTTCCTCTCGTTTTTATACCATGTTCTCTTTCGCCCTTTTCTCTCTCTTCCCCTTTTCTAATTCGTATCAATTGGTGTAATTCCCGATCCCCCCGACAACCCGGGAGAGGCGGTGGTTTCAGTCACCCCTACGTCAACGGAAACAGGTGGGAGTCCGTATGCGCCTGGTTCATAATTTCTTCGATTTGGGCGACGATGTCGGGATGGTCTCCGGCAATGTTATGCTGTTCGCCCAAATCCGTGTCGAGATCGTACAATTCAATGGGGCCGTTCGGGTCGTCGTGCACATTGAGGCGCACGCCCTTCCAGTTCCCCATGCGCACCGCCTGCTTGCCCCCTTGCGGAGCGAATTCCCAGTAGAGATACTCATGATTACGCTGTTTTTTCCCCAGTAATTCCGGGAGGTACGAAATACCGTCGATACCAGCGGGGGATTCCGCTCCGGCCAGATCGGCCGCCGTAGGCAGGAAATCCCAGAAGGCCGAGGGCAGATGCGAAACGTTTCCCGCTTTAATTTGACCGGGCCAGCGGACGATCAGGGGCACCCGGATGCCGCCTTCGTACAGATCCCGCTTAATCCCCCGCAACGGGCCGTTGGAATCGAAGAAGGCGGGATCGTTTCCGCCTTCTGCATGCGGTCCGTTATCCGAGGTGAAAAAGACGATGGTGTTGTCGTCGATACCGTGTTTTTGTAACCGGTCCATCACCTGGCCGACCTGCGAATCCAGCCGGGTGATCATGGCCGCCAGGCCCTTCTCCGGTTCCGGCCAATTTTTATCGGCATAGATACCGTACTCGGGGACTTCCATTCCCTCTTTCCCGGCTTCATCGTTGGCATGGGGCAGTGTCGCCGACAGATACAAAAAGAACGGCTGGCCGGCATTGCGGTCGATGAACTCCAGACCTTCCCGGGCCATCAGATCCGCACTGTACTGATTCCTGACCGATGCGACGCCGGCGCCATCCTGGCGGTCGTTCGGCACGGTATTATTCAACGGGACCCGTTCCTGATTTCGGAACAGGAATTCGGGATAATAGTTATGGGCGTGCCGCTGGCCGAGGTACCCGTAAAAATAATCAAATCCCTGCCGGTTCGGAATCCCGACCGAATCCGGACCGCCTAGCCCCCACTTCCCGATTAATCCTGTGCGGTAACCGGCCTGTTGCAACACCTCTGCTACGGTCACTTCCTTGGCCGCCAACGGCTCCTGTCCCATGGGATGCACTTCCCGGTTCCCCCGGATGTAGGCGTGGCCGGTATGCTTCCCGGTCATCAACACGCACCGGGAGGGCGCGCAGACCGTGCTGCCGGCGTAATGATCGGTGAAGCGTATGCCCTCGGCCGCCAGCCGATCGATGTGCGGCGTTTGGATCCGCGGCTGACCGTAACATCCTAAATCACCGTACCCCAGATCATCCGCCATGATGTAAATAATATTCGGAGTGGGGCGGGATGATTTCTGGCAGGCAAATGGCAGCATGGCAAAGGTCATTATCCCCATACTGAAGTTACGGATAAAATCTCGTCGGGAAAGATTCGGGGTCATCATTTTACTCCATTTCTACGTTTGATCCAGCGGGAGAAAGGATCAAGAAGGTCACTTATTTCAATATCCGCTCTCATGGCTGACCGGAATGTGGTCTGCGGCAGTACCAAAAACGCCCGGATAATTTACAAACCGGAGCAAAGGAATTAAACAACAAATTGAACGGAATGGCCCGCGTCGTATTGCCGGAAGCAAAAAATGGGCGCCGGAGGTTCCGGCGCCCATTGAAATTGGTTCACAACCATTTCTGGTGTGAACTCACTGTTGTGTTCCGGGTAATACTGCCTTAGAACGCTCCGCCGATGGTAATCCGGCTCACGTTGCTGAAGGTCCCCAGTTGGGCATAGGAGTAATCCACCCGCAAGTTCACGCCAGCGATGTCATACTTCAGCCCGAATCCCAGATTCAAGCCCTCTTCATCATAGTTGAACTTGTAGCCGCCCCGGACGGCAATCAGGTCTCTGAACCAGTACTCGCCACCTACCTGCATCCGTTCGGTGTAAGATCTGGGGTGTAATGCGTCAACGGAGATCAGCAGCGAATTGTTCGGGATCCCCCCAAAAAGATCCAGGACATCCATCGCCACCCCGATCCGGAAGGTCAACGGCATTTCAAAGGTTTCTTCCTGGTATTTCACCTGGGGTGAAAAATTCCTGATGCTCATGCCGAACCGAAAGCTTTGAAATCCGGGATAGTAAATGGTCCCGAAATCAAAAGCCAATCCTCCCGTCTGATTGGTGACCGTATTTCCGCCCGGCATCAAATTTTTCCCCAGTTGTTCGTGGGCATACTTCACCTGTCCCCCAACCACGAACTGGGTAGACAGGGCGCGGGAGTAGCTGAGTCCGATCGCGTAAGCCCCCATCTGTAGATTCCCGGTTTCAACAAACCCCTGAGTGTTATCTGCCACCTGGGTACCTATTGATTGGCCGTAATCCGCAGAAATCACATTCAGGCCGAAATTGCCCCAATTCCCCATATTCATGGCAACTGCCGCGGCACTGAGACCGATATCCGCAATCCAGTTCGTCCGGGTGGCGAAGACGTCGAACTTCGACTGCATCGCATTCATCCCCGCGGGATTGTAAAACATGGCATCGGCTCCGCTGCCGGCCATGATAAACGCCCCACCCATAGCCGCGGGCCGGGCTCCCATATCCACGCTCAGGAACTGGAAGCCGGTCTGGGCTACCTTCTTGATTGTTTTGGCCTGGGCAGGATGTATCAACATAACCGAGAATATGAGAATGGCCAGGTATCCTGTATATTTTCTCATTGTCTTCTCATCCTTTCTCTCAGAATTATCACTTACCACCTCGATTCCAGCCATGGATCATCGCACAATCGCAAACTTCACGATGGTACTCTTTCCCTCCGGCGTCTCTATATGTGCGATGTACAACCCACTCACCGGAATTTGATGTGACTGGGTGGTCATGTGGTCATTCGGGATATCGCCCCAAGGCTGATCCCCCGATTCGTCGGTATGTTCGATCACCTTGACCAGGTCGCCACGGACGGTAAAGATCTTGATGGTGCAGACCGGAGGTACATTCATGAAAATGATTTTGTCCGGTTCCCCCACGTACTGCAGATCTTCCGCCCCGATGTTATACGGATTGGGTACCACCCGCACTTCGCTGAGTGTTCCGTACGGACGCAGCAGATGGGCCGCCCGGGTGGTGCGGTTCATATACTTACCACTTTCCAGTGGGCCCCGATCGATCCCATCGACTCCGACGTTATTCTGTCCGTCATCGAAGGCAGCCACGTAGTAGTAATAAGCCTGTCCCCGGGCCGCGTCCGCGTCCTCGTACCGATGTACGACGGTGGGATTCGCCGTCCCGTCTCCGCATTCGAACACCTTCTCCCACTTTCCGATCAATCGGTTTTCGGACACAGTGGGATCCGGATTCCCGACCGACCGATACACGCGGTAACCGGCAAAGTCATTCACCTGTTCGGATTCATCGCCCCATTCCACGATAATCTGGTTCGGCAGGGAGGTCACGGTTAACGAAGGTGCCGGGGGCGGAACCGGAATATTATAATCATGGTCTACGTTCCACTGGGCCGCATTCGCGTTCATGTGCAGCGAATCTTTTCCACTGAAAACCCAGCTATCCTTGGCCTGATCGTTGGCATCCCCCATCAGAGACGGGAAATCCTGATACGGCGGCGGCAAATTATTCGGACCGTTCCAAGTGGCGGTCCCGTTATACCACGCTTTCCCCACGTCCCAACCTTTTTCAATGGAAATAGATCCCATGACCCGGGCAGTCACTACCCGCACCGATTCACCCGGCTGGAGCGTCCAGGGCCCGGCCGCCATGTAAGCCCCCGGCAGCCAGGTAAACCAGGTGAAATCCTTAGCGTACTTCTTTCCCCGCTCGTCGAACCGGGGACTGTGATGACCCGGACGGACATTCGCACCGGTCATATCGGCAGTCCCGTCAAACCCCAGGAAGCCCTCGCTCATCACATCGTACATCCGCTGATTTTGCTCCGGCTGGAGGGAATGAGATTCCAGCTTATTAAACGACCAGTCGATATGCTGCACACCGGTCATACTCGGTTGATCCCAGTCATCCGCAGTATTACCGGGAGCGGTATCCACGTGTAACCAGGCTTCGCCCATATAGAACGGGTTTCGCAGGAATCCGGTCTCCGGAGCAATATACCCGGTATTATCATAATCCGATCCATCGCTCCGGGAAGGATAATTATACATCATCCGCAGAGTATCGGTGGTATATTCTCCATAGGAAGTGATCCACTCATCCCGGGTACCAGGGTTATGTTCGAAGAAATCAATCCGCGAAAAATACAAATCCTGGAGGACTTGATCCTTCAGTTCTATATCATCATCAAGGTCCACATTCCCGGTGTTTTCCAGTGTCCAGTCATAGATCAGGTAATCATCATGATATTTCTGGTTCCACCCCAGCACTTTCTGGTGGACGGTTAATCCCATGGAGGTATTGATGGTGGATTCCACCATGACATCCGCCGTCCCGGGGATTTTCTCCGGAGCCACTGCATCGCCCGTCTGGGGAAACGGATCATCCAGCCGAAAGCCATCAACGGTAATTTCCGGTGGTTCATAACGGTAATATCGATGCAGGGTAACGCCTTCCGCATCCGGGACCGGCATGGTATTTTCCGTTTCATTAGCCGTCCCGTGGGCCGCACCGTTGATCTTGGCCGCATACTCCTTGCCGCTTTCGTCCGTCCAGTCATGGACACCTATGTACCAGCCCAGGGCATGCTCCTGTTCATGTTCGAAATGATCGTACTTATAATACATAAAATACCGGCCCGGAGCCGACTCGCCCTGGTTCCCCGAATCGATGGCCTTACTCCAGAAACTCCCGACCTTGATCCATTTCAATGCACTTCCCAGTGCGAGCTGTGATACCCCCAGCATCAGTATGAGAAACACACCGATTATCTTGTATTTTCTTCTCATAACGAAATTTCTCCCGTCTACCAGATATTATTTGTCCACTTGGTTCTGGTTAGAAGTCCACTCTGATACCGAATTCAATATAGCGGTTGTTGAGATAGGTCAGAAATGTCCGGTCCGGCATATCGATATAGGGTTTATCCGCATTCTTCTTATCCCCTGGTCGATCGTTTCCCGGAGTATACCCGGCCGTCTTGAACTTTTCGTCGTTGTACATGGGCAGGTGAAGTGACTTCAGGTAATTGAAGCGGTCCGTCCCATCCGAAAAACCGGGGAAAACCCCACCTTCCGTGTAAAAGATCTGCTGGATATTGAAGACGTTATAAATATCCGCGAAGATCTGCAGATTCATATTGTTGATGACGGCCCGTTTACTCAACCGCATATCAAAATTCACCTGCGGTTTCCACTGGATATTGTTCAACAATTCACCCGTATCCAAGGGATCCCAGGTTTGATAGATTCCGGCCTTGTAATTGAACAACAACCCGAGCTGGACGCCCCCCAGCGGTTGCATACCGGCGACCTGGGGGCCCCAGTTCTGGGGACTGTGAACCATTAAGTGAGCGCGAGCCACCGGCCGGGCCAGTGGTTTTTCCTGGTACGGGTTCTGTAATCCGTAGAGTTTCTGCTGCCGGGGATCCTGATAATAATGTTCCCGGCCGAAGTACCCGGAGGTGACCACCCGGTAATCGTAATTCGCCCAGCCGGTAATCCACTGGCCATACCGTTTCCGGACTTGGATTTCGAATCCCCGGATATCCTGATAGTTATTGTTCTCCACGGTGCCGTAATCCACCGTCCCGTCGTAATTGGTATACTGCACTCCACCGGTCTGGCTTGTGATATCCTTATAATACCCGGAGACATGCACCAGCCAGGTCTGGCCGATTTCGTGCTCATAACCTAACTCATACGCGACGGTACGCGGCATATCGGCTGCCGGGTTGCCCAGAAAGTCAATCCCCCGATTCGGGTTGCTATAGCTGATTTCATACATGTTCTCACTCAACGGCATGGAATAAAAGTGCCCGTAGTTGAAATACAGCTTGGAGACCGCCGAAATAGGATGAGAAATCCCGATCCGCGGGCTGAGGTGGGTATGGCCGCTCACATCGCCGGTGGGGGCTACTTCGGTGAACACATCCCGGTAAGCCGGCCGAAAATATTTCGAATAGGGATCATTCACCAGGTACCAATCCGAATTGGGACTGTTCTGATCTACCCGGAGTCCGAGATTGGCAATCAAGCCTCTGAATTCCAGCTTATCCTGGAGGTAGGCGCCGAACCGGTAGGGGTAATGTCGCCACTTGACCTTCCAGTTCTGCACGGGCAAATCGAACCGGATATGCTCGTAATGAACATTCAGATCATCGTAATTGTATTCGATCCCGGCCTTTACCTGGTTGTACCGGTTTAACTGGCTGGTGATATCGAATTTCGCATTGACCGAGTTCGTCTCGGTCCAGTTCCGGGCGCCGGCGCCGCCGCCCTGGTACACTTGTCGATCGACCATGCGATAATGCCCGCCGAACCACCAGTAACCCCAGGGCACTTCGGACACCGGATAGTTTCCGAATTTCCGGACGGTGGTCGTGTCCCGCCACCGGGCCGGCCCTCTGGCCAAATCCTGGACATGGACCGCAGACAGCCGGAAATTGTAAAACGTGTTTTCACTCAACACATGGTCGATGGAAAGTCCTCCCATGGAGCGATAAATATCGTAGGGGACCTTTTCACCGACCCAGTACAGGTGATCGTTGAATCCATTCTGGGCATACAGGGGGCCCATGCCACTGGAATAATAGCTGTTCGATCCGCTCGCCACGGAATTCTCCACGTTATAAATGCCCTCCAGGGTAACCTTCAGGTTGTTTGTTATCCGGGATGTGAGCTTCAGCTGGGAATTCTGGGTGGAATAGTAATCGCGCAGCACCGGCAACCCGAACAATTCCTTGTTCGTGGTGTGCGACGCGAAAAAAGTCAGATTCCCCAGGTATTGGCTGATGAAGGGTAAGGGCCCGCTGAGGCTGCCGTCGATATAATAGTCCGGTTTATCACCATAGGTGATCTCTTGTTGTCCCAGCTCCCCGCTTCCCTCCGCGGCGTGCCGCCACAAGAACCGTTGCTGGGCTTCTTCGGCGGTCATGTTGTTGGTGGGATCATCATCGGTATTATATCGGTCGGCTATGGCATTCCAACCCTCGAATTCTTCATAGGTATCCCGCATGTCCTGGCTCCAGGGACTCACACCGTCTCCATCATTGGGATCATCATCACTGGTGCCGACGAACGCCACCGCCGGATCCAAATACGGACGCATATACCAGTTCTTCCAGTTCGTAATGGGCGCACCGGCGTGTTTATAACGAGCCGGAGATCCCCGGAGATCCAGCGACCCACTGAAATGATCCGGAGAGCCGGATTTAGTGACCACGTTAATCAAGCCCGAGCGAAGATTCCCGTATTCCGCCTGGAAGCCTCCTTTAATCACGCTGAGTTCCTGGATGGAACTTAAATTCACCATCATCAGGGGCTGGTTCCGGCGGTTATCCACCACCGTCAGGCCATCCATCATAAACTGGGTTTGATCCATACTGCCGCCACGGACGCTCAGGCCCTCTACACCCACCTGCTGGTTGATGTATTCCCCGATATCCTTGATGGCCACCGTCTCATCGATTTCCTGGGATTGGGATGTGATTTCACTGGCGGACCGGTCCATATTGATAACCTCCCGCTCCGCTTCCACCGTCACACTCTGCCCGGCAATCACAGTCGTTTCCAGCTGGAAATCAACCTGCGAGGTGTGGTTTGTCTCCACCAGCACCCCGGTTTTTGTCACCTCCTGATACCCGATCATCCGGGCGCTCACGTTATAGGTGCCCGGTGGAATATTGATGATGTAATAATGTCCATCCGCATCTGTTGCCGCTCCCTGCTCCGTGCCCTGCAGAATCACGTTCACGCCGGGCATGGGATTACCGGTCTCCGCGTCTGTAATCTGGCCGGCGATCTTTCCGGTCTGCCCGAAAGCGACGGCAGCCGGAAGTAACAGTATACCGATCATGGTCAGATACAAGGATAACCACGATTTTTTCTTACCCATGTCTCTCTCCTCCAAGTTAAACAGTTGTGTCAGCTATCTAACACATGGCCTGACTGTGCGTCTTACCAAGCGTGGGCAAGCCCTCCCCTCCTGTTATTGATTCCACTTATAATGATATTTTCATCACTCTCCCGAGTGCTTTATATCCTATTCGCATCCGCTACCGGTTCGGAAAACCGTCTGAGGCATCAACCTGACTTTCTACCGGTCTGAAAGCCCTGGCAACAGAAAACGGCAGGTATTGTTTTTATAAGGGAGGAATAGCCAGTCCGTGAATGCCCTGTCAATACCAACTCTCAGCTTCAGTCCCAGCCATGTGATCAATCAGCGGGCACTTCCTGCTTTCGATTTTCCTCTGGACCAGGATCCAGGATCATTTCCCATACCGGAAAATGAAATGCGACATCTCACAATTTTCGTCAAGAAGGCGCTTGTCGTAATTGTTCTCTACTGAACGAGGAGCCTGTTATCGCTAACATTTGCCAGAAACCAAAATGAGTCCTGTCCCCTACACTTCATCTCAAACTCGTTCTCAGGCTCCACAGGCCGGGCTTTGGCCTGTGACGTTATTTACAATAATTTCCACAGAATGTCAACCGGTTTCCCGCTGTCTCCCCCTGGCCGTCCGGTCCAGAAACTACTCGCGGAAATAACCTGAATGTTTTGCCCGCCACGGCTCGCCGGCTTACTGCCTTATGCCACAATCTCGTACCGCTCGCCGGCCCGGGTGTCGAATACCACAACGCCTGCTGGTTCCCCTCGCCGTACATCGATGGGATTGCCGCCGGTACTCACGGTGACCGCCCGGTTTGTCCGTAACCGGCAGGGACGGCCCAGGAGCGACTGCAGTGCCGCCCGGGCCAGCCGGCCATCCCGCCACTCGATATCTACCTCAAAACCGCCCCGGGCCCGCAGTCCCCGGACCTTACCGCTTCGCCAGGCCCCCGGCAGGGCCGGCAAGAGATGTACCTCGCCGGTGTGACTCTGTAATAACGCCTCCATAATACCGGCGGTGCCGCCAAAGTTGCCGTCAATCTGGAACGGGGGATGGGTGTCGAACAGGTTGGGGAGGGTGGACTTCCCCAGCAGAGCCTGAATATTTTCATAGACCTTGTCCGGTTCCTCCAACCGCGCCCAAAAATTGATGATCCAGGCCCGGCTCCAACCGGTATGTCCTCCACCATGCGATAACCGGTATTCCAGCGATTTCCGGGCGGCTTGGGCTAGCACCGGTGTCCCCCGCAAGGTGATCTGCCGGCCAGGATGCAACGCGTACAGGTGAGAGACATGCCGGTGTCCGGGATTCTCTTCCCGAAACTCTTCCGGCCATTCCATTAACCGGCCGTCCGATCCCACCTGGGGGCCGGCCAGCAACGGGAACGCTTCC
>Ga0209918_1001264_pt1 | contig 14027 bp, 12 predicted proteins | sample SalPonD_shore_MG_FD_185712 | JGI IMG/M metagenome (GOLD analysis project Ga0209918, IMG submission 185712) | Salt pond soil microbial communities from South San Francisco under conditions of wetland restoration - Salt Pond MetaG... | ecosystem: Environmental > Aquatic > Marine > Intertidal zone...
ATACCGAGATCCCTGCGGAGTCGATCCCGACGATTGCTCCGGGTGTACTTTGGCAGCAATTGCGATCCGGGGCCCAGGCGCGGGTGGTCGATGTCCGGGAGCCGCGGGAGTTCAGGCACGGCCATATCCCGGGAGCGCTCTCCCTGCCGCTCTCGCTGTTCGTCACGGATCAGGCTGATCTGTCCGGGGAGTCTGCGCTGGTGCTGGTGTGCCGGAGCGGCCGGCGGAGTACCCGGGCGGCGGCGTATCTGAAGAAACACGGGTACGATCAGGTGCAAGTCGTGGCGGGAGGCATGTTGGCCTGGGAGAACGCCGGGTTGCTGACCGCCGTGGAAAATCAATAACCGACAGGAGTACATCAAACCGTGGACAAGGAAAAAGCAACGGTGGAGGATCTCCCCCGCAATTTGGGGCTGGAACTGGTCCGGGCGACCGAAGCGGCGGCCATTGCCGCCGGACGGTGGATGGGGTTGGGCCGACTGGAGCGGGCGGATCAGGACGCAACGGAGGCCATGCACCAACAACTCAACACCATCGCCATGAACGGCCGGATTGATATCGGTGAGGAAGCCACCATCGGTTGGGATTCTCCGTTGTCCAGTGGCCGGGCGGTGGGTACGGGGCAGGGGCCAAACCTGGATATTGTGGTCGATCCCGTCGATGGCCGCCGCCTGTTGGCCCAGGGGCGGTCCGGCGCCATCGCCGTGGCCGGGGCGGCCCCGTCCGGTTCCATGTGGTCGGGCGCGTCCGCGGTCTACATGGAAAAGATGGTGGTCTCGGCGCTGGCCGCCGATTCGCTGGTGCCCGAGTGCATGGATGCCCCGGCCGCCTGGACCCTGGCGCTGGTAGCCCGGGAGAAGGCTAAGCGGGTGGAGGACCTTATCGTGTTCGTGCTGGAGCGGGACCGGCACCGGGACTTAATCGATGAAATCCGGGCGGCCGGGGCCCGGGTCATGTTGCGCTCCGACGGCGATATCGCCGGCGCCGTCATGGCGGCGTCTCCGGAGGATCATGCCGACGTGCTGCTGGGAATCGGCGGCGTTCCCCAGGGATTGATTGCCGCCTGCGCCGTGAAGTGCATGGGCGGCGCCATGCTGGCCCGGCTGGCGCCCCAGAGCGAGAAGGAGCGTCAATCGGTGAAAGAAGCGGAACTGGATACGGCGGAGATCCTCACCTGTGATCACCTGGTCGCCGGCAAACAGATCTATTTTGCCATTACCGGCATTACGGACGGGCCGCTGCTGAAAGGGGTCCGGTATTCGGGGCGGCAGGCCGAGACCAGCTCCATCATCCTCCGCTGCGAAACGGGCACCCGCCGCTTCCTGGAAGCCGAACACCTCCTGGAAGATCAGTGAGCGCCGGGACGTTCGGTCATCTCTGGCAGCAGAATAACGGCTGGCTCTGACTGGGAAAATCCGGTAAATTGGCCCCCATGGAAAACACGCGTCAGGAACATGCGGCAAATCCGGCCGGGATGCCGGTCGAAACTCCGGAGGATCTGGAGCGGATCATCGCCTCCATACCGGCGGTGTTGCTTTATTTCAGCACGCCCGGGTGTAATGTCTGTCAGGTCCTCAAGCCAAAAGTGAAGCAACTGCTCCGGGAAAAGTATCCGGCCATTGCGTTTTATTACATCAATTGCACGGCACTACCGGAGGTCGCCGCCCGGTTCAGTGTGTTCGCTGTGCCCACCTTGCTGGTCTGTTTCGACGGCAGAGAAACCATCCGTAAATCGCGGTACCTCGGCATCGACGAACTGGATGATGCTCTCCGGCGCCCTTTTCAACTCTTTTTCGGGTAACTATGCCACGGATCATTACTGTCACCCCTAACACTGCCATCGACCATGTGATCCGGGTGGAGCAGCTGCAACCGGGCTCCGTGTTGATGGCCGAAAGCAGCCGGCAGTATCCGGCCGGCAAAGGCGTGAATGTGGCCCGGACGGTGGCTTCGCTCGGTATGGCTGTGACGGTGACGGGCTTGGTGGGATCTGCCTCCGCCTGGTTGTTCGACACGCTGCAATCCGATGTGATGCAAACCGCGTTTCTGACGGTACCGGGGGACACCCGCACCAACATCTCCATCTCGGAAGCCGCCGGTGCATCCGTGACTCACATCCGCACGCCGGGGTATCAGGTGAGCGAGGACGACATGGAAAATCTGGCTGATTCCCTGCGGAAAATTGTAGGAGCGGGTGACATCGTCGTGCTGGCCGGCAGCCTGCCCGATGGGGCTGATGTTTCCACCTATGCCATTCTGGCGGACCTGTGTGGACAGGCAGGAGCCAACGTAATCCTGGATGCCAGCGGACCGGCGCTCGCCGCCGGGCTTGCCGGCCGGCCGTACATGATCAAGCCCAACCTCACCGAATTGGCGGATCTGGCGGGCCGGGGATTCCGGGGACAGGATGAGCAGAACTTGCTGTCAGTCCTTGAGGATCTGGTGGCACGGGTACCGCTGGTGGTGGTTTCCCGGGGTGCCGGGGGAATTTGGGTGAAACAGCAGGGACATCCGGGGATCCGAAAGGCCGCCGTGGCGCCTCCGGGTTCACAAAACATTGTGAATGATGTGGGATGCGGCGATGCCCTGGTGGGAGGATTCGCCGTGGGGCTGGCGCGGAAGGAACCGTTGGAGGAAATGATCCGTTTGGGCGTGGCCTGCGGGACCGCGAACCTGTTTTCCGAAGTTCCCGGGCTGTGCGATCCCGAGACGGTGCACCAGGTGGTGCCAAAGGTGCAGATCTCAAACCCCAGCTGAAGTCATACGGGAGACACTGCGGGTAGTTCCGCGGGATATCAAAACTCCCTGCAGGACCATGGGGCGCCGGGGAAGCACCGGACCGAATTATTCCGTGTAATCGAAACGCTATTTTTATACATTGCTACCAGTCTGGAAAAGGGCCCAACCGGAGAACGTATGGCGCAGACCCTGAGTGTGGTAATTCCGGCGTACAACGAAGAGTCGTCGATCCGGGCAGGTAAACTGATCCTGGTCAAGCGCTGGTTGCATCAACAATCCTGGGACACGGAACTCATCGTGGTGGATGACGGCAGTCATGATCAGACGCCGGAATTGGCCCGGAGGACGGCGGATCAGGTGCTGCACATTGCGCATAAAGGGAAAGCCGCGGCGGTTATCACCGGTTTGTATGCGGCGCAGATGGACCTGGTGATGTTTACCGATATGGATCAGGCGACGCCGATCTCGGAGGCCGGCTGGTTGGTCGACGCCTTGCAAAAAGGCGCCGATGTCGCCATCGGCAGCCGCGGAATGCTGCGGCAGGGGGCGCCGGCGGGCCGGTACCTGCTCAGCCTCGGCCACATGGTGTTGCATAAACTGCTGCTGGGATTGCGCCTGGATGACACCCAGTGCGGATTCAAGGCCTTCCGGAGGGAGGTGGCGCTGGACGTGCTGGAGCATCTGGTGGTCTATGATATCGACGCTCTGGATACCATCGAGTTTCCCAGCGTGAGCAGCGGGTTCGACACGGAATTCCTGTTCGTCGCACAGCGCCTGGGGTATCGGATCCGGGAAGTGCCGGTCAGCTGGTATTACCAGGAGACCCGCCGGGTGGATTTGAGCCGGGACGCCTTCGCGGGCGTGCTGGACTTGCTAAAAATTATGTTGGGCCGGTTCCGGCATCATTATCCCAGACCGGGATCGCGGGAAAAGGAAACAGAAATCAGGAGTTCGCCATGAATTATCCGCATCACACGGCCTTCTCAGGGATACAATTGAAATTTCGGATGTTGCTGGTTCTGGTGCTGCTGGGCACGCTGATCGCGTGCCAGAGCGGGCAGCGAAAAGGGAGCCCGGACTCGCCCCTGCCGGTCCGGGTGATGTCCTTCAATATCCGGTACGGCACGGCCAACGACGGGGCCAATCGCTGGGAGAACCGGAAGCAGCTGGTGTTCCGGGTCATTCGTGACCATCGTCCGGATGTTGTCGGCCTGCAGGAAGCCCTGCACTTCCAAATCGAGGAGATAGTGGACGCGCTGCCGGAATATCAAAAAATCGGCGTGGGACGGGACGATGGGAAAACCCAGGGGGAATATTCTGCGATCCTGTATAACGCCGAACGATTCCGTGTGGACGAACACCACACTTTTTGGTTTTCCGAAACCCCGGGAGTGCCCGGCTCCAAGGATTGGGGGAACAACATCACCCGGATCTGCAGCTGGGGACGCTTCGTGGAGAAATCCAGCGGCCGGGCCATGTATTACTTCAATGTACACCTGGACCACCAATCCCAGAACTCCCGGGAGAAGAGTGTGGCGCTGCTGACCCGGCGAATCCGGGCCAGGGCCTCCGCAGACCCGGTGGTGGTCACCGGCGATTTTAACGCCGGCGAGGACAATCCGGCGATCCGTTACATGAAAGGCGATGAACAGCCGGGTGGCGGCTATCCGCCCGGTACCCGGAACCCGGTTCCCATGGTGGATACGTACCGGGAACTGCATCCGGAAGCCACCGGCGTCGGAACCTTCAATGGATTTCAGGGAAACACCGATGGCCCCAAGATAGATTACATTTTCGTGAAACCCGGCACCAAAGTGCTGGAGGCGGAGATTCTTCGGGATAATGACAACGGGCAGTATCCTTCCGATCATTTTCCGGTTCTTGCCAGGATAACTTTCCCGGCCCGCTAAGTTCAGTGGGGCACCGAACAGGAGGAAAAAGGAACATGATGTTACAGAGACGATATGGTTACATTTTTCTGATAGTGAGCACTCTGGCAGTTGCATTACTGATTTTGGTCCGACCCGGTACGCCGGCGAGTGCGGCCTCGGATGCCGTGACACCTCCGGAACCTCTCCTGCCCATTCCTACTGGCCGGCAACTGACGTGGCAACGGCACGAAATGGCCATGTTTATTCACTTTACGGTCAATACGTTCACCGACAAGGAGTGGGGCGACGGCACCGAAGATCCGGCCATTTTCACTCCCGGGGATCTGGATGTGCGCCAGTGGGTGCGGGTGGCGAAGGAGAACGGGTTCAAACGGGTCATTCTGACTGCGAAACACCACGACGGATTCTGCCTGTGGCCCAGCAAATATACGGATCATTCGGTGAAAAACAGCCCCTGGCGCGACGGCAATGGAGATGTGGTCGGAGCGCTGGCCGACGCCTGCCGGGACGCCGGCATCGAATTGGGATTATATCTGTCGCCGTGGGACCGGCACGAGCCGGTGTACGGCGATGAACGGCTCTACAACGAATATTATCTGGCCCAGTTGCGGGAACTGTTAACCCATTACGGTCCGGTGCGGGAAGTGTGGTTCGATGGGGCGAAAGGGCCCAACGCCAAAAATATGGAGTACCATTTTGATGCCTTCTGGTCGCTGGTCCGGCAGCTGCAGCCGGGGGCCGTCATGTTTTCCGATGAGGGGCCGGACGTGCGATGGATTGGCAACGAGCGGGGCATTGCAGGCGAGACCAATTGGTCCATGATGGATCGGTCCCGGGTCAGTATCGGGAAGGCGGATCAGGAGTATCTGAACCAGGGGGATGTCAACGGGACAGATTGGGTCCCGGGGGAGAGCGACGTCTCTATCCGGCCGGGATGGTTCTGGCACGCTGATGAACATCCGAAAACGGTGGCACAGTTAATGGATATCTATTACAAGTCAGTGGGGCGTAACAGTTTACTGTTGCTGAACGTACCGCCTAATGATCGGGGATTGTTTTCAGATGAGGACGTCAACCGGTTGCAGGAATTTACTCAAGCCAGAGAAGCGGTGTTCGCCACGGATTTTGCGGCGTCCGGGACTGCCACGGCCAGTGAAGTGCGCGGCGGGAGCGAACGGTTTGCGGCCCGGAACGTCCTGGATGGCGATCCCGACACCTACTGGTGCACCGATGACGAAACCACTTCCGGTACCGTGATTCTCGACTTGGGGAACCCGGTGCAATTCAATGTGATCCGCCTGCAGGAACCGGTGCAGTTCGGCCAGCGGGTTAAAAAGTATCACCTGGACGTCTGGCAGAACGGAGACTGGAAACAGGTGAGTGCCGGGACCACCATCGGATATAAAAAACTGGATCGCATCACGCCGGTGCGCGCCAGCCGGGTCCGGGTGGTCATCGATGATGCCCGGGCCTGTCCGCTGCTCAATGAAATCGGGGTGCACTTTGACCCGGAGAATTATCGCTAGCCGGGATCCGGATCTCCTTCGGCAGGAGACTGGTGAACAGGCACTCGGCTTCCCGCGGAATAGAGCGTGTTGGGAGGTACCTGCCGGTTGAATCTGGCAGCGGGATCTGCTGACGGCGCCGGAGAGGCCACAAATAACCGGAAGAAAAAGAGGTCTCCGCTTTACAATCCTTTCCCCACGGTTGTATATTAGGATACACACTCGCAGGCAATCAACCGCACGACGGATAAATTTATGAACCTTTTGACAACCGGGGCAGCGCGTGACCTACGTGGCCGGCTGAGATTCTTGCTGGTCGGACTTCTCCTTTTGTTAAGTGCTTGTCAGTCTGTAACCGGTCCCGACGAGCCGGGGCTTTCGGTGGCACCCGAAATTCTGAGATTCGGACAAGCACGGAATTCGCTTCCGGTGGCGATCTCCAACACGGGGGACGGGATGCTGAACTGGCGAATCGAACAAAGTCCGGATTGGGTGACGGTCGCGCCCGTGGCCGGGGCGGCGACAGCGCAGGACACCGTTTTGGAAGTCACCGTGCACCGGGCCAGCCTGGCGGATGGCGAGTATACGGATTCGCTGGTGGTGGAATCGAACGGCGGGAACCAAACAGTGCCGGTTCACCTGACCGTTGACGGACCCTTCCTGTCGGTCTCGGAACTGTCCCTGGACTTTGCGTCGGACCGGGCCGGTCAGACAGTACGGATTTCAAATATTGGGAATGGTGTGTTGCACTACCAGGTTCGGGAGAGCGTTGATTGGTTGGAAGTCTCCCCCGCGACCGGCGAACTGACCGATCAGCCCGGAACCCTCGACCTGTCGGTGGACAGAACCGACCTATCGGACGGGGATTATACTGCCAGCCTGAAAATCGAATCGAATGCGAATAGTGTCGTTGTCCCCGTTTCCATGAATGTGCCGGTACCGGGCGGGTGATAACCTCACCGTTCCATTGAGCCGGTTCGGCTCAACAATACACTGCCGGAATAAAGAAGCGGGAAGCAGCAGGTCCGTAAGAGAGTAGAAAATCCAGCGCGTGGTGCATCTTTGGAACATGATGATACCAGAATCAACCCTTGACTTCCGGGTGGAACATTTGAAATATTATCCTGTCCCTCAGAAATTGAGTTAATGAGGTTTATCCATTTATGACTGCTTGATTAGGGCCTGTGATAGCAGGTGGGATGTATTTTTTTCTGTCACACCCGAGCGGGGAGAGCGGGCAAAATTGGTCTGGAAGTTGAATCACCAAGCAGCAATTGGTTACTACGGGTAGTCGAAGAGGCAACACGGAGAAAGGACGGTACAGCAGAGTGAAACGCGGTTCTGTAGCAGGATGGCGGCCGGTCGGATTCCCGGCGGGGTTTTTGGCATGTGTGCTGGTTTCGATCATGGTCATATCATGCGGTGCTTCCCCGAAGCAGCAAGAGATGAACACCCTCACCCCGGCAGAAAAGGCGGCGGGCTGGACACGGGCATTCGATGGTAAAACATTGAACGGGTGGCGGGGGGTCGGAATGGCCGGTATTCCCAAAGGGCATTGGACGGTTGAAAACGGAACCATCCGGGTGATCCCGTCCGACCAGGTTCCCCTGGGGCCGGATGGAAAACCGTTGCCCGGCGGTGACCTGATGATCGATAAACCCTATCGTGATTTCGAGCTGTCGCTGGAGTGGAAGATCCCGCCGCTGGGAAACAGCGGTGTGAAGTATAACGTCTCCGAAGACGTATCCACGGCGAGGGGTGGTCACGGCGCACTGGGCTTCGAATACCAGATTATCGATGACATAGGACACCCGCAGGTCTCGTACGAGGAGATCAATACGACCGGATCGTTATATGCCTTGATCCCGCCGCCGCATCCGGAAGGAAAGGTGCTGCATCCGGTCGGCGAATGGAATCATTCCCGCATCGTGTTTCAAGGTATGCACGGAGAACACTGGCTCAACGGCGAGAAGTTACTCGAGTTCGAACTCGAGACACCGCAAATGGATTCGCTGATTGCCGCCAGCAAGTATCATACGATCCCGAATTTCGGAAAGAAGAAAACGGGATATATTGTGCTCCAGGATCATGCGTCCGGCGCCTGGTTCAGAAATATTAAGATCCGATCCCTGGCGGAGGAATAACGCCGGGGCACCGAACCGCTTTCCGGTCTCCCGAAGGCGTCGGAGATACGAAGTTCCGGAGCGACTCAAAGCAACCAAAAGTGATTCGCCCTCCTGAAATGTATTCAGGCGGGGTGTGTGATCACAGACAACCTAAGGAGATGGTATACCATGAAAAGTCAAACGTCGCGAAGGGATTTTCTGAAAGCCGCTTCTCTGGGAATGGCAGGACTGGCCATCGGTTCCACGGCATCAAGCCATGCCAGAGCGGAAGTGCTGCCGGCTCCGGGACCACTCAAAAACGCCGCCCCGAATGACCAGATCCAGCTGGCCACCATCGGGATGGGAATTATCGGTTATATCGACACCCAGACCGCCCTGCAGGTCCCCGGGGTAAAGCTGGTAGCCGCCGCCGATTGTTATGATTCACGATTGGCACATGCCAAAGAAGTGTTTGGCAAAGATGTTTTCACTACCCGGAAATACGAAGAAATTTTAGAACGGCCGGATGTGGATGCTGTGATCATCAGCGTTCCGGATCACTGGCATTCCCGGATCGCCATGGATGCCATGCAGGCGGGGAAGGCGGTGTACAACGAAAAACCCATGGTTCAGGATCTGGAAGACGGGCCCCAGGTGATTGCCACCCAGAAGAAGACGGGACGGGTGTTCCAGGTCGGCAGCCAGTACGCCAGTTCCATTCTGTACGCCAAGGCCAATGAACTGTACAAGTCCGGAGCCATCGGCAAGCTGAACTTGGTGGAAGCCCGGAATAACCGGAATTCCAGTATCGGCGCCTGGCAATATTCTATTCCACCGGACGCTTCTCCCAAGACCATTGACTGGGAACGGTTCCTGGGGGATGCGCCCAAGCGGCCGTTTGACCCGGTCCGCTTCTTCCGCTGGAGAAACTACCGGGATTACGGCACCGGTATCCCCGGGGATCTGTACGTCCACCTGTTCACCGGGATTCACCGGGTGCTGGATTCCCACGGCCCCAGTACCATCGCTTCCACCGGCGGGATTCGCTACTGGCACGACGGCCGGGATGTGCCGGACATTATGGTCGGCATGTGCGGCTATGAAGAGTCCGATACGCATCCGGAGTTCACGGTGTCCCTGTTGACCAACTTCGAAGACGGAAGCAATAGTGGTTCGTTATTCCGGTTTATCGGTGACGAGGGAGCGATTGAAATCTCCTACGACAGCGTGACCCTGACCCGGGCTCCCCGGCGGGATCCCGGTCAGTACGAAGTGTTACAGGGATACAATTCCGTCCGCACCTGGTCCGAAGCGGTCCAGAAGGAATTTGCCAAGGAATGGCGGGCCAAACAGCAGCGTGCGGTGAGTCCGCCCATGAATGAATCCGTAACCTATAAGGCGCCCGACGGCTACGATGACCGGTTTGACCATTTCACCTATTTCTTTGATTCTATCCGGAATGGAACGCCGGTCCGGGAAGATGCCGTCTACGGATTACGCGCAGCGGCTCCGGCGCTCCTGACCAACACGGCCTATTTCGAAAAACGGATTGTGCAGTGGGATCCGGAACGGATGGAGCTGAAGTCGTAAACGCCGGAATGCCAGATCACGAGTGCCGGGAAGGTCCGTCCGGGATCGTTACAGATCCGTTCGGGCGGACCTTCCCGGAAACTACAAACCAGCATATTGCCCGGTGATGGCACGACGTCCGGGAGTGGATCCCGGCCTGAATGCCCCTCCGGCGATATCGAATAACACGAGAGAATCGGGGACGAATCAATGGGGACCTCAGGAAACTCCCGACGGGAATTTATGAAAACCATGGCTTTTGGGATCGCCGGCCTGGGAATGGCCCGGGGCGTCCGGGCAGGCCGGTATGGGAAGATCCAGGGCAGCGGCGATCGGATCCGCCTGGGGGTAATGGGCACGCACAGCCGGGGCCATGCCCTGGCCACCGGATTTGCCAAGCTGGAAGATGCCGACATTGTCTACATCTGTGACGTGGATGAACGGGCCAGAGAAAAAACCGCCGCCGCCGTAAATGATATCCAGTCCGGCACCGTGCGCCAGGTGGAAGACTTTCGGGAAATTCTGGATGATGGTTCGGTGGATGCGTTGGCGGTGGCCACGCCGGATCACTGGCATGCCCCGGCGGCGATTGCCGGGATACAGGCGGGGAAACACATCTACGTGGAAAAACCCTGCGGACACAACCCGCGGGAAGGCGAACTGTTGCTGCAAGCGGCCCGGGATCACGGAAGAGTGGTGCAGATGGGGAACCAGCGCCGCTCCTGGCCCTTTGTGCAGGAGGCCATCTCCCGGTTGCGGGAAGGGGTGATCGGCCGGGTGTATTATTCCCGGGGCTGGTATGCCAACAGCCGCGGAAGCATCGGCCACGGAAACCACACCCCGGTGCCCGGGTGGTTAAACTACGATTTGTGGCAGGGTCCGGCCCCCAGGGTCCCGTACCGGGATAACGTGATTCATTACAACTGGCACTGGTTCTGGCGGTGGGGAACCGGCGAGTCCGGGAACAACGGGACCCATGCCATCGATCTGTGCCGGTGGGGACTGGAGGTGAATTACCCGGTGAAAGTTACTTCCGGAGGCGGCCGGTATCGGTTTCAGGATGATTGGGAGACGCCGGATACCCAAGTGATCACCGCCGAATTCGAAGATGGAAAATCCATGACCTGGGAAGGCTTGAGCTGCAATCCTTCCGGTCTGTTGGGAACCGGGTTCGGCGCCAGCTTCCATGGCGACGACGGGGCCCTGATCTTGCTGGATAGCAGGTATAAAATTTACGACCTGAAAAACAAAGTGGTTGAAGAGGTTTCGAGCCACGGAGCGAATGTGGATCTCACCGGATCGGGATTCAACCGGGATGCGGTCCACTTCGCCGATTTTTTACAGGCGGTCCGGAACGGTACACACCCGAATTCGGATATCGAAGGTGGGCACAAGAGTGTGCTCCTGGTACATCTGGGCAATATCGCACAGCGCACCGGGAATGAACTGCATTGCGATCCCCGGAACGGGCATATACTCGACAATGAGGAGGCCGCCCGGTTCTGGGCCCGGGACTACGAGCCGGGGTGGGCGCCGACAGTGTGACGGGATTCCGGAATCTCGGTTCTTCGGAACGCCTGCTGATGTTAAGGTTAACAGAAGCCAGCGAACACCCGAGGACGGATCACCGGGGAAAGGGCAGGGAGACGGTCTCGGTGTGACGCTCTGTGACTACCCGGGTAACCTCCGGCACTCTGACGCCGGGACCACGTTTGAGAAGGTAAATGATCTGTCTTGAGTTGAAGCATATCCATTCCGGGAGGAGACGCAAGTGACCGGCCACACCGGGACGGGAATATTCCACTTGATTTTCAAATATTTATGAACAAAATTTTAGGACCTTATTTTCTGATATGAAATAAGATAGAATTCTTCGAATTCGTCAAAGATCCTGCGAATTCATTAAGACGATAGATGGCAGCACGATTTTGTAAAAAGAGTGAATCTACCAGAGCTTAAATCGAATGGGTCCATACGGTCACCGGTAGTCTTTTTTACGGAATCAAGAATCGAATACAGACGGAAAAGGAGCACGCTTTTTCATGGGTATTGATTTTCATGACCCGACCCCACTGTACCAGCAGATTGCAGATGATATTATGTCGAAGATTCGTTCCGGAGAGTTCAAGGTGGGGCAGAAGATCGCCTCGCAGCGGGAACTGGCTGAACAACATGAGGTGAGTTTGATCACGATAAAAAAAGCGCTCTCCGAATTAATCAACAAAGGATTGCTGTACAGCCGGGCGGGGAAAGGCACCTACGTAGCCAAACGGACAAACGGAGTCAAAATCGCCGAACATAAGACACTGGGGCTGGTATTGAGTGATCTCAAGAGCCCCTTTTTCTCCATGATCATGGAAGCGGTGGAAAAGCAGGCGTCCGATGAAGGTTTTGCGCTGATGCTGTCGAATTCCAAGGGGGAGATGGAGAAAGAAGAAACCCAGATCCAACGGTATTTGAATCTGGGAGTGAATGGGCTGATCATTGCCTCCATGACGCGGGAGTATCGGACGATTGATCCCATCCGCCGGTTACATCACAACCTGTTTCCATACGTGATGGTTTCTTATATCAGAGATCCGGATATCTACCAGGTCGGCACGGATCATCGGCGGGGAGCCTTTATGGCTACCGAACACTTGATCCGGCAAGGACATGACGTGATCGGCTTTATCGCAGGAGAAACAGGCGATCTGCTCGGAGATGAACGGAAGCACGGCTATCGGGATGCCCTGGAAAAATATGGCAAACCCTATCATGAGGATTTGATCTTCTACTCGCCGTATCAGGGGGAATGGAACGATTTTAAATCCGGCTATAGTATCGGACAAAACTTTCCCGGCCTGTCGGAACGGCCGACGGCTGTTTTCGCCTACAATGATTTGACCGCCCTGGGTTTTCAGGAGGCCATACTGGAAGAGGGACTGGACATCCCGGGGGATGTGGCGCTGGTGGGATTCGATGATATCGAACGAAGCAGCTATGCGCCGGTGGCACTCACCACTATCCGTCAACCCACGGAAAAAATCGGTACCCTGGCAGTCGAAAAATTGTTAGCCCTGATCGATCGTAAGGATCCCGAAAACCGCACTATCCTGGAACCGGAACTGATTATCCGGGAATCCTGCGGTCATTCTCGGTAATCTCGTGCTGCGGAGTTACCATCGGACACACTTCTCCTATGAATCGTTTATTACCCTCGCTTTTAACCCTAAGTTATCAAAAAATGACTAACATAACGGAGCTCCTATGATCACTCGTCTCACCAAATATTTCGTATTGCTGGGGATGTTGTCTCTGGTCGCCTGCCATTCCGGAGAACCGCTGCAGAAAGTGTTGATTATCCAGGATGAAAAACCGCAAATGGAGGTGCTCTCCTCATTTCTGCAGGAACACGGTCCGTTCGACGTGACGGTGGTGGATCAGAACGCCCTGCCGGAGGATTTCTCCATCTACGAGGCTGTCATATTATATATCCATGGAGGCATGGACGAACCGGTAGAACTCCGGGCGATTCAATATACGAAGGACGGCGGCCGGCTGGTACTCCTGCATCATTCCATCAGCAGCGGAAAGGCCCGGAATAAGTATTATTTTGACTTTCTGGGGATGCGACTCGATGACCCCGGCCACTCCAGTGGTCCCGTCGAACCCGGCGGCGGATACGGCTGGCGCGATGAAGGCACCGGCGGGGCCGGCGTTACCCTTACCGTTGTTAACCTGAATCCCGGGCATTACATTACTTCCCACCTGGTAAACTGGCCTGATACCATCCGGTATACTCCATCTGATTTTCCCAGCGCCGGGGGCGACTATCCTGCCATTCATTTGCCGCATTCGGAAGTGTATCTGAATCATAAGTTTACCGACGGCCGCGAGAAAACGGTGTTAATGGGGCTGAAATATTATGATGATCGGGTGGACCATACCTTCATGCAGGATCGGGCCGGATGGATTAAACCGCAGGGGCAAGGGATGGTCGTCTACCTGATGCCGGGGCATAGTGCGTCGGACTATCAAAATCCGAATATCGCACAAATCGTATTAAACGCCATTAATTGGAAGCACTAGCGATTGGAACCGGCAGCGGCAACGGACACACGCCCCGGAGGAACCATCAGGAATCGGCTTCCACAGACCAATCGCAGAATCGAGGCCGGGAGGACTCAGAAATGGGCGGTAACTGGACAAAGGGGTACAGGGTTTTTTCACGCCGG
>Ga0209918_1001268_pt1 | contig 14011 bp, 12 predicted proteins | sample SalPonD_shore_MG_FD_185712 | JGI IMG/M metagenome (GOLD analysis project Ga0209918, IMG submission 185712) | Salt pond soil microbial communities from South San Francisco under conditions of wetland restoration - Salt Pond MetaG... | ecosystem: Environmental > Aquatic > Marine > Intertidal zone...
GTAGTGATTATTAATATATTCTTCATCATCCAGGGTCTTGACGGGTACGAAAGTTTTAATACTGTCGTCTTTATCTATATTAATCAAATTGACAAGAGCCCGACCACGTGATAATCGCGATGCCTCCGGAATTTCATAAACGCGTAACCAGTAGCACTGTCCTTTTTCCGTGAAGAACAACATATAGTTATGATTGGTCGCCACGAATAGATGTTCTACATATTCGTCATCTTTGGTCGTGGTGCCTTTCATACCTTTACCACCACGTTTTTGACGACGATAACCACTGACCGGCATCCTTTTAATATAGCCCTTGTTGGAAATCGTAACGACGACATCCTCATCCGCGATCATGTCTTCAATACTAAAGTCATCTGCAGAATAGACTACCTGCGTACGACGCTCGTCGCCGTAGCGTCCCTTGAGCTCCAGCAGTTCTTCTTTAATAATGTTTTTCTGCCGATCACGGTTGGAAAGGATGTCCCGGTAACCATCAATTTTTTCTACAATTTCATTGTATTCATTCTGAATCTTATCAAGCTCCAAGCCCGTTAATTTCTGTAAGCGCATATCCAGGATGGCTTTGGCCTGAATATCGGTAAGGGCGAACTTGCGGCGCAATTCATGGTTGGCCTCCGCCGGGCTGTCTGAAGCACGAATCGTTGAAATGACTTCATCCAGGTTATCCAGCGCAATTTTGAGTCCTTCAAGAATATGTGCACGGGCTTCCGCCTGATCAAGGTCATACATCGTTCGGCGAATAACCACCTCAATACGATGTTCAATAAAGTGGTGAATCAGCTCCTTGAGCGACATCACTTTCGGGCGACCTTTCACCAGTGCAAGACTGATGACCCCGAAAGTGGTCTGCATCTGCGTATACTTATACAGCTGATTCAACACCACGCCCGGGTTGGCATTACGCTTCAGGATACAAACCATGCGAATTCCTTCACGGTCGGATTCATCACGAATCTCACCAATATCGCTGATTTTGTCATCCTGAACCAACTTGGCAATTTTCTGAATGAGCGTCGATTTATTGACCTGGTAGGGAATTTCTGTAATTACGATCTGCTCGCGATTACCACGCAGTTCTTCGGTATTCGCACGGGCACGAAGCGTAATTTTGCCGCGACCCGTTTCATAAGCTTCCTTTACGCCTTCATATCCATAAATAATTCCACCCGTTGGGAAGTCGGGAGCCGTAATATGCTCCATCAGGCCCTTGGCATCGATATCCGGGTTTTCCAGGTAAGCCACGGTTCCGTCGATCACCTCATCAATATTATGAGGCGCCATGTTGGTAGCCATACCCACGGCAATACCGCTGGCCCCGTTAATCAACAGGTTGGGCAGCATGCTGGGAAGCACAGTAGGCTCAGAGAGCGTATCATCAAAATTATTCTGGAAATCGACGGTATTTTTATTTATGTCCGTCAGCATTTCCTCGGCGATACGCTCCATGCGTACCTCCGTATAACGCATAGCCGCCGCCGAATCACCGTCAATGGAACCAAAGTTCCCCTGCCCGTCTACCAGCGGGTAGCGAAGTGAAAAGTCCTGCACCATACGAACGATGGTATCATATACCGCCGAATCGCCGTGTGGGTGATACTTACCAAGAACCTCCCCGACGATACGGGCACTCTTTTTATAATTACGGTTATGTAGCATTCCCAGTTCGCTCATGCCGTATAGCACCCGGCGGTGAACCGGTTTCAGGCCGTCGCGTACGTCGGGCAAAGCACGGGATACAATCACCGACATCGAATAGTCGATGTAAGACGACTGCATCTCGTCTTCAATAGTAACTTTTATAATTTTCTCTCTAGCCATAAAAAATTTTTAAAATTCTGTGATTTCAGTTCTGCAGGGAGATGATCAGATGTCCAGCGTAGCATATTTGGCATTACGCTCGATAAATTCACGGCGCGGTTCCACATCGCCGCCCATAAGTACTGAGAACATCTTATCGGCTGAAGCCGCACTCTCCACTGTAACCTGCTGGAGCGTACGGGTTTCGGGATCCATCGTCGTTTCCCAAAGCTGCTCGGGATTCATTTCACCGAGTCCCTTATAGCGGGAAACATCGTATTTTTTTCTGGATTTTTTAAGCTCCCGAATCATTTTGTCCCGTGTATCATCATCCCAGGCATATTCAATTTTGCCGCCGGTATAAGTGATTCGATAAAGGGGTGGAGTGGCAATATAGATATGACCATTTTCAATCAACGGCATCATATAACGATAGAAAAAGGTGAGTAGCAAGGTACGAATGTGCGAACCATCCACGTCGGCATCCGTCATGATAATAATTTTGTGATAACGCAGATTGTCCACATTAAACTCATCCTGGTGACCGACGCCCGTTCCAAGTGCCGTAATCATCGCCTGGATTTCCTTGTTTTCCAGGATTTTGTTGATTTTGGCCTTTTCAACGTTCAGGATTTTTCCACGCAGGGGCAGGATAGCCTGAAAGCTCCGGTTACGTCCCATTTTGGCAGAACCACCGGCCGAATCACCCTCCACAAGGTAAATTTCGCTGTGAGCCGGGTCCTTGATGGAACAGTCGGCTAGTTTACCGGGAAGTCCGCCACTGCTCATCGCCGATTTGCGCTGAATAAGCTGACGTGCCTTCCGTGCTGCTTCCCGGGCTTCCGCAGCAAGAACAACTTTCTCCAGTACCGACTTGGCCACCTTGGGATGTTGTTCCAGGTAATCGCTTAATTGTTCATAAATAACGATTTCAACCGCACTCTGCACTTCCGAGTTCCCCAGCTTGGTCTTGGTCTGCCCTTCGAACTGGGGTTCCGGCACTTTAACATTAATTACAGCGGTGATACCTTCCCGGAAGTCGTCCCCGGATATTTTCACCTTGCTGTTACTCTTTATAATATTGTTTTTCTCAGCGTATGTTTTCAGTGAACGCGTGAGCGCACGGCGAAATCCGGATACGTGCGTTCCACCTTCATGGGTATTAATATTGTTGACATAAGAGTGGACATTCTCCGAATAGGAGCGGTTGTACTCGATTGCGAGCTCTACAGGAACCATTTCAACTTCGCCCTGTATGTAAATTGGCTCTTCCATCATGGTTTCGCGATTCTCATCCAGGTAGCGGACAAAATCCTTTACACCGCCCTCATAATGGAAGCTCTCTTTGATGGGTTCATCTTCCCGGTCATCAATAAGATCAATAGTAATCTCGGGATTCAGGAAAGCAAGTTCCCGCATACGTTCGGCAATAATATCGAACTTAAACTCGGTAGTCTGCTTGAAAATCGATGTATCCGGTTTAAACTTAATCAGGGTCCCGGTTTCTTCCGTGGTTCCCGCTTCCTTCAGGGGAGTAACCGTTTTACCCTCTTTAAATTCCATCACATAAATTTTGCCATCGCGATGGACCTCGGCATAAAAATGTTCGGAAAGGGCGTTCACACAACTAACGCCGACTCCATGCAACCCGCCGGAAACTTTATAGGTGTTTTTATCGAACTTCCCCCCGGCATGCAGCTTGGTCAAAACCACTTCAACAGCCGGCAACTTGATTTTAGGATGTTCATCCACCGGAATTCCACGTCCATTGTCAAAAATGGTCATGGAATTGTCTTTATTAATAGTAACATTGATATGATCGCAATAGCCGGCAAGTGCTTCGTCAATAGAATTATCGACCACTTCATTTATAAGGTGATGCAATCCACGCTGACCGACATCGCCGATATACATGGCCGGGCGTTTTCGAACCGCCTCCAGCCCTTCTAAAACTTGTATATTCGATGCTTTATAATCCGAACTCTTATTCTTTGGCATATAAAGAGATGACTGTAATTAAAAATAAACTTTCAGGCGCTAGAAAATACCGCTAAAATAAGCAAATTCAAAGTAAGGGATGATATTTATTGACACAAATCGAGTTATAGCTTCTGACAGAATTTAAGGCCTTCAATATCTCCCCATATATTCAGCGGCAGCACAGGTAATTCCTTCATACATTATAATAAACGAAATCATAAAACAAATATTGATCTTTTTCTCAAAGTACCTTACCTTACAGGTCTATTCGCTAAACTTGAAATATGTAATTATTATTGATTAACTCATGGCACGCAGAGACGATATAACCGGTAAACGACCGTTAAATGGATATCGCTCGTCGAAATCCAATAACAAAACGAAGCATCGTTTCCACCAAAATTTACAAAAGAAACGGTTCTATCTGCCGGAAGAAGATCGCTGGGTTACGCTGAAAGTATCAGCAAAAACTTTACGAACGATCAATAAAAAAGGCATTACGGCCGTTTTGAAAGAGGCCAAACAAAAAGGAACGCTCGTAAAGGAGGTATAAAACATGGCTAAAGGTAACCGCGTACAAGTAATTTTGGAATGCACGGAAAAACCCGGTTCATCCCGGTATGTAACTACGAAAAATCGCCGGAATACTCCTGAGCGATTGGAGTTGAGAAAGTACAATCCGGTGCTACGCAAACACACCATCCATAAAGAAATTAAATAACACGTATTAATTATGGCTAAGAAGCAAACATTCGGTACCGAGGCTCTTGAACGCAAGGCCGCGCACCGTAAAATGGCAAAAGTGATTATTTCTGCGAAGTCATCGAATGGAAAGTACAGCTTTAAAGAGTCGATGGTTGATCAGGACGACGTTAACAATTTTATAAAGGAAAAGACGTCCTAAGCAGTAACATTTTCGAAAGTACTTAAAGGTTGCACAATAGCATTGTGGGACCTTTTTTTTTGCTTATTTTAACTGAAGCAATTTACTGAACCTACATTTTAATTCTACCTATATGAGTCTACAAGAAAATATACTCTCGGATCTGAAAGAAGCCATGAAGGCCAAGCAGCAGGATCGCCTACGTGTGCTTCGTTCGATTAAAGCTGCCCTGCTGGAACGGGAAATCAGTGAACGCGAAGGCGGCGAAAAAACCGAACTGAATGATGAGCAGGTTATTGAAGTGCTCATGAAGGCCGCCAAGCAGCGCAAAGATTCCATCGAGCAATACAAGGAAGGCGGCCGGGAGGAACTGGCTGAGCAGGAAGAGGAAGAGCTTGAAATTATTGAGTCGTATCTACCTGAGATGATGTCGGAAGATGAAGTGCGTGATGCCGCGCGAAAAAAGATCGATCAGATGGGCGCCAGCGATATGTCTGATATGGGCAAAGTCATGGGGGCCTTGATGGGCGAGCTGAAAGGCAAAGCCGAAGGCTCCGTAGTAAGCAAGGTGGTAAAGGAAGAACTTTCCTGATTACCGTACTCTAACGAGTGCCTGAACACATATCGCTTCATATTTTATTCCCAACCCCGGGAGTCTGTCGGACTTAGGAAATTTTAACGAAAATTTGTCCCTTTGAGACAGATTTTGAGGTCTTTTTAGGCGAATAGTGGACCTATTCTCCCGTCCCGAACGCTTTCGGGGCGGGACGGAATCTGGCCAAATCTGATGAATTTGCAGTAGATTTAGCTAAATCCGACAGGCTCCTAGGTTGGATCTTAATTTTATAAATCTACTTAATGGTCTTATAAAATTTTTTAGTATTCTAATACTATATCATGACCACCCGGGAATGGAACAAGCAGACGGTTTTGCAGAGTCTCTAATTACTGATGAATGAATATTATCGATCTCGTCATATTAATAATTTTTGTACTCTTCGCGATACGGGGGTACGTTAACGGCTTTATTAAAGAAGCCCTTGGGATCGTTGGACTTTTTCTGGCCGTCTTTTTGACTTTTAAATATATGGATGAAGGCAGCAAATGGCTGGAATTCATTCAACCCTATTTGTTTATGGGGAAAAGCTATCTGCCCTTTTTGGCGGGAGCTCTCATCTTTATCCTGGTTCTGGTGTTCATCAGCATAACAGGTTATATGCTGACCCGCTTTGTGCAGGCCATTCATCTTTCCATCCCCAACCGCATCCTGGGTAGTGTGGCGGCGCTGATAAAAAGTGGAATATTAATTAGTGCAGTTTTATTAATTTTAGCCGGATTCAATGTGCCTGACCCCCCGAGCCGGAGAGAATCGGTTTCCTATCCCTATGTTATCCATATGGCTCCCTGGGCTTACGATTTGGTAGCTACGGTTTGGCCGGGTGCGGCTAATTTCACGAATACGATTAGCAAAACGTTAAATAAGAACAATCCCCTTAACGAATTCCCAATTTTTGATAATTAAGTAATATCTATGGCATTTTTACCTGTAAAAGAACAAGTGGAAATTATTAAAAGAGGTGCAGTGGAAATCATCCCCGAGGATGAACTCATTGACAAACTGCAGCGCTCCAAAAAAGAAAATCGTCCGTTAAAAATTAAACTGGGTTGCGATCCCACACGCCCCGACTTACACCTGGGACATACCGTTATTCTCCGAAAATTACGTCAATTCCAGGACCTGGGGCACGAAGCCATCCTGATTATCGGAGATTTCACGGCACTGATTGGGGATCCGAGCGGACAGAATAAAACGCGTCCCTCACTCACTCCGGACGAGATCAAGGAAAATGCCAAGTCGTATTTTGAACAGGCGTCCAAAGTGCTGGATGAAGAGAAAACCACCATCACTTACAATTCCGAATGGCTCGGTGAAATGAACTTTGAGGATGTTATTAAACTGACATCCAAATTAACGGTCGCCCGGATGATTGAGCGGGATGATTTCACCAAACGATTTGAAAATAATGAACCGATTTCCATCCACGAGTTTCTCTATCCCCTGGCCCAGGGGCAGGATTCGGTCGTGCTCGAATCGGATGTAGAACTCGGCGGAACCGATCAGAAATTCAACCTGCTTGTGGGGCGTCACCTGCAGCGCGAAGCGGATAAGGAAGAACAAATCTGCCTGATGATGCCCTTGCTGGTGGGAACTGACGGCACCCACAAAATGTCGAAATCGTATGACAACTATATCGGCATCGACGAGCCGGCCAATGAGATGTATGGCAAGGTACTTTCCATCCCTGATGAATTGATCTACCCCTATTACGAGCTGCTCACGGATGTTCCGGTTGACGACCTTCCCGAATACAAGAAAAAAGCCGAAGAAGATCCCCGGAATACCAAGCATGAGCTGGCTTTCGTAATCACGTCGATGTACCACTCGGAGAAAGACGCCAAACAGGCCCGCGAGCATTTTGAGCAAACAGTTGTTAACAAAGAAATCCCTGACGATGTACCCGTTTTTGAATTCGAAAGTGGATCCGAACAGCGCCTGCTGGATATCATCAAGGAAACCGGGTTTACCTCCAGCAATGGCGAAACCAAACGTCTGATGAAACAAGGTGGTGTTTCCCTGGATGACCATAAAATCACTGACAAAGGGTATTCTGTCACTTTCGATGAAGATACCGATTTGACCCTAAAAGTCGGAAAGCGCAACTTCTGCCGCATCGTATCCAAATAGATCGATTCATCGAAAACCTTTCCAAGGTTTGAAACCCTGGAAAGGTTGATCGTTGCTCACATCACTTCTTCCAACCTTTTAAATTCATTATTTTCTCATCTTGAAAATCAGTACTTACAACGTAAACGGAATTCGAGCCGCCCATCGTAAAGGTTTTGTGGATTGGGTGGAAAAATCGCAACCCGATGTGATATGCCTGCAGGAACTCCGGGCGCTCAAACACCAGGTTCCCAAGGCCATTCAGAAGCTCGATTATCACGCGCATTATCACACCGCAAAGAAAAAAGGGTATTCCGGAGTTGCTATTTTTACCCGGGAAGAGCCCCAAACGGTAGCATTAGGCATGAATGTCGATTGGGTAGATAACGAAGGGCGTGTTATGATGACAGAGCTCGATACCATTCGTATTTTTTCCGTCTATGCTCCCAGCGGTACAACCGGCACCGAGCGACAAGACCTGAAAATGGAATTTCTGGACAAATTCCTGCCCATGGCCCGTAACTACCTGGAAGATGATAAACCCACAATTTTCTGCGGCGACTTCAATATTTGTCATACCGAAATTGACATTCACAACCCCAAACAGAATAAAAATACCTCCGGATTTTTACCTGAAGAACGAGAATGGGTTACCCAACTGCTGGTAACGGGGTATGAAGATGTATATCGCAATCTACATGAAGACGAAACCGACCTGTACAGCTGGTGGAGCTATCGCGCCGCTTCCAAAGAACGGAATAAAGGTTGGAGAATTGATTATCACCTGGCCACCCCTGATCTCGCCGAAAAAGCACATAAAGCGGTAATTGAAAAAGAGTGGGATCTCTCAGACCACGCTCCCGTGACCATTGAGTATGATATTTAAAGGGGATGTGATTGGTGATAAATTGCAAATTTTTTAATGCCTTTAATACCGTTGGTGTACAGTGTCGCATTACCTGCCAATCGAGTCTGGAGACTCTTACTGAAATCATCACCAGACTGGAGTCTGGCGATAGGTAAATTTGTGTTAATTCGGGGTGAGATTTATTCAGCATGGAATATTCTGAGTGCTTAACAGTATTATTTCAAGTGGAGTGAGATTTGAGCCCCTACTACGGGGCCTTTTTTATAACTAATCAATTCCAACCCAGCACTGAAGTACTGGGCTAAGATCTGTCGCCCCCGGGGCTTTTTAATATTTTTTTGGGAGCCTGCCAAGTTATGATATGATTCCAAAATGTTGGATCAGTTTACGTCCTGAAAATCCCGTGGGGATGACAGATAGTAGCCCCGGTTTTAACCCGGGGAATGATATACAACATAGTGAATCAAGTCCTGTAAGGACGACACAAACAAGGCGTAGATAGGCTCATGAGTGCATAAAAATAATGAGCAAAGCGTCAATTCTTTATGTTGTAAGACATATTTGCGTTAGAAATAACATTGATATATAGATCAGATAATTCGTTAAATCCTGAATATGAAACGTCATCCTGAAAGAGCGCAGTGTAGCAACCGAATGGGGGCGGAACGAAGTCGAAGGATTAGTGATCAAAGCTCAATATGCAATTGATGAAATTTCAATAAAATGATTGAATTTGAAAAAGTTAGTAATGGTAGTGTGCTTCGACTTTACTTCTTCCCAAAAGGTTCAGGACAGGCTCTATTCATTCGTCGCTACGCTCTTTTATGATGGCAATAATGTTCATTATCAAACGGTATAGTTTCTAAATATAAGTTTTTCAGCAATCAAGCTCATATCGGATGACTGTGTATTGGTTTTGATAGAACTAAATGAATTAAGGATAGTAACACCAGTCGAGTCTGGAGACTCTAAGTGAATTTCATCACCAGACTGGAGTCTGGCGATAGGAGCTTGTATCGATGGGCTCAACACGTTTATCTGTTTGGGGTCCATCTGGAAGAGCCGTAAAAGTGATATTTGCAGGAGTCTGACGGAAGTAATGATTATTTTTCACTCCCATTCTTGCTAAAAGACGATATTTTATACAAATTCAATAAATTATACGGTTTTACATTAATAGATCAGAGGTTAAAGCGAGATGGGAACACATTATAAAGGCAGCAAGGAAGAAAAACGCACCCTGGATGCCTACATCAAGATGATGAGAGCTTCTGAATCCATTACAGCCCGTCTCAATAAACACCTGATGGATAACGATTTGACGCTCAGTCAATTTGGTGTGTTGGAGGCTCTGTTGCACCTTGGGCCCCTGAATCAACGGGCACTGGGCGAAAAGCTACTCAAGAGCGGGGGCAACATCACGATGGTCATCGACAACCTGGAGAAGCATGGCTGGGTGAAACGCAAGCGCAATCCGGAAGATCGTCGTTCCGTTCTTATTCACTTAACAGAGGAAGGTCGGGATCTTATTGAAACCTATTTCCCGAAACACCTTGAATTGATTATGGATGAGTTCAGCGTGTTAAGTTCAGAAGAAAAGGAAAAACTTGGGGAACTCTGTAAAAAAGTGGGGCAAAAAGAAGAATAGTAATATTAATATCTTCACATCTCGTTACATAGCTCAGCTTTATTAACGTGGGTTAGATTAATATTTTTTTGTTATCTATCTTTTTGTGATGTCATTTCGACGAACGAATGTGAGGAGAAATCTATTCCTATCTATCTCGAATCCCGCTTGCGGAGATGAGAGATCTGATTTCGTAATTGAGGCCCAATACACCTATTCTGCTTATGCCCGTATTCATAACTGCTATGGGTTAGAAGACTCACCCTATTAAACTCCAACGAGCTTTCTCATACCCGCGAGCGGGATTCGAAAGATATATTAAATAGATTCCTCCCCGCCCCGAAAGTTTTCAGAATCGGGACAGGCACATTCGTTCGGAATGACATCGGTGATTTGTTTCTCTTTAAACGAACTCACTATATTACCTTTCTAAGAAAGCTTCTACATCTACAAAAGGATTACCAAACTTTGAAAGTTTAGTAATCCATAAAAACAAGGAATAGTAAACCTTGAAGGTTTACCATTCCACCTTCTCTGACTACTCACCTTTTACGGCTTCATAGATCATCATCGGGGGAATATTCAGCCATTCCATTTCTGTCCTGAGATTGCCAAAAGTTTCACGCAACGGTTCTTTGAGATGTCCGGAAGTTTGGTAGGCCAGGAATTTCCCATCCGGGGCCAAAAATTGCCGGCTGACATCCAGAATATTCATTTTCACCCCCTCTTCTAAAAAAGAAAACGGAATACCCGAAATAATATAATTCACTTTTCCACGGTACGATTCACCCAGTAATGCACGAAGATGCTCCACACTCTCCTGATGAACCGTCACCCGCGGATCATTCATCTCCCGCAATTTTTCTACAAATTTGTCATTGGTTTCTATCAATATGAGTTCCGACTCAGGGGTAAGTCGTTCTAACAAATAACGGGAATAAACACCGGTACCCGGCCCATATTCGACAATAATATTTTTCCGGTCAAAGTCGATTTTTTTACAAACTCGTTTTACACAAAATTTAGAGGATGGGGTAACGGAGGCTACTTTTTTATCCTTTATAAAACTTTTCAGATACGTTAAAGTACTCATGTAGTTTGGTTAATAAACTATATTGTCACTATAAAAATTTTTAAGGGTCAGTTTTGAAATAACAGAATATTAATAACTTTTCCTAAAAAAAGAGAGTTAAGGCGGATCCTTAACAATTGCATTACGGGGCCGAGCCCCGTAACGAGAGTACGATAGTATGTTTACCAAACGACTTTAAAGAGCACTTTGCAAAACTGTGCTTTTGTGCAAACTCTGCATTTTCATGATTTCAAGATCCTCACTTATGGCTTATAAGCTGCGGTTTTGAAATCACTCAGGCTTTGACTTTGACCAAAATCCCTGGTTTTGCAAAGCCCTCTTAAAGCTCATTTTTCAGCTTTTCAATCTGATCGCGGATGCGGGCAGCTTCCTCAAATTCCATGTTTTTAGCCGCATTGTACATGGAATCTTTCAGGTACTCCAGGAATTTGTCCTTGGATTCGAAAGTCACTTCCTTCATCGCCGGACCGGCTTTGTATTTAATCCCTTCATCCGCCACTTTAACAACTTCCAGGGCTTCATCTTCAGCGTCTTCAATATCAAAGCTTTTCGAAGAGATCAATGAAGGGTCAACCAATGGTTTGAGCTCTTTTTCGATTGTCTTGGGTTCGATGCCATGCTCCCTATTATACTCCATCTGTATGGCACGGCGACGCTCGGTCTCATCAATAACCGTCTTCATGCTGTCCGTGATTTTATTAGCATAGAGGATAGCTTTACCTTCCACATTCCGGGCGGCCCGGCCTACGATCTGGAAGAGTGAAGTTTCAGAGCGGAGGAAGCCTTCCTTGTCGGCATCCAGTATGGCCACCAGACTCAGTTCGGGAATATCGATTCCTTCCCGCAAAAGGTTAATACCCACGAGCACATTGAAATCGCCCCGGCGGAATTTATAAAGCACTTCCACCCGCTCCAGGGCATTCAGTTCGCTGTGCATATACGCCGCACTGACACCGATATTTTTGAGATATTCACTCAACTCTTCGCTCAACCGCTTGGTCAGCGTAATGACCAGTACGCGGTCGTTGCGTTTTACCCGCTCGCGGATTTCATCGATAAGATCGTCTATCTGGTTATCCACCGGACGCACTTCGATTTCCGGTTCCATCAGGCCGGTAGGACGTATAATTTGCTCAACCACCACACCTTCACTTTTCTCCAGCTCGTAATCACTGGGCGTGGCACTGACAAAGATGGCCTGATTCACCATCGTCTCCCACTCTTCAAATGTCAGCGGTCGGTTATCGAGGGCTGAGGGCAAACGGAACCCATTTTCTACCAGGGAGAATTTTCGTGAACGGTCTCCCCCGTACATAGCAGAAATCTGCGGGACCGTCTGGTGACTCTCATCTACCACCAGCATATAATCATCGGGAAAATAGTCGATCAGGCAATGTGGGCGTTCACCGGGTTTTCGCCCGCCCAGATAGCGAGAATAGTTCTCAATTCCCGTACAATAGCCAATTTCTTCCATCATCTCAATATCGAAAAGCGTCCGTTGTTCCAGTCTTTTGGCTTCCAGAAATTTGCCTTCATCTTCCAATACCTCCATCCGCCAATATAGCTCCTCGCGTATCTGATCAATGGATTTTTTCAACCGTTCCTTAGTGGTTACATAGTGCGAGGCCGGGTAAATACGAAATTCATCGACGGTTTCCAGAATTTCCCCGGTCTCCACATCAAAAATTTCCAGAGATTCAATTTCATCCCCCCAGAACGTGATGCGCAGTCCTTTATCAGTATAAGCGGGGTATAAGTCCACCACATCCCCGCGAACGCGGAATGTACCACGTGTAAAATCAGCATCGTCGCGGGTATAGTGAAGATCCACCAAATCATAAAGCAACTTGTCACGCGGAACTTCCCGGCCCGTCTCCAGCGTAATGATGAGCTTGGCATATTCAGAAGGCGAACCAATACCATAAATGCAGCTTACTGAAGAAACGATTATCACATCGCGCCGACCGGAGAGTAACGAGCTTGTGGCCCGAAGGCGCAACTTCTGAATTTCATCGTTAATCGAGAGATCTTTTTCAATATACTTGTCCTGTGCTTCGATGTAGGCCTCAGGCTGGTAGTAATCGTAATATGAAATAAAAAACTCCACCTGGTTATCCGGAAAAAAGTCGCTCAACTCCCGGTAAAGCTGGGCGGCCAGCGTTTTATTATGACTCATCACCAGCGTGGGCTTCTTTACCTGCTGAATGACATCCGCCACGGTCCGCGTTTTCCCCGAACCCGTAATCCCCAGCAGCGTTTGATATTGATCCCCGGCATTAATACCCTGAACAAGCTCTTCTATAGCTTTGGGCTGATCTCCCGCCGGGGGAAAAGGTGACTGTAGCTTAAAATCTGGCATATTTTATGTAACAAAAACTTTTTTAATATGATCATCTGTCAATGAAACATTAACGAACACAGAAGGCAAATCATTCTAGGAGTTTTTTCAATAAATTTTGAGAGACCAAGGATTTTAAACGGATTTGGGAATTGTATTTAATTGGGATGTAAATCGCTATAATGTTATCCATCCTGTCGCCGTCCCGAAATCGTTCGGGGTGGTGACGACATTACTTAGAGTCTCGAGAATAGCATATTGCAATATACATAAGTTAGGATTCCGCATTTTGAATGGAATAATTTGCGTTCATTAGCATAAACCTGTGTGCGTAGCTTAAGCTACACTTCCAGCCGGTTGAGTCTGGAGACTCTTGGCAAAATCATCACTAGTCTGGAGACTAGCGATAGAACTCATTAATTGTTGTTAACATCCCGAACGATTTTAGGGGCTATTGGAGTTCTATACTCTATATTGACGGCCCTCACCCCAAACCCCTCTCCTATGGGCGAGGGGCTTTTAGATTGTTGCTTTTTCTACTTTTCCTATCCTATATCAACATCTCGGCCATTCGTTGTTATTTATTTCATCCACTTCCTAAACAAAAAAATGCAAAGCATTTTTAGCCCCTCGTTCTTTGGGAGAGGGGTTTGGGGGGAGGGGGATTTCTTCAAGACGC
>Ga0209918_1001274_pt1 | contig 13942 bp, 14 predicted proteins | sample SalPonD_shore_MG_FD_185712 | JGI IMG/M metagenome (GOLD analysis project Ga0209918, IMG submission 185712) | Salt pond soil microbial communities from South San Francisco under conditions of wetland restoration - Salt Pond MetaG... | ecosystem: Environmental > Aquatic > Marine > Intertidal zone...
TTTATTTTTTGGTGTCTTTCTCTCTTTTTATTTCTTTTAAGGAATATACCCGAAAAATGTTTATATGTGATCACCATATATTTTCATTTTTTTATATTAAGTCTCACATAAGGTTTTTAAATTACTATATAAACCCAAATCAAAATAATAACGAGAGTTAAAATTAAGAATTTCAATGTATCTGTTAACTTAGACTTTGTTTTAAGGAAAAGAAAATTAGTCTATTGAAATCTTGAATTCACATTTCCTATTGGTTTATGGAGTAAAACAATCATTTTAATAAGAGAATCTATGATTTTTAGTTTTTCTTGGCACTCTTCATTTTTCATGTTATTATCTTTAGGAAATATCCCAAGATGATATAAAAACATTTTAAAGTCGCTTTCAATCAAATTTAACTTTTGCAAATTCTTGTGTCCTTTATTTTGAAATTCATTTAATATTTTTTCCGCTTCAGGACAACTCTTTATTAACTGAATATATTGTTGCTTAATTTTTGGAAGAAAACCTAAATATAATTCATTTGCGGAGATAAAATCGTGAAAATCATTTACCTTATTTATTAATTGTTTTAATGATATCTTAGCCATTTTTCGATTATCAGATCTACCTGCGGAAGGAGCTATTTTTAAACCTAAAATAGATTGAAACCACATCGTAATAAGCTCTAAGGAAGTATTGAACTCTTTTTTATTCTCTTTCTGGATCGCTTGCCGTGCAATTTCAGCTAATTCATTACTCTCAGTGTTTTCACAAGATATTTTCATGAAAATATTTGCGATCTCAGATCGAATCTTTTCCTTATTATTTTCTCTTTTAGTAAGCATGGAAAAATATACCCCTAAACCCCTTAACTTATTCTTAAAAAGATAAATACATTATCCTCGTATATACCTTTCAAAATATATACCATTAATTTAATATTAAAATATATACCTCTTATTGGTTTTTATGTTGCGCTAGTACAAACTAAATTTTTGTCGTATCTTTTCATTATCTATCTCATATTTGTCATAAAAAAGACAAAAATATAATTTTCAATATTCAGTACATTACATTTCAAGGATTCATCTTTTCATCTCAAACAACCCTTTTTATTAAATGAAATATTAGAAGAACTTAGTAGATTATTCAACATCTATAAACCAATAGCATATTATTTTTATAGGAAAATAGTTTAAATAATATTGTAATAAAAAAAAATAAGAGGGGTAAAATATATGGCTGAAGATATAAATGTCCGCGAGCTCTTTTTCGATATACTCGATCTTGTGAAATTTGAGCTCAAATTTTATAAATATAAAGAAAGCCCGCTATTTGAAAGGATTGTAAAGACACGGATCTTTCAGCAAAAACTTCAGAAGCTTAAGGACTTCATTTCACAATATTTTGAAATCATGTATCAAGATAAAGACAGCCCTATCAATCAGGCAGCCTTGCAAACACAATTAGAAAATATCGCAAGACTCACTAATTATTATAATGATCTTAGCAACTTCTATAAAGATTCTACAAAGGATCTTATCACGAAAGATAAAGTATTAAACTTAATTAATTATTCTCACATCGAAACGCTTTTTTTAATATTCACAAATATCTTGGATTGGGAGCATTATAAAAGCTCTCTGTTATTTCCTACAGATAAAGATAAAGAAAAGCTCTTGAAAGAATTCCTTAATAAACTCGCGAGTAGTGAAATTAAAGAAATTGAGGATGTAGTAGATCTAGAACAAGATATCGATCAATTTATCGAAAAAATTGCGGTATAAATTTTTTATTCTAATTTTACTTTCCTTAAAACAATAGGACTTCTTTCTTTTTAAAGCTCCTTAAATTAAGTTTATCAATGAATCAAAAGAATTTCCTATTTTTCAAAGGAACTTTAGAAATATAGATATCTTTTTATATAAAATGCAATATCTAATTCTTGCATTTATAACTTGAAAAATTTTTTAACGAAAATGGCTAACTGTATCGACGAGATTCTGGAATTTTATAGCAAATCTACAGACAATAACTTTAAAGATTTTAATAGAGAAAAATGGTTACATAATTCTAAATATCTTATGAAATTAATGAAGCGTTTAGATAAAGAATCAGACAATTATGAGAGCATTAAAAACTGTATAATTTTTTTAATGAATTTATGTTTCGATATTGAAGAAATAGATCATTACCATACAAAAGGAAGATCAATTAAAGAATTAACGGAGGGAGAAAAAGAGGATTATAAAATTTTATTAAAGGTAGAATGTTCCACTTTACTAAATTAACTTATAAGCATCTTCCATCTATTTTTCTTTTTTTTCTTAAATGACAAACAACACTCACCCGACAAAAATATATTCGAGTGATTCATAAACAGAAACATTTATCTTTGTGAATATCCTATTATTATTCATGCCCGCAAAACCCAGTGATATTCATACCCCCACAGGATATACGTATTGGGAGTCTAACAAGGGCTTTATTTGCCCTCTCTGTGAATCGCCCCTCCAACATGAATATAACAACGGAGGAAGGAGGGTAGAGACTATGAAAGGCTCAATTTGGGTAGTTACCAATTATTATAGCTGTTCTAATCGAGATTGTGAAATGCATGATGCATTCCCTGCTGTGTATCCCTCCGTCTTGGAGCGTAAACGATTTGCTCTGGATGTATGGGCTAAAGTGATTCAGCATCATTTTAAGCATCATCTGAACTATTCACTTATCGTAGAGCTTATGTGGGACGATTGGAACGTTTCAATTTCACGGGGAACGGTGAAACATATTTGTGAATATTTTGAGATGGCCGGAAAGCAATACATGGATGAAAAGGTTCTCAATGAAGTAAGATCGAACGGAAGGATCATCCTCTCATTAGATGGGGCTCAACCTGTAAAAAATGAGCCTTCGCTCTGGGTGTTTTCGGACCGGTTGACAGGTCATACACTGATAGCGAGAAACTTGGAGTCGGCTCCCGCACCTCGATTAAGGGAGATATTAGAGGAGATAGAAGATCTATATGAGGTTCCTATTGATGCGGTAATATCCGATAAACAGAAAAATATCGTGAATGCAGTTAAGGCGTTTAAGCCCGATATTCCTCATGTATATTGTCAATATCATTTTCTTAACCACATTGTCGAACCCATAGCATCAAAAGATTCTCATTTAAAAACCATGCTGAAAAAAGCGGTCAAAAAATTGTCTATCGTTGTAAATAGCAATATGGCACATTCCAATGATCTTTATGGGACATTCTTACCGATTAGTGAGGAGCTAAAATGTGCTATTTCTACGCGAGGAGACCGCTTCGAAGTATTTCCCGGGGTTGAATGCTACACCAATTTGAACTATATCGTTGATAAATTGATTCCTTTTCAATCCCATCCACTCCCCGAGAAAATCGCTCGATCGTTGAGCGTATTGATAAATTCATTAAAAAAGCTGCTTTCAGACACCAAATTCTTAAGGGACGAAATTATCTCGCTAGTCTCCGAATTCAAGCAGATTAAAAACGTATTCGGCAAACGGGTACATCGTTCTGGCTATATCAAAAAGCGAGTAAAAACATGGGTCTATAAGCTTCAAGGTCGGCTTAAAAGACGGGGTTTAGAATATGATCCATCCAAACTGAAATGGCAATATCCCTCACATAAGCTATCTTGTGAGGAGGTTTGGCAACAATGGATTCGACTCGTAGATTCATATGAAGATGGATTATTCGTCGCCTATGATGAGGATGAGCTGGAATTTACTAATAATGCGAAAGAACAATTATTTCACAAAAATAAGCATCATTTCCGAGCCTTATTGGGGAATGAAAACATTTCCAGAATCTTTCTCGAGCATGGAGGGCTCTATTCCCGATTAATGGACATCGATTACTCCAAGAAAAATGTCACGAGCATCCTTTTAGCCTGTGAAACACCGCTTACTGAGTCTCATCGGATGGAATTTACCGCACAGTACGCCACAATAAAGCGAGCATGGAGAATTAGAGAGATTGATACCGGAAACTTCACACGTTTTAAAGAAAATATACTCAATTTCGAGAAAGCCTAACCATTTTTGTCGAGTAAGTGAGTTTTGTCATTTAAGTTTTTTTTGAAACAAATTTAGAGGATTTTACAAAATACTTAATATTATTATGGCAGTAAATTACTACATGGAAATATTCCTACACTGATGTTCCTTCCATATAAATCTTCCAAGGTTCTTACCATTTCATTAAAATCTTTTTTAAAAATTGTGGTATCTGGATAATAATGTTTCACATCCGCCCAATTAATATTAGGTGAGAATATTCCAAAGGTGTTTTTTTTTAAGATCCCTTTAAAAATAATACTATCCCCCCAATTTTGATATAATCTGCCGCCAGTTTCACCTTGTAAGGAATGGAATCCCCTCCCTTCTGAAGAGGCAGTCATTAAAACAACTGCTCCCTTTCTTTTTATCAGTCTTCCAGAACTTAATAACAAATTTAAACCTTTTAAGGCTTGAGAGAATTCAGTATCCTCGGGATATAAATTGAAAAATCCAACATCAAGATTTAAATTTGGAGATAATGATAAAGAATAAACACTTTTAGCACATTCCATTGCTTTTCTATGAGCTTTGATAAAATCTCCTGAAAAAATTCCAGCTATTTCTCTTTCCATGTTAGGAACGATATTAATTGAAAAATCTAATCCTATTTTTCGACAAGCATCCTCAATATCTTTCCTTAATTCTGTCACAATTCCTAATCCAATCCCAATCCCTCTGACTCCTGCTTTATGATTTGCCTCGAGAGTACTAATTCCACATATGCCTGGTAATATCACTTTAGCACCCCCTCCATATCCTGCTAATGGATGTGGTAGGACAGCTCCTATACTTATTTTAACTTCAGCATCATAATAGGTTTTATTAATATGGATTGGCGTTCCTTTTTTAGAATTACCAATAAATTTAAGATTTTCGTATGGATGATGATTTTCTATATTAATTCGTTCAAGTATCTTTTTTCCTACTTTTTTTTCGAAGTCAAATCGATTCATGGGTCGATGAGCTCCAATAGCAAAAATTATATCAATATTCTCATCAGAAATTCCACTTTGATTTAATTTGTCCAAAACAACTTCCAAAACATTTTCTGCTTTTGTGGGACGAGAAATATCATCAACCACAATAACAGCATTTTTTTTATTTTTAGAAATCTTTTCCAAGGTTGGAGTTCCAATAGGATTATTCAGTTTTTCCTTAATTTTTTCAATATTTTTTATAGCTTCAGGTTTTTGAATATCATATTTTTTAATTTGCCACGAATCTGGAAATTCTAAGGATAAATCAGTATCTAAATACCAAGCCCCCCAAGGAACTGTGAATTTTTGAGTCAAATAAATTACCTCTTATGTTATCTTCTATTCATTTTAGTTGCATTTGAGATTACTAGTCTATTTGTAATAAACTCTTTATTCCATTTAGCTTAGACATATGTCCTCTTGTAATTATCTTCATAAAAGTTTCTTTACCCGCAATTTCTTTCGTGACATCTTCTAAGGAGTTATTTTCAGCATATAATTTTTCTGCTTGTTCCTTTGCTTCTTCTAAATAATTGAGTTTTTTTTGAATAACCATATTACCATTCGATATATGCCCCATATGCCCACAAAAAATTTCTTTAACATCATATTCAGTTAACATTTTAAATGAAGCTATAATTTGTACAAGATTTTCGAATGGTTGAGTTTCAAGAGATAATTCGCTAACATGAAGGTCACCTGAAAAGAGCCATTTTTTATTTGGCTCATATAAACAAATATGACCTGGAGAATGACCTGGAGTATGAATTACCTTAAGTAGATTAGATTTTATACTGATTTCAGATGGAATCTCATCAGGTTGAGAAGGTTCGGGAACACCCCACGCAAGTTTTTGATATCTTCGTAAATTTAGAAGAGTGGGATCTTCTATTGTTTTAATTGCCTCTTTATGAGCATAAAGTTCAACATCTCTTTTTTCTTTCAAAATTGCATTATTTCCAATATGATCTTCATGACCATGAGTGTTTATAATGGCATTTATCTCTTTTTCCTCTAAAAAATCTAATAGTTGTTTCTCACATATTTTTGTCCCTGTATCAATAAGAAAATCGTCCAATAAATAACTATAAACCGGATAAATATATACACCGAAAATACCTCGACCGGTTGTTATAATAGTTAGGTCTTCGTATTTTTCCGTTTTTAACATAATTCTCATTCTCTTTTTATTTTTAATTTTCTTCTTTTAATGATTCTACATACCAATCATAAGTATCACAAGCAGACTCAGAGTCTGTTCTAGTGGGCTTCCACCCAAGGAGATTTTTAACTTTTGTTGTATCGAATGTATAATCTTTAAGAGCTATCTCTAAATGTTGGGGTTCTATAGGAGATATGTGCAAAAAGCTAAGGATTTTTACCAGACTACGAAGGGTTCGTGCCCCTAACGCTAAAAATTTTGGAGTTTTTCCAGCATATTCATAAAGTGCAACGATCATCTCCCGAAGAGTGGGAATATTATCACTTCCGAGATTGAAAACTTCCCCTTTCGATTTAGGATTCTCAATTGCAAGGAAAATTGCCTCGCAAACATCAAACACATTCACCATCTGGAGTCGAGTATTTCCTCCACCTGGTAAAAATGCTCTCTTACCTTTATAGGCATTTTTAATCTGACCAAGTAAAGTAGGTTCATTTTGTCCGGGACCAGTTATAGTGGGTGGACGGAATATGGTAATATCCATTCCCTTCTCTAAATAAGAACTACATAATTCTTCACATTCTACTTTATCTTCGCCGTATTGACAAATAGGATTCATTGGGGCTGTCTCTGGACAAGGTGTAGGAACATTGATTCCATATACTTCCACTGATGAAAGGAATATAAATTTTTTAACTGACTCTCTATGAATCCAGGACACTTCCAATAAATTTTTGGTACTCTCAACATTTATTTCATGCATTTTTTTTTCATCAGAAACAAATTGAGCAAGTGCGCCTGCACAATGTACAACGATATCAGGTTTATGGCGCTGAAAGACATCGCCTAATAAAACTTTATTCGTTATATCACAAATCTCTTCAACATAATTTGGATTTTGAATCTCACTTTCTTTAATATCTACTCCTATAACATTCATATCTCGTTCTAGTGATTTGTTGACGAGATTTTTTCCTAAATATCCAGTACTTCCTGTTATTAAAATTTTCATTGTCATATCCCCTTCTTTAAATGAATGTGCTTTCTCAATTCTAAAAACCTCTTTTCTAACTCTTGAGAATAATAAAAAATGTTATATAAATTTTTGTAAATATATAAAACCACTGACATTATTAGTTATTTTAATTCAAATAATAGACCATTTAATTGACTTATATGCAAATTCAGAAATAATAAAAAGAATTAATTTAATTTCCTTGGATAACGCTTTTCCATTTTAATTTCCTTTTCAATTATTTCATTTAATAAAATTTGTCTCTCTTTTCCAGAAAGAACTTCTAATTTTCTAATATCTAATGGATCTACTTCATTCCTTAATAAATCCAACTCTTTTTCTGAGGGTGGTGTAGTCTCTTCTATAGAATCTGGTATAATTAAATCAAATCCAGTTGATTCTTTTATGGTTTTAATCTCAACACCAGGATGGTTCGATTTTAGCCTTACACGCCTTATTTGTGGGTCAAAATCAAGATAAGCCAGATTAGTTATTATGCATTGTGGACCACTTCCACCGCAAATAGATGGTTCTCCATTCGGAAAACCCACCCCAGAAATGAAAAACAATTTTTCAGGGGGGACAAAAGTCCTGGTATCGTGCCGGGGAGTATACAAAAAGGATCCTCTTGAGTAGAACATACTAAAATCTGCTATACCCGCGCATCCTGGCAATCTTATTTTTGGATTTTCCCACTCTCCTATACATATATTATTAGTATTTCCATATTGATCTACTTGTGCTGGTCTGAACCATTCAATTGAAGTTAATGTATCGGAAGGTAAAGATTCAAGTGTACATTCTGCTGAATTCTGAAATCTATAGGCTCTTTTGGTATTCATTTCTAAATATAATAATGAAACTTGACGAGGTTCAAACACAAAAGTGTTTCCCATTATGTAATGATATATTGCATCTGGGGCATGGGTTAGTTTCGCCAAAGTAAATGCTGCCCAAACCATTGGAGTTGCCACCCCCACAATAAGTATATCATCGTTTCTTACTTCCCTTGCCATTAATACTGTCATTAATTCGTCAATAGTGTAATTATTTTTTTTTTCACTCATTTTTTTCACCTTTATAGTAAAATATTAAAGATTGTTTCAACTCCGCCTGCGGCTTCAAGATATTGGATTTGATTTTTATCTATGATATTTTGGTTTTTATACTGTTCAAAATCCATTTGCATGTATTTTTGAATATAAAGTGCATCGAATGTATACATAGGATAGGCGGATGTAGGATGCGCACCGTAAGGGACTCTTGATACGCTAGTAGTGGTCTGCATTGGGAGTTGTGCCTTTCTTGGTAGATGGATTATATCTTCAAGTTCTACCAACTTTTCACAAGTAATAATGGTTTTTTTTGCCGTTTTTGCCATATCAGCATCCATCCAAACTGCCCCTGGAATATTTCCATTTCCATTCTCATCAGCATAGGGCACATGTAAAATCGCAACATCTAGATCGATTTTTGGAAGTGCCATTAATTGGGCTCCACTTCCTAAAGGATCTTCAAATTGTTTAATATCATCTCGTACCTTAGGATAATCAGTCCCAATAATTCCTTTAAGAGGCATAAAGGGAACTTTCAAATAAGAGCTTCTCAGACCTATAGCTATAGTCGCTTCACTTTCTTCTGAAATCTTAATTTTCTCATCTTCCACTGCTTTTCGAAAATTGGGAGCCATTCCAAAAACTTCCATACCAACAAATGATGCTCTAACCTCAGATACGCAACCGGCGCCTACTAACATATCTACCTCAATTCCACCAACAAAGGTACATATAGTTAGATCTCTCTTCTCTTGTTTAATAATTTCTCTACAAGCACTCATTGGTTTCCTCCAAAATGAAAGTCCTCCAATCCCAACTAAATCCCCGTCCTTCACATAATTAGAAATTGCATCTTCTAATGACATCAATTTGCTCTCTCTCATCAAAATTACCCTATTTTTTTGAAAACTATGTTCACTATAATAATAAATTGATTTACTGAAATAAAAGGTTTTAATTTCTTGAGAATTTTCGATAGTTGATAAATAATTTAAAGACTAAAAAACAATTCCAATTATTATTCTTACTAATAATTATTCATAATTGATTAGAATGAGTCGCAAAAGGTTAAAGCTTGGAATGGTCCAAGTTTATTTTGGGAGAGGTAAAGGAAAAACTACTGCAGCCCTGGGGCAAGGATTACGAGCAACAGGACATGGATTTAAGGTTTATATGATTCAATTTATGAAAGGAGATACTAAATATGGAGAAATTGACGCAATTGAAAAAATCCCCAATTTTGAAGTTAAACAGTTTGGGACAACAGATTTAATAGAAATTCCAGGCGAGATTGATTTAGAAGAGGGGAAAAAAGCAATCGAGTTTGCGAAAAAAGTAGTGTATAGCGATGAATATGATATTGTTATTCTAGATGAGATAGGAGTCGCTATTCAAATGGGTGTTATCAATATTGATGAAGTAATGGAATTAATTGAGAAGAAACCAAAAAAAGTTGAATTGGTTTTAACTGGGGGACATCCCATCCATCCAAAATTAAGAGAAAGAGCAGATCTTCTTACTGAAATGAAAATGATCAAACATTACTATTCTTCTAGAGGTATTAAGGCAAGATTCGGAATCGAATATTGATTTCACGATGAGACTGTTTATCTCTTTATAAATTCCCAAATAATTCTATGGTTTACATAGAAATTTCAAAATTTCTTTAAGATTTATTTTTAGTTATGAAATCTTTTCCCTTAAATCAAAATTATATTTGATTCACCATTTTCTAAACTAATATATACCTAACAAGATTAAAATTGAATCAATTAAGTTGAAAAAAAATGGATATGGATAAAAATTTTAAAAAATATGAAGAACTTCACGAACAATCATTAAACGATCCAGATGCGTTTTGGACCCCCATAGCTGAGAAAATTCATTGGTATAAAAAATGGGATAAAGTATTAGATGACAGCAATCCTCCATTTTACAAATGGTTTGTAGGTGGTGAGACGAATACTTGTTATAATGCGGTAGACAGATGGGCTGAAAAACTTCCAGAAAAACCAGCATATATATGGTATTCCTCTGAACTTGACAAGGAAAGAATACTCACTTATAGGGATTTACTTCAAGAGGTCAATAAAATGGCTAGCATTCTAAAGGAGTACGGAGTAAACAAAGGTGATAGGATTGTCATATATTTACCAATGATTCCAGAAGCAGCAGTTGCGATGTTAGCTTGCGTGCGAATAGGGGCAATTCATTCTGTTGTATTCGCTGGATTCTCCGTTCGCTCATTGGGTGTAAGAATTGATGATTCCAGACCTAAATTAGTTATTTGTGCAGATGGAGGAAAGAGAGGAGGAAAAGAAGTTGATCTCAAATCTATTGTGGATGAAACTCTAAAAACAACAGATTATAAAGTTCCTCATGTAATTGTTGTAAATCGTAATTTAGTGGATCATGAAATGCTTGTTGGGAGAGATGTATATTGGAGTGATTTGATGGAGAAAAAAGATGATGATATTTTTGTTGAACCAGAAAGGGTTAAAAGTACAGACCCTTCCTACATTCTTTACACGAGTGGGACAACTGGGAAACCAAAAGGAGTCGTTAGAGATACGGGGGGACATTTAGTTGCCCTAAATCATTCAATGAAATCAATCTTCAATACAGATACTGATGATGTTTATTTCGCCACTAGCGATATTGGATGGGTAGTTGGTCATTCTTATATTATTTATGCTCCTCTATTTAAAGGATGTACATCAATAATTTATGAAGGAACCCCAGTCTATCCAGAACCAAATGCATGGTTTAAAGTTATTGAGAAATATAATGTGAATACTGTTTTTTCAGCTCCAACAGCTTTTAGAATTCTGAGGAAATTTGATGAAAAATATATTACTGAAAATAACTTAAGTTCGCTACGGACAATTTATCTTGCTGGAGAGCCTCTTGATGAGGCTACTTATCAGTGGATGAAAAGAGTTCTAGGAAAAGATATTGCTATTGTGGATAATTATTGGCAGACCGAAATTTTTAATGAGAAAGAAATTCTCTTTCAAACGGCAGACAGGCTGGCCAATACTAGCGAATCCTTACGGTATAACTCCACTTAAGATAAAACCGGGAAGTCCAACGAAACCTATGTGGGGTTGGAACCTAAAAGTTGTTGATTTTGAAGGGAATGAAATTGAAAAGGGCAATAAAGGTTATCTGGTTGCTATCCCTCCTACGCCACCTGCCGTCCTATTGACAGTCTATAGAAATGATGAGAGATACGTAAATTCTTATTATGAAGCATTTGCGGGTCACAATTATTATTCAACGGGAGATTACGGAATCGAGGATGAAGATGGCTATTTCTACGTGTTGGGTCGAGCAGATGAAGTAATAAAAGTAGCAGGTCATCGGTTAGGTACGGGTGAAATGGAAGCAGTCTTCTCCACACATCCCCAAGTTGCAGAAGTAAGCTGTATTGGTGTTGAGGATGAGGTGAAAGGAGAGGTTCCGATTGCCATGGTTGTACTTAAACAAGGTTATGAAGGAAGTCCAGAGCTGGAAAAAGAAATGAAAAATCTTATTCGCGAAGAAATTGGTCCTGTTGCGACACCTAAAGCTGTATATTTTGTAAAAGCACTTCCAAAAACACGTTCCGGAAAAGTAATAAGGAGAGCTATAAAGAATTTAGCTGAAGGGAAAGAACCGGGCGACTTAAGTACAATAGAAGACCCATCTACTATTGATAAAATAAGAAATATCTTAGAAGAAGCAACAAAATAGGTATAAAAAACTATTTCTTCTCTTTTTTTATATCTATCAAACACTATCCAAAATCGGAACCCAACTTATTATTCATTGATTATAAAAAGCATTTTTATTATCCAAAAATAAGAAAGAAAATGAATAATAAAAGTTTTTAAATTAATTCATAACCATTACAACAGCTTCCCCGTCTGTAACCATTTCTTCATCCTGATTAAAAACCTGAGTTGTACAACGAATAAATTTTAATTTACCCTCTTTTTTAGTATATTTCTCCTTAACTGTTGCTACAGCAGTCAATTCATCACCAAAATATACTGGTTTAATGAATCTAACTGATTGTTCTCCATATAATATACCGGGACCGAATAACTCCATCCCTAATACTGCGGAGATCAAACCAACGCTTATTACTCCGTGAGCAACTTGTTCACCAAACATTTGTTTTTTTGCAAATTCTGGATTAACATGAAGAGGATTATAATCGCCAGAAACCTCAGCAAACTTCATCACATCCTCCTCGGTAATTGTTTTCGTAAATTTCGCCGAATCGCCCACTTCATAATCATCAAACTTAACAGATTCTAAATTAGAGTCACTCATAATAATATTATTTATTTTTTAACAATAAAAAGGTTTTTTGGAACTTTTAACTAAAAGTAAAAATAATCCATAATATGAAGTTTTCCTTCCGCCATTAAGGATACGATTAAATACTTGTGAAGGAAATATTGTATTAATGGAATATGTTATTTTAGTGGTGTTTTTAATAAATGGATATAAAAATGTCTAATAATACAGCATATAGAATAGAACTTTTGGGCTTCTTAGTTTCTATTTTTTTTTGTGCACTCGCTATGATATATTATGCAGGTGGTACCAAAATGAATCCAAACGCTCAAGGTTATAGTTTTTAGATTAATACAATAAGTGATTCGGGAGGATTGGTTTCCCACAATGGAGAATTAAACTTAATTTCCTTGATATTTTTAGTCACTGCGTGGAGTTTTCTTGGTTCAACATGAATCCCTTTCTTTATCGTATTTCCAAGGATATTTGAGGAAGATACACGTGAAAAGAAATTATCAGAAAAAGGGGCTTATTTAGGAATTATCGCGTCTATTGCACATATCGCAGTTGTTCTTGTCCCTGTAGATGTCTTTTTTTTAGCACATTATTTAATCGCATTTATTATGTATATAACGTTACTTTCTACCATGATCCTTTATTCTCTACCATAAAAAAAAGTAAGAAATTTTCTCATCCATCTCAATATGCATTTCTAATATTTACTGGGCTTTTCTTTTTATATGTAATTTTAGCCCTTATCTCACTAGCAATAGGTATCCGTGAACTAATGACAATCTTTCAAAAATTAGGTAGATTTTCAATTTATGCTGGGTTTACCATTTTAACCATCGGAGCTTGGAAGATAGATTAAAAATAAGGATAATTTTTTTCTATCCTAAGGAATTTTTTCTTATTCTTTTTTACTATTAAGAAACTAGAAAATGAATAATTATTATTCTGAACTTGAAAATATTTATTTTTAATAATATTTACCATAATAAGCAAAATTAAAATTGTGTATAATTAATTAGTGAGAATAAAAATGGGAAAATTAGCAAAAAAGGTTGCCATGGTCGGAGCCGGAATGTGTAAATTTGGAAGGAATTTTCCAGAGAAACGCAATCCCGATATGTGGGTTGATGCATGGTTAGATGCTATCGACAAAACCGATAACGGTATAGAACCAAAAGATATTGACGCGTGCTATGTTGGTAATTACTCTTCTGACTTATTTAATCACCAAGGTCATTTAGGCCCTCAGCTAACTAATTTAGTAGGGTTAACACCTAAACCTACTGCAAGATTTGAGGGTGCTTGTGCTTCTAGTGGTATAGCATTAAGACAAGCTGTATTGGCAATAGCTTCCGGGGTT
>Ga0209918_1001275_pt1 | contig 13941 bp, 7 predicted proteins | sample SalPonD_shore_MG_FD_185712 | JGI IMG/M metagenome (GOLD analysis project Ga0209918, IMG submission 185712) | Salt pond soil microbial communities from South San Francisco under conditions of wetland restoration - Salt Pond MetaG... | ecosystem: Environmental > Aquatic > Marine > Intertidal zone >...
ATTGATTTGGAAATCAACCAGGTTATAATCGTTGGCCTTGAAATCGCTCCAGTTAGTGCCATCGTATTTTAAGAGGCCGCCGCCATTATATTCTTCATAGGCAAACCAGATATTCCCATCGGCAGCCGGGTAGATAGCCGTAATATCCAGGCTCGATTTGTATTGCGTCCAGGACGAACCATCATATTCAATGACGCCACTGTTCCCAGGGGCAACCCATACGTGGTTATTGCTGGTATCTACGGCCATATCATTCAGAGCACTGCTCGAAATAGTTTTGTTCAGATAACCATTTCTATCGGTCCACGAGGAACCGTCATAAACCGAAATACCATAATTTGTTCCAACCCAGATATTTCCATCCTTATCTTCAGCCAACACCTGGGCCTCATTTCTCTGTAAACCGGAATTTGATTTGGTAAAGGTATTCCAGCTATTCCCGTCATAATGGATGAGGCCGTATCCCGTCTGAGTTGTAATCCATAAATCTCCATTGGAACCATATAACATCTCCCGGATATTAACCCCCTTGGGCAACCCCGAATTAGAACTTTCGTAGTGAGTCCAGTTTGTACCGTCAAATTTGGAAATATTATGCGAATCCGTACCGGTCCATATATTACCCTGACTGTCTTTCAGAACTGCTCTTATATTAAATCCGAATACCCCGTTGTTGGCCGGATTTACAGAACTAAAACTGGTTCCGTCGAGTTCCCATAAACCATCCTTGGTTCCCACCAAGACGTTTCCATTAGCTTCAAGAGTTATGGCCTGGGCGTATGATTGCATCGCCGGGGTACTGTTTTGATCATAGATAGTCCAGTTGGTACCATCAAAATGTACCAGCTTACCAAGATCAGTGATCAGCCAGATGCTGCCATCCGCAGCCACATCAACATCCCAGATTTCATTGTTAATGGGCAAATCTGAATTATCGGAGGTATAGAAGGTTTCCGTACCTCCATCCAGTTTCATGAGCCCGTTGCCATCGGTCCCGGCCCAAAACACGTTATTCGTGGTATCCATAACCACGGAAGCCACACTTTGATCGGGATCATACCCTCCCGTATCAATTGAAATGACGGATAACAGCCCGTTTTCTATTTTTACCACGCCCCCGTTGGTGCCGTCGCCGTCATAAGCTGCCGCCCAGATCACGCCGTTGGCATCAATATTTATATCCTTTATGACGTTGGTAGGAAGAATGGAATTTGTTGTGTTGTAGACCGTCCAGTCAGCACCATCATATTTGGCCAGCCCACCACCGTTGGTACCGATCCAAAGATTTCCATTCCCATCGGTCGCTAATGACAATACATCATTAACGGGCAGATCAGAATTACCATGGTTGTAAAAGGTTTCCTGACCTGTACTTCCCATCTTCACCAATCCGCCATTCGTCCCAAACCAGTAGGTTCCGGATTGTTCAGCAATGGAATTTACCTGATCCCCGTTAGTGAAATAGCTCCATTGATAATTGTTTTGTGCATATCCATTTCCGGTTACCCCAAAAATGAATCCTCCTATGAGCATTATTGCCGCAATTCCATGTAAAAACTGCCTAAACCTGAAAACCGTCAGTATTTTTTTCCGCATAATGTACTGTTTATTGAATTAGAGTTAACGAACAAAGGCTATTCGGTTTTTAGTCTGAGAAAGATATTTTTCTCCCGTTCACTCAAACTAAATCATCCCACACCTTCACTTAGTGTAAATACAGTTATTTCACTCCCTGTATTTATTAGTTAATGCGTACTTTTTCTTAGAATTGGCTCAAATTAAAAATTTATTTTTTTGATGTAGCTGTAACCTGATGAGCCCCAGAAAAAAGCATTTTAATAAAGAAACATATAAATGCTTTCTATTTCAATTAAATTATGGAAAGTAACTTGATTTTTATCAGGCAGGAAGTATTTAAACCAAGAGTAATTTCAGGGTATCATTATTAACGTGAGTTCGATTTTGAAATCATGGACAATTGATTCGCCTGGACAGGGTCATATGTGTTAGATGGTTTCTTAGAGAAGAAACTATAGGCATTCAATCCAGAAAAAAATGAAAATTAAATTTCGAAACTGCGATGCCGGGCGTATTCTACTTGACACATATTTTTAAGCTCAACATGGTCGGTTTCGATGATCAACCGTTTGCGCTACAAAACCTTATAGTTAAACTCCATCAAATAATTTTTCATGGTATTATGGATTTGAATAATCAAATGTATTCTATAGGAAAACAGCAGGTTGGTTAACACTTTTAACTCATAAACGTTAGCCACTTTGTAAGATCCAGGATTTGATGTGTTCCGATTCCGAATCTTTTCAAAGTGCCCTACTGGACGATCATTTTGGAGGAAACCTTACATAAAAAAACCTGACAGGCTGCGGAAAACCTGCCAGGTCGGGGATGATAAATAATCAGAAATTACTTGATCAGCAGCATCTTCTGTGTTTTGATCGTATTTCCGGTCCGCATTCTGTAAATATAAACGCCACTCGCCAAGTGAGATGCATCGAAAGTAACGGCATGGATACCTGCCGATTGCCGGTTATTGACCAGTTCCACAACCCGACGTCCCAAAACGTTATAAACCGTAATCCGAACTTTTGCGGCTTCCGGCAACGCATATTGTATACGGGTCGTCGGGTTAAAGGGATTCGGGTAATTTTGAGAAAGCTGAACGTTGGTCGGCAGATTTTGCCCGGCCGGCTGTTCGTCTTTAATGTCTGTTGGAAGTTCACTGCCATTATAAACAAAAGCACCACCACCCTGACTTCCAATCCATACACGCCCGTGTGAATCGATCGATACGGCGTCAAGCCCTTTCTCCGTCAACCGTGAATTGGATTGAGTAAGAATAGTAAAATTATTTCCATCATAATAGGCTAGTTGCCCATTTGCAGTACTAGCAGTAGAACTTTCAGCCAGCCAAACCAACCCGTTATCATCGGTTTCAATGCCCGAAATCGTTCCGCTACCGTCTGGAAGTTTAATCTCACTCCAGCTACTCCCATCATATTTACAGAGATAGCTTGCCGATCCAAATTCAACGGTCAAAGTAGCCCATACCGTACCATCATCACCGACATGCAGAGCAGCCACCGCGTCACTGGTTAAATTACCATTGGAAGCCGTATAAGCCGTCCAGTTCGTGCCATCAAAGCTATAAATTCCGTTATCCGCAGTTCCTATCCAAACCATTCCACCAGACGACACTTCAATCTGATTCATTGCATTAAGCGAATAATTACTGTCCGAAGGTTTATACAAATTCCAATTGGACCCATCATATTTGACAACACCATTTTCTTGAACCAGTGCCCAGATATTTCCGTCTGCATCCACCGCCACATCGGTGATATTGGATCCGGTTGTACCCAATTCATCCTGACCGAAAACTTGCCACCGGATCCCATCGAAATTGGCAAGGCCTTTGGATGTGGCGATCCATATATTATTGCCATTCACCGCCAGACCATTCACGTTAGCATCGGGCATAGCCGAATTATTGGCATCGAACAGCGTCCAGTTCGTACCATCATATTTAACCAGTCCCCCGGATGCCGCATTGCCGCTGAAAATACCCAGTTGCGCATCGGCCCCCATCCAGGCATTACCCTGTTCATCGAACACAATATTACTGACACTATTTGAGGGTAATCCGGAGTTGGATGTTTGATAAATGGTAAAAGTAAGCCCATCAAATTCGGTCAGGGCACTTTTTTCAGAACTGTTATTTACCAGTAATGAATAAGCAGCTCCACTCCAGATATGATCGTCCTGATCGACATATACCGATTGTATATTATTAGAAGCAATTTTGGTATTATCGGTATCAAAGGATGTAAATTCAGATCCATCAAATTTCAATAATCCTAAAGCCGATGAACCAACCCATAAATTACCCTTTGAATCAAATGCCAAATCATTGGTACCAATTTGGATAGTTCCAACCAATTGGGGGATACCATGGGTTGTCCATGTGGTACCATCAAATTCCGCCAGTCCGCCCAAGGTTCCCACCCAAGCCGTACCGTTCGAATCAAAAGTAACAGCATTAACATTATCGTTAGGTAACCCTGAAGCACTTGAAGTATAAGTATGCACCGTAGAACCGTCATAAACTGATAATCCACCTCCGTCTAACCCTACCCATACTTTACCGCTGTTATCTATTACGATGGTATTAATGGCATTTTGGGAAGGAATTTGGGTCGATTCCGTTTTCCAGGTGGTACCATCAAATGAAATCAAACCCTGATTCTGGGAACTATAATATTGAGTGGTTACCGTAGCAAGCCATATTTTATCATTGTTGTCTATGGTAAGGGCTGTAACTTCATCCGCCGGTATTTCTGAATTTTCAGTGGAATAAACATGCCAGTCGGTTCCGTCAAACATAACCAGCCCGGCTTCAGTGGCGGCCCATAACTGGCCCTGACTGTCGAAAGCTAATTGATTTATATGGTTCGATGGCAACCCCGAATTACCCCGGTTATAGTAATTATAGGAACCATCCGTTTTATTATAACTTGTCAATCCTCCATTCGTGGCCGCCCAGATCATTGAACCATTATGTGTGACGTCATTTATGACACCCCCATTGGTATAATTAGTCCAGTTGGTTTCAGCCGGAGCATTGGCGTCGCGAACTGTTATATACCCGGATTTTGTTTCCAAATCACTTCCATAGGCATTCGTTACTTTGAGTGATACGGTGTAGGTCCCTGTTGAATTGAACGTCACCTGTGGGTTTTGATCGGTAGATGAAGAAGGAGTTCCACCATTAAATGTCCATTCATAGGTCGCGGTAGCCGACCCGGTCAGATCAGTAAAATTAACGGTGAGCGGAGCCGATCCACTGTGGATATCAGCCGTAAATTCCGCTGTTGGTGCGGAACCCCCCTGTAGCTCAATTAGTTCTCCGGCTGCATTACCAATCCATTTGTTACCCGCATCATCGATCACCATGGCGGTTGGAAAAGAATTTGTCAGTTTTGAATTTTCGCTGCTGTACACATGAAACGTTTTTCCATCGAACTTGGCGATAGAGGGGAGATAATCATTAAATGCAATCCAGAGATTCCCGCTTTCATCAAATTCCAGGTTACGCACCCTGGCTGAAGTGAGAGCAGAATTTTCTTTCTTGTATTCAACAAAGTTTGTCCCGTTAAAAGAATAGATGCCGTGATAATAACTGCCGAGCCAAAGCGTACCATTCTGATCGGCCGTAATATCATTGATTTGAAAATCGACCAGGTTATAATCGTTGGCCGCGTAATCGGTCCAGTGGGTACCATCATATTTTAATAACCCACCCCCGTCAGTCTCTTCATAGGCAAACCAGATATTCCCATCGGCGGCTGGGTAAATGGCTGTAATATCCAGGCTAGATTTGTATTGTGTCCAGGTAGAACCGTTATATTCAATAATGCCACTGTGTCCCGGAGCCACCCAAACGTGGTTATTGCTGGTATCCACGGCCATATCATTTAAGGCACTATAGCTAATATTGTATGAAGAACTCAAATAACCATCTTCTTGGGTCCAGGAGGATCCGTCATAAATAAAAATGCCATAGGCGGAACTGGCCCATATATTACCATTGTTATCTTCTGCCAACTTTTGAATATCATTGCGCGTCAACCCGGAATTATTACTGTTCATTGTGTTCCAGGTAGTTCCATCATAATGCATAATTCCATGGCTGCTTTCTGTAGTAATCCACAAATCACCGTTTGAGGCATAGAGCATCTCCCGGATAGAAATATCTTTGAGCAACCCGGAATTCGAACTTTCATAATGCGTCCAGTTCGAACCATCATATTTGGCAATATTATGTTCATTGGTCCCTTCCCAGATATTTCCATTAGCATCTGCATGAACAGATTTTATATCAAAGCCAAATACTCCATTATCGAGGGGAAAGTTACTGGAGATATCAGTACCATCATATATGTATAATCCCCCATCCGTTCCAATCAGTACATTTCCATTGGCATCTATATCAATAGCTTGGGCATTGGAAGGCAGATTGGGAGTACTATACGTATCGAAGACCGTCCAGTTGGTCCCATCGAAGTTTACAACCTGACCGCTACTCATTACCAGCCATACACTTCCATCAGAAGCAACCACAAGATCTGAAATCTCATAATTTTCAGGCAATTGGCCATAGCTTGCATGATAATAGGTTTGCGTGCCTCCTTCCAATTTCATTAAATCATTGCCATCGGTTCCCACCCACAACACATTATTATCGGTATCCATCGCTATGGAAGCAACACTTTGATCGATTTGATAACTTCCGTCATCAAGTGCTATGAGTGAAAGAAGGCCGTCTTCAAACTTGACCACCCCACCATTTGTACCGTCTGCATCGTAAGACGCGGCCCAAACCACGCCGTTGGCATCCACCTTTATATCTCTTATAACGTCGGTTGGAAGAATTGAATTTGAAGTGTTGTAGATCGTCCATGTAGACCCATCAAATTTGGCAATTCCTCCCCCATTGGTACCTATCCATTTATTCCCCTGCCCATCTATAGCTAACGCCAAAACATTATTGACCGGAAGTTGCGAATTTCCATGGGTATAAAACGTTTCCTGCCCGGTACTCTCCAGTTTAACTAGTCCCCCATTAGTACCCATCCAAATGGTACCGTTTTGATCTGCAATAGCGTTGACCTGATCGCCATTGGTGTAATATTTCCATTGTAAAGCATTCTGTGCATAACCTTTTCCAGTTGACCCGAAAATAAAGCATCCCAGAGCTATCAGTGTAAAAAACCTCCCCACTAAATGCCTGTACAAAGAAACCGTCAGTATTTTTTTCCGCATAATGTACTGTAAATTGATTTAGAGTTAACAAACAAAGGCTGCCCGGTTTTTAATCTGAGCAAATTATTGTTATCCCGTAGACTCAAACTAAATTATCCCAAACCCTTAGTTAATGTAAATACAGTTCATTCACACCCTGTATTTACTAGTTAATGCGTACTTTTCTTCAGAGTTGGCTCGAAATGGAAAATTAATTTTTTATGATGTAGCTGTAACCCAATGAGCCCCAGAAAAAAGCATCTTAGTAAATAAACGTATAAATGCTCTATATTTCAATTTCTATTCAAATTATAGAAAAAGGTTTGATTTTTATCAGGTAGGGAAAATTAATTTGGGTAAAAGATTCAGTTATAGAGAAATGGATTTTATGATTTCATCCCATCTAAAGTACTCATTCCAATATTAGTTGAAGCCCCTTTGAATTCGATTCATATCCACATTCAGATCTATATAACCCGGATATTTCACCAAGAAATTTTTTTCAGCAATCCCGAAAGCATTCGGGACAAGGGTTAAAATGGGGACGGAATCGTATAAATATACGTTGAGTAAGCCATTTAAATTTCAACGCAGCTGAGGGAAAATTTCGCAGCGTTCTATACCGTGTAATTAATTTTGTAACCTTAAAAATAGATATAAGTGTATTTGCATCAAAAAGTTAATTCATTATAATATAATTTTCTGTGAAATATCCGGGATAACCTGAGTTCAGTTATTCCCAATAATAAAAAAGGCTCCAATCTAACGATTGAAGCCCATCAAAAAACTTTTTAGTAAAATTTGGATACTTTACTATAATTCATCATGCAAGGCATCCACATAATCCAGTTTCTCCCAGGGAAATTCATCCCGGCCGAAATGTCCGTAAGCAGCTGTTTTGCGATAAATGGGGCGTTTTAGATCGAATCGTTCTATAATTCCCTCGGGTGTACAATCAAATAATTTGGTAACCACTTCAGCCAGACGGGCATCGCTCACTTTGCCGGTTCCATAGGTGAACACATTGATAGATACCGGGTCCGCAATACCAATAGCATAGGCTAACTGAACCAGGCACTCCTCGGCCAGTTCGGCTGCAACCAGGTTTTTAGCGATATGACGAGCTGCATAAGCGGCACTGCGATCGACTTTGGAGGGATCCTTCCCGGAAAATGCGCCGCCGCCGTGACCGCCACGGCCACCATAGGTATCTACAATAATTTTACGTCCCGTCAGACCGGTATCGCCGTGCGGTCCACCAATGACAAACTTTCCGGTGGGATTGACGTGTAAAATCGTATCCGCATCGATCAAATCTTCCGGGATCACCTTGGAAATCAGGTGTTTTTTCACATCCGTTTTAATTTGCTCCTGCTCAACGCCATCATCATGCTGGGTGGAAATCACAATGGTATCCACCCGTTTGGGTTTATTATGCTCGTCATATTCCACCGTAACCTGACTTTTACTATCCGGAGCCAGGTACGGCATCAAGGCCGTTTTTTTACGAATATGAGCTAGTTCCCGCACCAAGTCGTGCGAAAATTGGAGCGTCATGGGCATCAGCGTATCAGTTTCCGTGGTGGCATAACCAAACATCATGCCCTGATCGCCGGCCCCCTGTTTCTTTTTATCATCCTTATTTACCCCCTGTGCAATGTCCGGACTTTGCTGGTGGATACTCGTAAGTACCCCGCAAGAATCAGCATCAAACCGATAGGAATTCTTGGTATAACCAATATCCCGGATTACCTCGCGTACAATTTCCTGTACATCCACGTAGGCATTGGTCGTCACCTCGCCGGAAACCACCGCCAAACCGGTTGTAACCAACGCTTCAACGGCCACGCGCGAATCAGGATCATCCGAAATCATGGCATCGAGAATAGTATCTGATATCTGGTCGGCAATTTTATCAGGATGCCCTTCTGAGACAGATTCAGAGGTAAATAAATTTTTCATGAGTAATAGTATAGTCGTTCGAATTCAATAATTTTTAGATAATAAACGAGCCTAAGAAGCTACAAAAAATCCAACACTCTTTCATAAGAAATAACCTAGATGTCGGACTTAGGAAATTTTAACGAAAATTTGTCCCTTTGAGACAGATTTCGAGGTCTTTTAAGGCGAATAGTGGTGCTATTTTCCCGTCCCGAAAGCCTTCGGGACGGAATCTGGCCAAATCTGACGAATTTGCAGTAGATTTAGCTAAGTTCGAGAGGCTCTTGGGTTAACAAAAAAAGAAATCCTTTTCTTAGCTAAATAAATCCCCGTCTTGTTTGGATGGGTCAAAATCCAGATATTTCATCGCTTTTCGAGTGACCACCCGGCCTTTGGGCGTGCGCTGCAGGAAGCCTTCCTTAATGAGGAAGGGTTCGTACACTTCCTCGATGGTCCCCTTATCTTCGCCCACCGCAACGGCCAGGGTTCCCAGTCCCACCGGACCTCCGGAATAATTTTCGATAATAGCCTTCAGAATACGGATATCCATCTCATCAAATCCGTTTTGATCCACATCCAGGGCATTCAGTGCCGTATCAGCTATTTCATCATCAATAGTATCACGATTATCAACCTGGGCAAAGTCACGCGTCCGGCGCAGCAACTTATTAACAATACGAGGTGTGCCGCGACTTCGCCGGGCAATTTCGTGCGCCCCTTTTTCCGTGATCCCAAAGTTCATAATTGAAGCGGTCCGCAGTGCAATGCGCTGCAGCAGTTCCACATCATAATAATCCAGGCGCATATCGATGCCGAACCGGGCACGCAGCGGGGCGGTGAGTAATCCCTTGCGGGTTGTTGCTCCCACCAGGGTAAAATGGTTCAGCTCAATCTGGATACTTCGTGCATTCGGTCCCGAATCGATCACGATATCCAGCTTATAATCTTCCATGGCCGAATATAGATATTCCTCCACAACGGGATTCAAACGGTGTATTTCATCAATAAATAATACATCGCCCTCTTCGAGATTGGTAAGCATGCCCGCCAAATCACCCGGTTTTTCCAATACAGGACCCGTGGTTGGTTTAATTTGCACGCCCATTTCATGTGCTACGATATAGGCCAGCGTGGTTTTACCCAGTCCGGGAGGGCCCGATAAAATGACATGATCCAGGGCTTCCTCCCGCTTTTTAGCCGCCTGAATAAACACACTCAGATTATCGATCGTCTTTTTCTGACCGATAAATTCAGAGATGGAAGTCGGGCGCACCGACTGCTCAAAAACTTCTTCTTTTTGTGACGGATTCAATAGAGGGTTCTGCACAATACACACCTGTTCCTGTTAACGGATTTAAACTGCTACCGCATAATAAACATAATTCAGGCAAATTTTAAGCTCTTAGAATTAAATATTCAGAGGAGGAATCCGAACTCGATTCAATCTAATATCGGAATGAAAGAACTTATCTGAAAAACCAGGAGGCTGTCGGACTTAGGAAATCATAACGAAAATTTATCCATTTGAGACAGATTTCGGGGTCTTTTGAGGCGAATAGTGGTTCTATTTAACGAAAAAGAGCGCGGAATCTGGCTAAATATGACGAATTTGCAATAGATTTATTAAAGTCTGACAGACTCCTAGTGACGAGAAAATAAAGCAACCGGTTCGAATCATCCCGCTAAAAGAACTAAAGAACTTTAGACATCACATCGCTCGAATTTTTAATCAAAAAACGCTAATTGATTATCTTAATTGGCGTCGTTCATCTCTTCCAGCAAAGCTGATGCAACATTTTGATGTTTCCCTTTAAATTTCACGGTTTTTTTAAGGGCTTTCCGTGCTGAATTGTATTTGTTCTGCATGATGTAGGTATTGCCGAGATAAAACCAGGCTTTTTCTGTAAGAGCGTCATTCTGCTTGAAGAGCTCAGCAGCCTTGTTAAACGAACGGGCGGCTTTATCAAAATTTTCCTGATTATAGAACAGGATACCCAAATTCAGGTAGGCTTCCGCCGAATGGGTGGTATTTTTATACTTCTCCGTAATATTGGTGAAAATTTTAATGGCTCTACCCATATCTCCGGAAACGGCCGCGTCAAAACCGAGATTCAGCAAAGAATCCGAATCCTTGATATTCTGCTTTGCCGAACGTTTAACATCAGGAGATTCAATTTCAGTAATAGCAATTTTTTTTATTGCCATGCCACGGACTGAATCACCGGATACTTTAGGGAAAAGGTATATAAATGTCGTAAAAAGGATAACGGCAGCGGCCAGGGTGTACCATTTGCGCCGGTCTCTTAATATATTGGGTCCCGCCGCGGAATTATTATTACCTGATGAATTTTTATCAGAAGAAGAATCTCTTTTATCGTTAACGATCGATTGTACAGTAACCTCCGTCTGTAGATACTCTAAATATCTTGGATTTTTAAAGATTTCTTCCCACAAGGCATCAACTTCATCTTCACGAAGTTTACCTTTGAGGTAGGCATCGATTTTCTTTCGTATGTTAATATCTCTTGAACTCTCGTTCATTGTGTTGGCAGTAAAATTTCGTCATCAAAAACATTATTTAACAATAAGACCGTTTCAACCCCAAAACCTTACAATTAAATTTCATTTTTTTTCTTATAGCACTCATTCAGCATATTTAACACCCTGTGTTTGCGGGTCCAGGCGTTATTAAGGGTAATCCCAAAATGCTTTGCCACCCGAGCTGTACTTGAATTCGGATTTTCAAACCAATATTCAATAAATTCGCGATAGCTGTCATTGAGCTCTTCCATACATTCCTGCAAAATAACTTTACGTTCTTTTTCAATTATTTTTTCTATTTGCTTCGGATTCCTAAAAGCATCCTTCGGTAACTGATCAAAATGGTATTCTTTATTGGAATCTACAAGTTTTAAGTAGTTATTTTTGGAGGTTGTCATCACATAATAATAGATGCGCTCGGGGTCACGGATCTTACCACTCTTGATGGTATCGATCGTTAACAAAATGGTTTGCTGAGCACAGTCCTCAGCATCCTCTTTACTTGCCCCCATGTGGCCTTTTAAAAAGCTTACCACGACAGGTAATAAATCTCGCAAAATTTTATTCATTCGCGGTTGATCGTCCTCCAAGACCGCACTCACCAACTCCGAATATTCCATTAACAGAAATCGCCGTAACTATTGTGAACTTATTTATACAAAAAATAGAATAATTATTAGGCAATGAAAGAATAAACTGGGAATTATTGAAATTTTTTTGCTAAAAATCTTAATGGTAACGTTAGCATTAATATATATTTAATCATCACTCGTCTTGTCAGAAGGAACACTAAGAATATATTTTAACGGGTTGTGCGGTTGGATTCACCGGTTTAAATAAAGGATAGTGTATGTATAGTGATTATTATCCTTAGCTTTATACGCTCAGCCGTCGGCTTACCATAAAATCAATGAAGTGGCGAAAGGTAAACATGCTGCATAATGTTGACCTTTCACTTTTGACCTTTCACTTTTCACTAACCGGTATAAGCTGATAGCTGAGGGCTGAATGCTGAGAGCTATAATAGTCCATGTAACCACAAAAGGCGTTATTTTATATATTATATCACCGTTATAAAGGTCTAATTACTGATTTGATTGTACCCTTCCCGATTTAATAATTATTTTTTAATAGGCTAAATTTTTTATTAATAGTTTCGATTTCCAAACGGAGTTAGCATAAGGTGCAGCTAATAAATAGTTAATAACATTGTCGATTTTTTAGGTCCATCCGTTATGAAATAAGGTTTTTGTGAACCCCAAATAAAATTATAAATTGATAAAAATTTTTTGAAAGAGATTCATAAAGCCCGGTTATGATATATTTACAGAAGGCTTTGCAAAACCCGGGATTTTGAAATCTCCCGAAAACTTTCGGGAAAAATTTGGACAATAGCACGGTTTTGCAAAGTCCTCTTACACCTTGTGGGAGAACATTTAATTATATAGTATATATACAAACTTCACCATTACTGTATGGGTCATTCTGCAATAATTAGTACGCATAAGGAGAATGGGTTACCCTTTCATGGGCTTAGCCCGGATATATCACAGAAAGTTATATTATAATGAACTAACTTATTGATGCAAATACACTTATATCTATTTTTAAGGTTAAAAAAATTAAATACACTGTGTAGAACGCTGCGAAATAGCCGGGTTAGTTTTCATTTAAATTAAATTATGTACCGAGTTCAGCTTAAAAATTTCGAAGGTCCGCTCGATTTGCTTCTCTTTTTTATTAAAAGAGATGAGCTGAATGTCTATGATATACCCATCTCCTATATAACCGAAGAATTCCTGGAATACATTCGTCTGATGGAGGAGCTGGACCTGGATGTGGCTAGTGAATTCATCCTGATGGCCAGCATACTGATGTCGATCAAGGCTAAAATGATGCTGCCCCACTTTGAGTCGGACGATGATGAGGATATTGATGAACAGGACCCACGCTATGAACTGGTACAGCGTTTGCTGGAATACAAACGTTACAAGGAGATGGCGGAAAAAATGACTATCATCGATGAGGAGGCCCGCAAGCAATACTACCGCGGTTTTCAGGAAATGGATAAGGTGGACAAGCGGGCCTCGGGCGAAGCCCTGAAAGATGTAACGATGTTCGAACTCATGGCGGCGTTTAAGAAAGTACTTTCCGATATCAAACGCCAGAAAGCCGTGCACCGGGTGGAACGGTTTAAAGTTACGATTGAGGAACAAACCGAGTATTTACTGGATCGCCTGCAGAAAACCGGGCGACAGTCTTTCTACGATATTTGTATGGACCTGCAGGACCGCATGAAAATAGTGGTCACTTTCCTGGCTATCCTGGAAATGCTGAAAGAACACCAGTTGAACCTGTTTGTGGATGAAGATCCTACGGATTTTCATGTGGATTTGAAACCTGTAGACGAAATCCTGGATCCCATTACCCATCGCAATCAAAATGGATCCACGCAGAACGGAACCTCCCATAACGGTCAGAATTCCTGATCCACTATTCCCATATTCATTAAAATGCGCTATTGTTATGAGGTTACTGTATTTACTGAAGTTTCGCACCCCCTTTTTAAAGATAATATAGGGTCATATATAAGACAGAAATAAATGTGTTACGGGTTTCGTGTTTCAGGTTATGGGTTTA
>Ga0209918_1001277_pt1 | contig 13914 bp, 12 predicted proteins | sample SalPonD_shore_MG_FD_185712 | JGI IMG/M metagenome (GOLD analysis project Ga0209918, IMG submission 185712) | Salt pond soil microbial communities from South San Francisco under conditions of wetland restoration - Salt Pond MetaG... | ecosystem: Environmental > Aquatic > Marine > Intertidal zone...
CACGTCGACCGGGCGTACCTCAAGGAGGTCCACCGCAGCTTCCACCCGCGCGGATGAGCCGGGCGTCCCGCGTCCTCAGCCTGGCCCGGAACCGGAGGCCCCCCAGCCGGTTCGCCGACCGGCCGGTGCCGGACCACGACCTGTCGTGCATCCTGGACGCGGCCCGCTACGCCCCGTCGGCGGGCGAGGGCCAGCCGTGGCGCTTCGTGGTGGTCCGCGAGGGGCTCCGGCGCCACCGGATCGCCGAGGCGGCCTTCCACCATCCCCACGCCAAGACCGCCCCGGTGCTCGTCCTGTGCTGCGCCCGGATCCACTCGCACGTGAGCGCCAACGGCCGCCAGAGCTTTCCGGTGGACGTGGCGGCGGCCACCCAGACCATGACCCTGGCGGCCGCCGACCTCGGGCTGGCCACCAGCTGGCTCACGGGCTTCCGCGAGCCGGCGGTGCGGGAGGCGGCCGGGGTCCCGGCGGACGTGCCGATCGTGGCCGTGCTCGCCGTGGGCTACCCGGACGGCCTGGAGCCGCTGGCCGAGCGCGAGGCGGTCGGGAAGGTGGTCTCCTGGGAGCGCTGGGAAGACGAGGAGAGGTCTTGAGGCGGACCCGGCGCCCCGGGCGCCTGCTGCTGCTGTTCGCGGCCGCGGTCGGGCTCCTCGCGGCGCGCCCGGCGGCCGGCCAGGAGGTCCGCTTCGTCCCGCGCCCCGACCGTCCCGTGGAGCGGCGGCTCCACCGATTCCTCGAGTCGGGGCGGTACCGGCTGTGGACCCGGGACACGGTCCTGGCGCGCGGCGACTCCGTGCGCGGGCCGGTGCTCGTCCTGGGCGCGACCGTGCGCTCGGCCGCCCGCATCGAGGGGGACATCTACGTGGTCGCCGGGGACCTCTTCCTCAGGCCGGGCGGGCGCGTCACCGGCGACGCGGTCGTGCTGGGGGGCGGCTGGTACGCCTCCTCGATGGCCACGGTGGAGGGGGAGGTCGTGTACCGGCCCAACCTCCTCCTCCGGGTCGCCCGCCGCGGAGGTGGCTGGGAGGTCGTCTCCGTCGAGAACGTCCCGAAGCCGCTGACGTTCCACGGCTTCTACGGTCTGACCTTTCCCACGTACGACCGGGTGGAGGCGTGGACCTTCGGGTGGGGCGCCACGGCCCGGGCCACGCGCATGGCGTGGCAGCCGAGCCTGACGGCCCGGGTCCGTGTGCACACGGAGGGGATCCGGGCCCTGGGCGGGAGCCTCCGGCAGAGCTGGTACCCGACGGGGTCGCTGCGGCTGGACCTGGAGGCCGAGCGCGGCACGCTCTCCAACGAGGCGTGGATCCGGGGCGACTTCTCCAACACCGTGGCTTACCTGTCCGGGTCGGGGGACTACCGGGACTACTACCGGTCGGACCGGCTCTCGGCGGGCTTCCAGAACACGACGCCGGCCGGGTGGCAGGCCCGCCTGTACGTGTCGCGCGAGGAGGACCGCAGCCTGCCGGCCCTCGAGCTCCCGGTCTTCTTCCACGAGGACTCGGTGGTGCGGACGAACCCGCCCGTGGCGGGCGGGAAGCTGTGGAGCGCCCGGGCATCCCTGGGATGGTCCCGCCGAACGGGCTCGTGGCGGGTCGAGACCCGCGCGGGGGTGGAGGCGGCGGACTCCACGGTCGCGGGCGACTTCTCCTTCCTCGTCGGCGAGGCGCGGCTCTCGGGTCGCACCGAGGGCATCCCGGGCGTACGGCTCGACTTCTTCGCGCTGGCGCGGGGCGACCTGGCTGGTACCGCTCCGCCCCAGCGATGGTCGGCGATCGGGGGGAGCGGGACGCTTCCCACCCGGCCGACCCTCGAGTCGCGCGGGGCGCGGCTCCTGTTCGGACAGGTCACCCTCTCGGTCCCGATCTCCGGCGTGTCGGTCCCCGCCCTCGGGAGCCCCGGCATCTTCGTCCGCGACGCGATCGGCTCGGCCTGGGGGAAGGGCGAGTCCCCGCGCTTCCGGGACAACGTGACCGTCGGTGTGCGGGCCTTCCTGTTCGAGGCGGGGCTGGCCCTCGATCCGTCGGTCTCCGACCTGGATCCGACCTGGGTGCTGAGCGTGAGCCTGCCGGGCTCGGCCCGGCGCTGACCCCCCGGCGACCGGGCGCGATGGGGCGGCTCCCTCCGGGCTCCGCGCGAGCTCCGTGGGACGCGGTCCCGGGCGTTTTGACACGCCGTATGTCGGGGGGTACGTTCCGGTGCGTGAAACGATCGACTCACGCACCCGCGCCGGCCGGTCGATGACCGTCCTCTGCGTCCTCCCCGCGAGGCTCGCGAGCCGACGTCTCCCCCGAAAGCCCCTCCTCCCCCTGGCCGGTCGGCCCCTCATCGAATGGAGCTGGCGCGCGGCGTGCCGCGTCGAGGCGTTCGACGAGGTGTGGGTGGCCACCGACGCCCCGGAGGTCGCCTCGGTGGTGCGGGAGCTGGGCGGCACGGCGGTGCTCACCGACGCAGAGCACGCCTCGGGCACGGATCGGGTGGCCGAGGCCGCCCGACGGCCGGAGGCACGTGGGTTCGACATCGTGGTAAACTACCAGGCGGACGAGCCGTTCCTGGACGCCGGCGCGATCGGCCGGGCGGTGGAGGCCGTCCGCTCGGGGCGCGCCGGAGTGGCGACCCTGGCGGCGCCGATCGTGGACCCGGAGGATTGGGCGTCCCCGTCGGTGGTCAAGGTGGTGACGGCCCGGGACGGCGGGGCGCTGTACTTCAGCCGCGCTCCGATCCCGCACCCGCGCGACGGGTCGCCCGAGCTCCTGGCGGAGGCCGGAAGCCCGTACCTGCGGCACCTGGGCCTGTACGCCTTCGGCCGCGAGGCGCTGGAGCGGTGGACCGCGCTGGAGCCCTCGCGGCTCGAGCGGATCGAGCGCCTCGAGCAGCTTCGGGCTCTCGAGGCGGGCCTCCCGATCCACGTGGTGGTGGGTCCCGCGACGGGGCCCGGCGTGGACGTCCCCGAAGACGTGGAGCGAGCCGAGCGCCGGCTCGCCGACGAGTCCCCAACCCGGAGAATCCGGATCGATGACTGACGAGAGCTCCGCTCCGACCCGCTACATCTTCGTGACCGGCGGCGTGGTCTCCTCCCTGGGGAAGGGGATCGCCGCGGCCTCGATCGGACGGCTCCTGGTCGAGCGGGGGCTCCGGGTGACGATCCAGAAGTTCGACCCGTACCTGAACGTGGATCCGGGGACGCTCTCCCCGTTCCAGCACGGCGAGGTGTTCGTCACCGACGACGGAGCCGAGACGGACCTGGACCTGGGCCACTACGAGCGCTTCATCGACGAGTCCCTCTCGCAGAGCAACAACGTCACGACGGGCCGCATCTACCAGGACATCATCGCCAAGGAGCGGCGAGGCGACTTCCTGGGGGCCACCGTCCAGGTCATCCCGCACGTCACCGACGAGATCAAGGCGAACATTCGCCGGCTGGCCCCCAACCGGCAGGTCGTGATCACGGAGGTCGGGGGCACGGTGGGCGACATCGAGTCCCTCCCGTTCCTCGAGGCGCTCCGGCAGTTCCGCCAGGACGTGGGCCGGGAGAACACGCTCTTCGTCCACCTCACGCTCATCCCGTACATCTCGGCGGCGGGCGAGCTCAAGACCAAGCCCACCCAGCACTCGGTCCGGGAGCTGATGGAGACCGGGATCCAGCCCGACATCCTCATCTGCCGCACCGAGCGGCCGCTCACCGAGGAGGTCCGCCGCAAGATCGCGCGCTTCTGCAACGTGGACGTCCACAACGTCATCGAGTCCAGGGACGTGGAGACCATCTACGAGGTCCCGCTCCGCTACCGCGAGCAGCGGCTGGACGACCACATCCTCGAGCTCCTGAGGCTGGATGCCCCCGAGCCCGAGCTCTCGGACTGGGAGGCGCTCGTCGACCGGATCAAGCACCCCTCGCGGGGGACGGTGCGCATCGCCGTCATCGGCAAGTACACCCGGCTCGTGGACGCCTACCTCTCGGTCCAGCAGGCCCTCATCCACGGGGGGATCGCGTCGGACGCCAGGGTGGAGATCGACTGGATCTCCTCCGAGGACGTGGGGGAGGGTGACCTGGCCTGGCTCGACCGCTACGACGGGATCCTGGTGCCGGGCGGCTTCGGCGTCCGCGGCGTCGAGGGCATGCTCGAGGCCGTCCGCCGCGCCCGCGAGGGCGGGATCCCGTACTTCGGGATCTGCCTGGGCCTCCAGTGCGCGATCATCGAGTTCGCACGGACCGTGTGCGGCCTCGAGGACGCACACTCCTCCGAGTTCGACCGAAAGACGGCGGATCCCGTGATCTCGCTCATGGACTCGCAGCGCCAGGTGACCGACATGGGAGGGACGATGAGGCTCGGAGCCTATCCCTGCCGCCTCAAGGAGGGCAGCTACGCGCGGGAGATCTACGGCGCCGACCACGTCTCCGAGCGCCACCGCCACCGCTACGAGCTGAACAACGAGTACCGCGAGACCCTGGCGGACAACGGCCTGCGGTTCAGCGGGGTCTCGCCCGACGACCAGCTCGTCGAGATCGTCGAGCTCCCGGGCCATCCCCACTTCGTGGCGACCCAGTTCCACCCCGAGCTCCGCTCCCGGCCCAACCACCCGCATCCCCTGTTCGCAGCGTTCGTGGCGGCCGCGCTCCGCCGGCGGGAGTCTCGCGAGCCCGCGGAGGAAGGCGAGGAGGGGGCCGGGGAGCGGGGCGAGCGCGCCGCCGTGGGCGGCTGACGGCGTGGAGGGGTCGCGCACGGACGCGCTCTTCGCTCCCGGCGGCCCCTTCGTGGTCGTGGCGGGGCCGTGTGCCCTGGAGGACCGCGAGCTGAACCTCCGGGTGGCGCGCCACCTGGCCGACGTGGGCGGGCGCCTGGGAGTCCCGGTCGTGTTCAAGGCCTCCTACGACAAGGCCAACCGGACCAGCGTCGCCTCGCCCCGGGGCCCCGGTCTCGAGGAGGGGACGGCCCTCCTGCGCGAAGTGCGGGAGGAGACGGGCTTGCCGGTCCTCACCGACGTCCACGAGAGCGCCCAGGTGGAGGCGGCCGCGGCCGCGGTGGACGTCCTCCAGATCCCGGCCTTCCTCTCTCGCCAGACCGACCTCATCCTGGCCGCCGCCGCGACCGGGCTCCCGCTGAACCTCAAGAAAGGGCAGTGGATGGCGCCCGAGGACATGGGGCACGCGGCCCTCAAGGCACGCGAGGGAGGGGCCGAGCGGCTGGCCGTCACCGAGCGGGGGACCGCCTTCGGCTACGGCCGCTGGGTCGTGGACATGCGGAGCTTCACCCTCATGCGCGAGGCGTGCGGCTGTCCGGCCCTGTTCGACGCGACCCACGCGGTCCAGCTCCCGGGCGCCGCCGGGGACGCGAGCGGGGGCGAGCGCAGGTTCGCCGAGGTGCTGGCCCGCGCGGCCGTGGCGGCCGGGGCCGACGGCCTCTACCTGGAGGTCCACCCCGAGCCCGCCTCGGCTCCTTCCGATGCGGCGACCATGCTGCCCCTGGAGCGGCTCGAGCCGCTGCTCGAGGGGGCGCTCGCGCTGCGCGGCGCCCTGGAGCGGGTGCGGGCGTGAGTGGCGGCGGAGCCATCGAGCGGGAGACGGCCCGGCGGATCGGGCTGGTCGTCCTCGACGCCGACGGCGTGCTCACGGACGGCGGGATCTACGTGGCCGACGGGGCGGACGGTGAGGAGCCCTTCCAGCTCCGCCGCTTCCACGTGCGGGACGGCGTGGGCATCCACCTGATGCAAGCCGCCGGGATCGAGTGCGTCATCGTCTCGGGCCGCTCCTCCCCGGCCGTGAGGGCCCGGGCCGAGGAGCTCGCGATCGAGGAGGTCCGCCAGGTCTCGCCCTGGGACAAGGTCCGGGTCGTGGGGGACCTCCTGGCCTCCCGCGGGCTGGGGTGGGAGGAGGCCGCGTGCCTGGCCGACGACCTCCCCGACCTGGCCGTGCTCGAGCGCGTCGGCCTCCCGGCCGCCGTGGCGGACGCGGCCCCCGAGGTCCGCGAGCGCGCCGCCTGGTGCGGCGAGCTTCCCGGGGGGCGGGGCGCGGTCCGGGAGTTCGCCGAGGCGCTCCTGCGCGGCCGGGGCGAGTGGGACGAGCGGGTCGGCGCCTACCTGGAGCGCGCCCGGACGTCGGGCGGGAGCGGGACGGCGTGACGGACGGCGGCGAGCGGGCCGCGCGGGCCCGGAGCGGACGGGCCGGAACGGGGGACGGCGGAGCCGGGGACGCCGGGCCCGGAGCCCGGCGGGCGGCGAGCGACGAGGAGGTCCTCGAGCGCGGGCTCGAGGTGCTGGCCACCGAGGCCGAGGGCATCCGCGCCGTGGCCGCGAAGACCGGCGAGGCCTTCGTGGAGGCCGTGCGGCGCATGGAGGCGTGCCGCGGCCGGGTCGTCGTGACCGGGATCGGGAAGTCGGGCGTCGTGGCGCGGAAGATCGCCTCGACCCTGGCCTCGACCGGGACGCCCGCGGTCTTCCTGCACCCGGTGGAGGGCGTGCACGGGGACCTCGGCATGCTGGTGCGAGGGGACCTCCTCCTGGCCGTCTCCCGGAGCGGCGAGTCGGAGGAGGTCGTCCGCCTCCTCCCGGCCGTCGAGCGGCTGGAGGTCCCGGTCATCGTGCTCACCGGCCGGCCCGGCTCGACCCTGGGCCGCCAGGCGGACGTGGCGCTCGATGCCGGCGTCCCCGAGGAGGCCTGCCCGCTGGACCTGGCGCCGACCGCGAGCTCGACCGCCGCCATGGCCCTGGGGGACGCGCTGGCCATGGCCCTCCTGGGCCTGCGCGGCTTCGGGCCCGAAGACTTCGCCCGGCTCCACCCGGCGGGGACGCTGGGGCGGCGTCTCCTGTGGCGGGTGCGGGAGGTCATGCTCGAGGAGCCGGGCCAGGTCCCGAGCCTGGGTCCCGAGGCCACGCTGGCCGAGGCCATGCGGGAGATCGCCCACCGCCGGGGGACCGTGCCGATCGTGGACGGGGACCGCCGCGTCACCGGCGTGATCACGGCGGGGGACCTGACCCGCTTCGCCGAGGACCGCCCGGACTTCCTCGAGCGTCCGGTGCGGGAGGCCATGAGCGCGAGCCCCCGCGTCATCGGGCCCGACGCGCTGGCCGCGGAGGCGGTGAGGGTCATGGAGGAGCACGGCATCATGGCGCTCCCCGTCGTGGACGGGGAGGGGATCCTGCAGGGGATCGTCCACCTGCACGACCTCCTGCGGGCGGGGGTGGCGTGAGGGCGCCTCGGCTCCCGGGCGTGCGCCCGGCGGCCCCGGCCGTCGCGCCCGCCCTCGTGGCGGTCCTCCTGGCGGTCCTCCTGGCGGCGTGCGGCGGGGAGGAGAAGGTGGAGGTGGCCAGCTCCGACCTCCTGGACCTGAACGCCGACCAGGTCATGACCGGGGTCGAGCACACCATGACGCGCGAGGGCGTGCGCCGCGCCCACCTGGAGGCGGACACCGCCTACTTCCTCCAGAACGGGTCCGTGGCCCACTTCCGCCACTACGAGATCGACTTCTTCGACCCCGCCGGGACGCGGCGCTCGACCCTGCGCGCCGTGGACGGCATCTACGACATGAAGTCGGGCGACATGAAGGCGAAGGGGGACGTGGTCGTGGTCGACTCGATCGGCGGACAGCGGCTGGAGACGAGCGCGCTCCAGTACGACGCCACGGCCGACCGGCTCCGGAGCGACACGTCCTTCGTCCTCTACCGCCAGCGCGACACGATCCGCGGGCGGGGCTTCGTGACCGACCCGTCGATGGACACCGTCCGGGTGGTGCAGCCCTCGGCCGTCTCCCCGGCCGGCGCCGGGACGGGGGGAGCCGCCGCCGATACGGGGGGGCGCGCCGCCGCCGACTCCGGCCGCGCGCGGGACGCCGCCGGGTCGACCGCGGGCTCCGACTCCGCGGGCGGGACGTGAGCCCCTGCCCGCGTGCGCTGGCGCTGGTCCTGGCGGCGGCCGCGGCCTGGGCGGTCCGTCCGGCCGCCGCCGGAGCGCAGCAGACGGGCGGGGGAGGCCAGGCCGCCCGCGGCTGCCGGCTCGTCCTCGTCCCGGGCAGCGACTCCACCCGGAGCGTGAGCCAGCAGGTGGTGCCGGGACAATACATCACGCACTGGAGCGGCGGACTCCGCTGGACGTGCGGCGCCTCCCGCATGACGGCCGACAGCGCGGTCAAGTTCGACGTGCAGCACCGGCTCGAGGCGATCGGGGCGGTCCACTACCGGGACAGCCTGCGCACGCTCACCGCGGACTCGCTCACCTACTGGCAGGACGAGGACCGGCTGGTCGCCGCCGGGAACGTGCACCTGGTCCGCCTGAGGTCGAAGTCGGAGCTCCACGGTCCGCGGGTCGAGTTCTTCCGGCCGGGCGGGAGCGGGCCGCAGCGCACGGTGGCCACGGGCCGGCCGCACATGACCGTGCGGGACACGACGGGGAAGGGGCCCCCGGCGGAGATCGACGCCGACCGCATGGTGTTCCGGGGCGAGGAGGAGGCGCACCTGAGCGGTGACGTGCGCATCGTGCGGGGCGACACGCGGGCTCGGGCGGACAGCGCGACCTACGTGGACCGAGATCACGTGGGCCGGCTCCTCGGGAGCCCGGTCGTGACGCGGGAGGACTTCCGGCTGGCCGGGAAGACGATCGCCGCCGAGATCGACTCGGGCCAGGTGCGCGCCGTCCAGGCCCGCGGCGACGCGGAGGCCGAGGGCGAGTCCTTCCGCCTGTTCTCGGACGCGATCGACGCCCGTGTGGCCGACGAGACGATCGACCGCCTGTGGGCGCACGGCCAGAGTCCCGCGCTGGCCGTCTCGGCCCCGTACCGGTTGGATGGAGACTCGCTGGTGTTCGCCTTCCGCCACGGCGACATCGACACGCTGAAGGCCGTGGGCCGCGCCAGCGCGGTCGAGGTGGGCGACAGCGCGTCGGGCGCCCTCGGGCCGGCCGACCGCGCGAGCCCGCCACCGGCCGCGGCGGACGAGCAGAACTGGGTGCGGGGGGACACCCTGGTTCTCGCGTTCGAGCCCGCGGAGGCGGTGGCCGGGGGGACGACGGACACGGCGGGCGTCCCGAGCCCGGCCGACTCCGCCGGAAGCGTCCGGACCGACACGGCCGGCGGCGCGGCAGCGGAGGTCGCCTCGGCGGCGGACACGGGCGGCGCGCGGGCGGCCCCCGACGACACCACCGGGGCGGCACCGTCCGACACGGCGGCCGGGACCCGGAAGCGCCGCCTGGAGCTGATCCGGGCGATCGGATCCGCCCGGGCCTACTACCTGGTCCCTCGGGACTCGGCGGGCGCCTCGCGTCCCGCCCGCAACTACCTGGTCGGGAGGGAGGTCACCGTGTTCTTCGCCGAGGGGAAGGCCGACCGCGTGGACGGGGTGGACGCGATCGGCGTCTTCCTGGATCCGGAGGAAGAGGGGGGCGGATGAGCGGATCGGACGGGAGCCCGCCGGGCGGGGCCGCGGGCGGCGGCGCGCGGATCGCCCCCTACCGCCCGGGAGACCGTGAGCGGGCGGAGCCGTCCGCCTCGGCGCGCCGTGAGGGGGGGAGCGTCCTCCGTGCCCAGGGCCTGGTGAAGGCCTTCAAGAAGCGCAGGGTCGTGGACGACGTCGACCTCAGCCTGTGGCAGGGGGAGATCGTCGGGCTTCTCGGCCCCAACGGAGCCGGGAAGACCACCACCTTCTACATGATCGTCGGCCTGCTGCAGGCGGACGAGGGGCGCGTCCTCCTGGACGACGTCGACCTCACCGACGTCCCCATGTACCGCCGGGCCCGGGCCGGGATCGGCTACCTCTCCCAGGAGCCCTCGATCTTCCGGAAGCTCACGGTCGAGGAGAACGTGATGGCCATCCTCGAGACGCTGGACATTCCTGGCGCCGAGCGCCGCCGCCGCCTCGAGAGCCTCCTCGACGAGCTGTCGATCAAGCACCTCCGGGACCGGAAGGCCTACGCCCTCTCGGGAGGGGAGCGCCGCCGCCTGGAGATCACCCGGGCGCTCGTCACCTCGCCCAAGTTCATGCTCCTCGACGAGCCCTTCGCCGGCGTGGACCCGATCGCGGTGGACGACATCCAGCGCATCGTGGCCGAGCTCAGGGAGAAGGGCCTGGGCGTCCTGGTCACCGACCACAACGTGAGGGAGACCCTCTCCATCACGGACAGGGCCTACATCATGTTCAACGGCCGCATCCACATCGAGGGCCCGGCCGAGGTCCTCGTCAACGATCCGGAGGCTCGGAAGATGTACCTGGGGCAGGACTTCCGGCTCTGACGACTCCCATCACAGAGGCCCGACGGAGGCCACCGGCCGTGACGGTCCGGGCGGGATGCCCGCGCGGCGAGGGGGCGGTATTATACATGAAGCATGCCAGCGTGACGGACGCGCCCGGTGTGCGCCGTCCGCGGCGGAAGGATCGGGTCCCGAGGGTGTAGGTGAAGGCCGCCCGATCGCTGGACGAAGAGAAGACGACAACCCGGCCGGAGATAGATGGCGAACGTGAGGAGCGGGCTTTCCCAGGAAGTCCGCATGAAGCAGGAGATGAAGGTCAACCCTCGCCTGTACCAGGCGATGGATCTCCTGTACATGCCTCTCCTGGACCTCCAGCAGCACCTGAAGCAGGAGCTGGTCGCGAACCCGTTCCTCGACCTGGTCGAGCCGGGCGAGGAGGACGAGGAGCTCCTCGAGGAGCTCGAGGAGGAGCTCGAGGACGAGATCGACTGGGAGGAGATCCTCCTGGACGGCTTCGACGCGGGCGGGCGCAAGGCCGAGTACGAGGAGAAGGAGTACTACAGGCCCACGCCCTCCACCAGCGAGGACCTCTGGGACCACCTCCGCGACCAGCTCAAGCTCCTTCCGGTCAACGAGCGGGAGATGCTCCTGGGCGAGGAGATCATCGGCAACATCGACCGGGACGGGTTCCTGACCTGCTCGATCGGGGAGGTCGTCGAGGGCGTCAACGACTTCCTCCTGAACACCGACAACGACTTCTGGGACGGCTACGATCCCTATTCGGAGGAGGACGCGCGTCGCGCCCTCGAGGTCGTGCAGGGGTTCGATCCGCCCGGCGTGGGCGCCCGGGACCTGCGCGAGTGTCTGCTCCTCCAGCTCCGGTCTCGGGACGAGAGCGACACGCTCGCCTACCGGATCGTCCGGGACCACTTCGAGGAGCTCGTGAACCACCGGTGGAGCGAGCTCTCCAAGGAGCACGGCATCTCGGCGCAGGAGGTGCAGTCGGCGGCCGACCACATCTCCAAGCTGGATCCGAAGCCGGGGCTCAAGTACGCGGACACGGGGGACGACTACGTGGTCCCCGACCTCATCGTCGAGAAGATCGACGGGGACTACTACGTCTTCCACAACGACACGTCGCTCCCGCGCCTGCGCCTGTCTCGCGCCTACCGGGAGGTCGCCAAGGACAAGAGCAAGTTCCAGGGCGACAACAAGGCCTTCATCTCCAAGAAGCTCAACAGCGCCCAGTGGATGATCCAGGCCATCGAGCAGCGCCGGCAGACGATGCTCAAGGTCATGAACTTCATCGTCGACCGGCAGCGCGAGTTCTTCGAGAAGGGCGTCGAGCACCTCAGACCCCTCACGCTGCGGGAGGTGGCCGAGCACATCGACATGCACGAGTCCACGGTCTCGCGCGTGACGAACGAGAAGTACGCGCAGACGCCCCGCGGCGTGCTGCCGCTCAAGTACTTCTTCTCGAGCGGCCTCTCGACCGACTACGGCGAGGACGTCTCCGCCCGCGGCGTGCGGGCCAAGATCGAGAAGCTGGTCCAGGAGGAGGACCCGCACGATCCGCTGACCGACCAGTCGATCGTCGACGAGCTCAAGGAGGAGGGCGTCCAGATCGCGCGGCGGACCGTGGCCAAGTACCGGGACCAGCTGGGGATCCTCTCGGCGCGCATGCGCAAGAGGGTATGAGCCGCGAACCCGCCCCGGACGCCGCCGCGGTGTCCGGACCGCCCCCCCACGTCTCCATCCTCGTCCCGGCCCTCGACGAAGCTCCCAACATGCCCGACCTGTTCGGAGAGATCGGGGCCATGCTCTCCGAGAGCGGTCTCGACGCCGAGGTCGTGCTCGTGGACGACGGCTCGGACGACGGGACGCTGGAGGCGGCGCGCCGGGCGGCCCGCGAGGCGGGCGTGGAGCGGACGAGGCTCCTCCGCCACCGCCGGAACCGCGGCAAGACGGACGCCCTCCTGACCGGCGCCCGCGCGGCCCGGGGCGAGATCCTCGTCCTGTTCGACGCCGACCTCCAGCACGCCCCCTCCGAGATCCCGCGCTTCGTCCGGAAGGTGGACGACGGCTGGGACATGGTGGTGGGCCGCAAGGTGGGCCGGTACGAGAAGCGCTTCGTGTCCGGAATCTACAACTGGCTGGCCCGCAAGATCTTCAGGGTGCCGGTGCACGACCTGAACGCCATGAAGGCGTTCCGGCGGGACGTCCTGGACGACCTCCGGCTCCGGAGCGACTGGCACCGGTACCTGGTCGTGCTGGCGCACGCGCGCGGGTACGCGGTGACCGAGATCGAGGTGGACCTCCACCCGCGCCGGCACGGGATCTCCAAGTACTCGGGGAGGAGCCGGATCGTGGTGGGGGTGCTGGACCTGGTCTCGGTGTGGTTCCAGCTGGTGTTCAGCCGGCGGCCGATGCTCCTGTTCGGGGTGACCGGGCTCTTCCTGGTCGGAGCCGGGACGGTGGTGGGGCTGATAGCTCTCTACCTCAGGTTCGTGCTGCGGGCCGGCTACCGCCCGCTCCTCACGCTGGTGCTGCTGCTCATGGTGGTGGGGGTCCTCCTGTTCGCCATCGGCTTCCTGGCCGAGCTCATCGCCTCCCTGAGGGGCGAGGTGGACGACCTCCGCCAGCGGCTTGAGGACCGGCCGTGAGGCACGGCCGGCCCGGCGCGGCCCGGGCCGCGTGACGGGGGAGGGCGTCCCCGCGCCGGGCCGGGAGCGCGTGTGGGGCCTCTCGGCCCGCGCCTGGCTGGCCGCGGCCTGCGGTCTCCACGTGGCGCTCGGCCTCCTCCTGTACGAGCCCACCCTGTTCCCCGGCGGGGACAACGCCGGGTACATGATCCTGGGGAAGGCGCTCCGCAGCTTCTCGGGCTACCGCGACCTCTACCTCCCGGGCGCGCCGCTCCACGCCAAGTATCCTCCGTTCTATCCGCTCGTGCTGGCTGTCCTGGGATGGGTGGGCGGCCTCCAGCTCTTCAAGCTCGCCTCCCTCGCGCTCACCACGGCGGCCGTGGCCCTCACCGGGCTCCTGGGCCGCCGGTGGCTCGGGGCGCGCCTCGGGGTGGCGGCGGCCCTGGTGGTGGCCGTGAACCCCGTGCTCCTCGAGTACGGGCACTACGTCCTCTCGGAGGCGCCCTTCGTGGCGCTCGTCCTCGTGTCGCTGTGGGCGCTGGAGGAGGGGAGCCCGTGGCCGGCGTGGGTGGGGCTCGCGGCGGCCGCCGCGGCCTTCCTCACGCGCACGGCGGGTCTGCCGCTCCTGGCCGCGGCGGTGCTCGCGCCCGCGGCGGCCCGGCGCTGGCGCCAGGCGGCCGTGGCCGCCGCGGTGGCGCTGGCCGCCGCCGGGGGCTGGGCGGCGTGGCAGCACGTGGCGGCGCCCGAGCAGGCGGGCTACCTCCGCCAGCTCGTCCTCGTGAACCCCTACGCGCCCGGCCGGGGGACGGTGGGGGCGGCGGGCCTCCTCGTGCGGGGCGCCCGCAACGCCTGGAGCTACGTTTCCGAGGTCCTCCCGGGCTCGCTCACCGGCGGGCCGGCCGGCTCGGCCGTCCCGGGCGCCGGGAGCGGGCTCCTGACGGCGGCCGGGCTCGCCGTCGCCGCGCTGGCGCTCGTCGGGTGGATCCGGAGGGCCGTCGAGCGCATCGGGGTGGCCGAGATCTTCGCGGTGGCATACGCGGCGCTCGTCGCCCTGTGGCCGTCGGTGTGGACGGACCGGCGCTTCCTCCTCCCCCTCCTCC
>Ga0209918_1001279_pt1 | contig 13878 bp, 12 predicted proteins | sample SalPonD_shore_MG_FD_185712 | JGI IMG/M metagenome (GOLD analysis project Ga0209918, IMG submission 185712) | Salt pond soil microbial communities from South San Francisco under conditions of wetland restoration - Salt Pond MetaG... | ecosystem: Environmental > Aquatic > Marine > Intertidal zone...
CTGTCGATATCGTCGAATGGCTCAGGCAGTTGTGAGAAGTTATGTGGAGTCACTGAGGCTGAAGCTGGCGTCACATGAACGGCTGGCCGACGGACTCCACATAACTGGCCGCTGCACATAAGTCCAGTAATGTTGAGCTCAACATTACTGGACGACTGGGCCATCGCGCCGCTGACCACGGCCCAGCGCCACGACCTCATGGAACTCATCGAGGACCGCCACGGACTGCGATCCACCCTGATCGCCAGCCAGCTCCCGGTCGAGCACTGGCACGACTACCTCGGCGAGCCCACCCTCGCCGACGCCATCCTCGACCGCCTGCTGCACAATGCCCATCGACTGCCACTGAAGGGGGCTTCCATGCGGAACAACCAGAACCCGGAACTTGACCCATCGTGACCGATCACGCTCAATGAATACGGCCCAGCACACACCGCCGCCAACATCGGTCACGATTACCGGAATCGCCGGTCACGTTCGCCGGAATACGCAGCGGAGAGGCACCGACTGTCGGTGGTGCGTGCGTGTCGCTGCGTGGGGCTGTCACGGTCGGCCTATTACCGGGTGCCGATGCACTGGACGGTGCGCGATGCCGAGGTGATCGGCGCTCTTGGCGAGCTGGTTGAAGGTCGGCCGACGCGGGGGTTCTGGAAGTGTCGCAAGATCCTGCGCCGGCAGGGTCGGCCATGGAATCACAAGAAGATCTACCGGGTGTACTGCCGGATGCATCTGAACCGTCGTCGTGCGGCCAGACGGCGCCTGCCCAAGCGTCACCGAGTGGCCTTGTACGTGCCACGACAGCCCGACACCGTGTGGTCGGCAGACTTTATGGCCGACAGCTTGGTGAGTGGACGGCGCTTCCGGACCTTCAACGTGGTGGATGACTTCAACCGGGAGGTGCTTCACATCGAGATCGACACCTCGATCACATCCGAGCGCCTGGTGCGGGTCTTCCGCCGGCTGCAGGCCGAACGCACGCTGCCGCGGGTGCTCCGTACCGATAACGGCCCGGAGTTCCTGGGTGAGACCTTCACACAGTGGGCAACCGATGCCGGCATGGCGATCCAGTACATCCAGCCGGGAAAGCCCAACCAGAATGCCTACATCGAGCGCTTCAACCGCACCTACCGCGATGAGCTGCTCGACCAGCATCTGTTCGCAACGCTCGACGACGTACGCGAGGCCACCTACTGGTGGATGCTCGAGTACAACGAGGAGCGTCCCCATGACTCACTGGGCGATCGCACGCCGCGGGAAGCCCGGGAGGAAGCGCTGGAATCTCTACTTTAAAACTGAGAATCATCTAGAAGGCCCCCTCCGCGAGCGGTAACTTCTTGTGTGGCAGCAACCAGTTACCGACACAGAGGAGGCCTTCCGATGGCAGTTTACGGCGGGATTGATCTGCACTCCAACAACAGCGTCCTGGCCCTGATCGACGCCGAGGGCACACTGCTCTTTCACAAGCGTTATCCGAACGAGCTGGAGGCGATCAAGGCGGGACTGGCGCCGTTTGCACAGGCGCTGGAGGCGGTGGTGGTGGAGTCGACCTACAACTGGTACTGGCTGGTGGACGGATTACAGGATGCGGGGCATGCCGTACGCCTGTGCAACCCGGCCAAGGCCGACCGCTACGACGGGCTCAAGTACGCCGATGATTTCACCGATGCCCGCTGGCTGGCCGAGATGCTGCGCCTTGGGATCCTGCCGGAGGGCTATATCATGCCGCGGGATGAGCGGGCGCTACGCGATCTGCTGCGCTGCCGGGCGCACCTGGTGCGGCAACGCACGGGGCTGCTGGCGAGCACGCAGAACCTGATGGCGCGCCAGACGGGGCGCCGCCTGAGCACCAATGCGCTCCGGTCCCGTCCCCGGCAGGAGATCGAGGCATTGCTGCCCGGTTCCAACGCGGGCCGGGCCGCGGCCGCCAACCTTGCCGTGATCGCGGGTCTGGACGAGCAGATCGGCGCGCTGGAGGATGCGGTGCGGGCCCAGGCCAGAGAGCAGCCGGCGCTACACTGGCTCAAGACGGTGGCCGGCGTGGGCGAGATCCTGGCGCTGACCATCCTGCTCGAGACCGGCGATATCGGCCGCTTCGCCAGCCCGGGCCGCTATGCCTCGTACTGCCGCTGCGTCAAGAGCGAGCGGCGCTCGAATGACAAGAAGAAGGGCCAGGGGCACCGCCGGGCCGGCAACCGGCATCTGGCCTGGGCCTTCATGGAGGCGGCGCACTTCGCGGTGCGCTACTACCGGCCCGTGCGCCGCTTCTACGATCGCAAGTGCGCGCGCAGCCACAAGCTCATCGCGATCAAGGCGGTCGCGCACAAGCTGGCCCGGGCCAGCTACTACGTGATGCGTGACCAGGTGGCGTTCGACATCGAGCGCGCTTTCCAGGGTGGTGGCGGGGCCGCCAGCCAGACAAAGGGGATGGCTCGAACGCCGCTAAACTGAGTGGCGACGGCCCCGCCCCTCGGTCGCACCGGTTCGCCCTGGCTGTCACCGACCCAGGGGATGGACCCGGACACGGGAGCCACGAAGCTGAATCGCAACGCCTGCGGGGCAGTCAGGCACCGACAGGTTTTATGGGACGCAGCCGCGTCACGGGTTACCGGGCCCCACATCGGCCGGTCAACCTTAAACCCGATGGGTGTCTGGAGCGGATCGGGCGATCCGCAACCAACTGTAACGAAAACCCCGGATGTGAGCCGCACGACCGAGGACAATTCGGCACAACCGGGCAGCTCGCTGCCCACGGGGACTTGTTGCCCCTTGCACGGGGGCCTTCTAATGGGTGTCGCCTTGATGGGGAAGCTTACGCAACGACGCGTAGGCTTGTCCCGAAGCCAGATCTATGCGCTCATCAAGAAGAACCAGTTCCCGAGGCCCGTCAAGCTGGGCCCTCGAGCTGTCGGCTGGTTCGAGTCCGGGATCGTTGAGTGGATGCACAGTAGGGAGCCTGCCTAGGAAGGCTGTTCGAGCTGATCTACGATGTCTGCGAGAGTTGGACCGTTTCTGTGAACTCGATTCGCACAGGAGTAGCCTAAGGCAGGTCGCCAATTCACGCTTTCGGCGATCCCCCCTTGGTAACTCAACGTAGAGCCGGCGAATACTTAAGGCGTACGTTGTGCGCGAGGTGCCAGCGCATTGGCAACGTATGCCCGGGCGGTTCAGCAACTCGCAGAAATCGAGTCGGAAGAGGGGGGCGATCCAAGATCGGAATCGGCGAAGACAGCGTTGAAGGACCTGCGAGGCGATTTGACCGGGTATCGGTCGAAACAGGTCCTCGCCGAATACGGGATCTCGGCGACGAAAGAGCACCTAGTCCACTCCCGAGACGAAGCCCGTGCGGCAGCGGCTCACTTCGAAGGCCCAGTGGTCATGAAGATCCAGTCGCCAGATATCTTCCACAAGACGGAGGCTGGCGGGGTCGAGGTTGGAGTCGATCTGGTGTCGGTCGGGGAGGTTTACGATCGGATTATGTCCAGGGCGGCTGCTCAGGCGACGCTGGATCGCATCGAGGGCGTTCTCATCCAGGAACTCATCCGGGATGCGATCGAGCTGATAGCGGGCGTCATCCACGACCCCCAGTTTGGTCCAGCTGTGATGGTCGGATTCGGTGGTATCTACGCAGAAGTATTCAGGGATGTCGCCTTCCGGATAGCACCAATTACACGAACGGAGGCGCACGAGATGATCCGGGAGCTTCAAGCATTCCCAATTCTCGCCGGGGCCCGAGGTAGACGCAGGGCCGACACCGAAGCGGTAGCAGATGTCCTATTGGGGCTATCGGCGGCCGCCGTGGATTCCGGGAGCGAGACTCTGGAAATCGATGTCAATCCGCTGTTTGTGTTGCCGGCCGGTTGCGGTGCAGTGGCTGGCGACGCTTTGATCAAGAGGGGCTAGCGTGATGTCCGGCTTCAGGGCATATCGACTGTTCCTAGGACAGCAGGAACAACCAGAAGGTCGTTTGGTAAATGTCGACCTGGACGATCTCTCCGCCGGAGACGTAGTCATTCGAGTGGCCTATTCCAGCGTCAATTATAAGGACGCGTTGGTATCGAAGGGTGCCAATCGCATCGTACGGGAATATCCCAGAATCAGTGGCATAGATCTGACCGGGACGGTTGAAGAAAGTAGCGATCCGAGAGTTGCCATCGGTGACGCTGTAATCGTTCACGGCTTCGGCATTGGCGTTGACCACGATGGTGGCCATGCTGAATATGCGCGAATTCCCGGTGACTGGGTGTTGCCGCTCCCCAGCGGCTTGAGCTTGCGAGAGGCCGCAGCGATTGGCGTCGCAGGCTATACCGCGGCGCTCTCGATTCACTTGATGGAGCTAAATGGACTGCGGCCGGACAGCGGGAAGGTCGCAGTAACAGGCGCAACAGGTGGGGCGGGAAGCATCGCAATCGATATGCTATGTGGCGCTGGATACTCGGTCTCCGCAATTACCGGTAAGATGGCCGAGCGCGATTACCTCGTGGCATTGGGAGCCGATGAGGTCATCGACCGAGCGTCGTTGGAATTCGGCTCCAAGCCGTTGGAAAAGTCGCGGTGGGCTGGCGCTATCGATTCGGTCGGTGGGCAGATGCTTGGCTGGCTCACGCGCACCATGCAGACCTACGGTGTAATTGCTTCATTCGGTAACGTGGGGGGGATGGAGCTGAGTACGACGGTCTTACCCTTCATTCTGCGGGGCGTGCGCCTAATTGGCATCATAGCGAACAGCCCGATGCCCCTTCGTCGCGAGGTCTGGGGTCGTATCTCCAGAGAACTCAAACCACGCCATCTTGATGCGATCACGCAGGAGATTGGCCTGGATGATCTCCCGCAGGCATTTAATAGTCTGCTCTCTGGACAATCGACGGGCCGCTTCCTGTTGGTACTGTGAGTGAGTTCTCCGGGTGATCTCGATCGTCGCATCTAGACGACGCCGCCAGTTTGTCCTTCTTCGCGCCTCCAGGTCTGCTGGTTTCTCCTCCGGGCGCTCCGGATTGCGCGCTTCAGTTCGGCGATTGGTGTCAGCTATCTAAGCACGCATTGGTGATTCGCGACGGATTGGCATCTGAGTCCTAAGTCACAATTCCCTACCAGGAGCTTAATGATGGTACGAGACGCCGAGAAGATGGATTCTCTGCTGAAGACGATCAGGCGGTTTGTGCACGATACGGCGATACCCAACGAGGATCGGGTTGAGCGCGAAGACGGTATCCCAGAAGAGATTGTCGAGGAGGGTCGGCGCCTCGGTTTCTTCGGCTGGAGTATTCCGGAGGAGTACGGGGGCTCGGGACTAACCACGGAAGAACTGGCACTAGCATTCATGGAGCTATCGCAATGCTCAGTGGCGTATCGCGTGCACTTTGGCACAAATGCCGGAATCGGCTCGGAGACAATCGTACGGGACGGGACAGAGGACCAGAAGCGAAAGTACCTGCCCCGCTTGGCAAGCGGAGAATTGCTTGGTTGCTTGGCCTTGACCCAGCCGGATGCAGGTTCGGACGCCTTGTCGTTGAAGACAACGGCACAATCCACGGGTAAAGGCGAATACATTCTAAATGGCACGAAGCGGTACATTACGCTTGCACCGATTGCAGATCTTTTTGCCGTCTTTGCCCGTACAGATGCCGATGAGCAGGGTACGGCTGGGGTTACCGCATTCCTGATCGAGAAGGGAACGCCTGGTCTTAATGTAAGCGAATCCACGCCCAAGATGGGACAAGAGGGGGCTCCGATCGGCGAAGTCTACCTTGAGAACTGTCGCGTGCCGGCAACGTCTATCATTGGTGGCGTGCCCGGACGTGGGTTCAAGACGGTAATGAAGGCGCTGAACAAGCAGCGGGTAAACTTGGCTGCTTTATGCACGGGACCGGCGATTCGCATGCTGGATGAAGCACTGCGATACGCGCGCGAGCGTTACCAGTTCGGCAAGGCCATCGGTGAGTTCCAACTCATTCAGGCAATGTTGGCTGAATGCAAAGTGGAAGTGGAGGCTGCGCGGGCGTTGATTTTGGAGACAGCAAGGAAGAGGGACGCCGGTGACGAAGTTCGAATGGACGTTTCGCTCTGCAAGTACTTCGCGACCGAGATGTGTGGGCGGGTGGCAGACCGGGTGGTGCAGATATTCGGTGGCCAAGGCTATGTAAAGGGGCGAGGTATCGAACGGTTCTACCGGGACGTCCGTGCGTTTCGCATTTACGAAGGCACAAGTCAAATCCACTTGCTCAATATCGCCAAGAACCTGTTGCGCCAACATCCGGTCAAGGACAACTTTGAGTAGAGCCAATCCATTGCATTTGATGCTAGCGCTCGAGTCTGGCAGTCATGCGCGCGACCACACAACCTGAATTCGACGTCGTGGAGGCGATGGCAAAGGGGGCAAGCCTACGTACGCACTACGACACGGGGTTTTGCGTTTGCGCAAGGCGGGGTGTGGTCGCTTGACATGCGTCAAAGCCACTAGGTTATTCACTGGTAGCAAGGAAACATTCAGCTAGGGATTTTGCGGGTGGAGCCACGAACGATCAGGTCGCCGGGAATGACTACGTGGTTGTGTTGCAGACGGGGGTTTTTGATCTGGTCGAGCAGAATATCCACCGACGCCTGTACCATCGGAGAAGCCCGCTGTTCCACGGTAGTTAGATCGTAAGTCGGCCAAGCTGCCTGTGTCACGTTATCGTAGCCGATTACCGAAACGTCCTCCGGCACCTTTAGGCTCAACTCGAAGCGCAGCACATCCATGACCGCCAGAGCCATGTGGTCATTTGCAACGAAAACGGCGTCTGGTCGTGCGTTTTTTCTCTTGCCGGAAAACAGGTCCCGGGCTGCCCGTGTGGCGCCTTCGAATTGATAATTCCCTTCCGCATAGGCAAAGCATTTCAGGCCGTGTTCAGCCAGGGCCTCAAGAAAACCAGCTTGGCGTTCCTTGTTGGTAGATGAATCCGGCGCGCCGGCGATATAAGCGATGCGGGTGTGCCCGCAATCGGCGAGGAACTTACCCACCAGACGACCTCCCTTGTAGTTGTCCGAGGTTACCGTATTGGTGGGCATGCCGCGCACGCTGCGGTTGAAGAGAACAACTGGAATACCTATTGCCTCGCACTCGTTCGCTAGGTCGGAGGACAAAGTCGCGGAAGCCAGTAGGATGCCGGCGACCCGATATTGCAGAATTTGGTGAAGCACATTGTCTACATCTCCGGGGTCGGAGAGGAACAGCATGAGATGGTAGCCTTCGCTCTGCAGCCGCTGAGAAAGTAGTTTCAAAACCTGGGTGTAGAAGGTGTTATCCATATAGCCCAGCACTACGCCGATTAGATGAGAATTCCGCTTAGTTAGCGAGCGGGCTAGGGCATTGGGTCGATAGCCCAGCGCCTTGGCAGCATTGAGCACCTTCTTCCGAGTTCGCTCAGAAACGCTGGCGCCGGGTGTAAATGTCCGACTAACTGCGGATTGAGACACTTGAGCGAGACGGGCAACGTCGCTGGACGTGGGTTGGGTTCGCTTGGCCACTCAGACTGCCGTCCAGCCACCATCAACGAAAAGCGCTGATCCGGTGATTAGGGCGCCGGCGTTTGAAGCCAATAATAGGGTTGGCCCCATGATGTCTTCGAGCTCCCCCACTCGTTTCAGCGCGATTTTTGACAATACGAACTTCCGAAATTCAGGTTCTTCGAGCATCGGTTTAGTAAGTGGTGTGTTGATGAATGTCGGGCACAGGGTATTGACGCGAATATTATCCGGCCCGTACTCCCAAGCCAGTGTTTTGGTCATGCCCTCAAGCGCATGCTTGGTCGCACAGTATATCGTTCTTTTCGGTCCTCCAACGTGACCCATCTGCGAAGAGACATTTATAATCGATCCCCCGCCGTGGCCACGCATCGATTCCGCAACCTCCCTAGTAATAAAAAATGCGGCCTTAACATTCAGGTTCATCATTGCGTCATAATCAGCTTCACTCACATCCCTAGCCAACGCCGGCCGGTTAGTACCGGCGCTATTGAACAGTATATCAAAGGGCGCGCTATCGGTGAGTAGAGCTCGTACCGCCTGCCGGTCTGTGATGTCGAGGGCCCTAGCTTCGGCATGACCATCGGCTGCGTTGATGGCCGCCGCTACCGCATCGATTTCGTCATTGCTGCGAGCCACCAAGGTTACATGGGCTCCGGCGGCAGCCAGTGCGGCAGCTGCTGCCATGCCAATGCCACGCCCGGCACCGGTCACCAGAGCATTCTTGTTATACAGATCGAAGGCCGGTGTAGCTGGTAATTTCAACATGGAATCAGGCTCTATCCCGGGGCCACGCCAATCAATCGGCCGCTTTGTAGGGATCAACTGATTGTTTACCATAGCGACGGATGCGGATGTTTGCCTGCTCGCCGTGACCGGCGAAGCCTTCGATCGCACACAGCCGGGAACAATAGCGCCCGACTAGTGTGGAAGCGGCATCGGTGTTAATTCGCTGGTAGGTACAAGTCTTAAGGAACTTGCCTACCCAAAGACCGCCAGTGTACCGAGCGGCCCGTTTTGTCGGTAGGGTGTGGTTGGTGCCAATCACCTTGTCACCATAGGCAACGTTAGTGCGCGGACCGAGGAACAGAGCGCCATAGTTGGTCATGTTGTCGAGAAAGTAATTCGGGTCTTCCGTCATTACCTGAACATGCTCATAGGCTAAGTTGTCGGCAACTTCCACCATTTCCTGGTCGTTGTCGCAGACTATGACTTGTCCCCACTCGGACCACGATTGTCGGGCAACTTCCGCGGTCGGGAGCACGCCTAATTGTCGCTCCACTTCGTCTATCGTTTCCCGTGCTAGGCGTTTGGAGGTCGTTAACAGGGCCGCAGGCGAGGTAGGACCGTGTTCCGCCTGGCCAAGTAGATCCACTGCGCACAGTTCCGCATCGACACTTTCGTCGGCGATTATTAAGGTTTCTGTGGGGCCCGCGAACAGGTCTATTCCGACCCGGCCGAATAGTTGCCGCTTAGCTTCAGCAACGAACATATTGCCCGGCCCGACCAGCATGTCCACCGGTGGAATGGATTCTACTCCGAGCGCCATCGCGCCGACAGCCTGAATCCCGCCCAGCACGAGAATTTCATCGGCACCGGCCAGGTGCATGGCGGCAACTGTTTCCGGGTGGGGTTCACCTTTAGTGGGTGGTGCTGCCGCTACGACGCGTGGTACACCGGCAACCTTGGCTGTCACCACGCTCATATGAGCGGACGCCACCATTGGGTATTTACCACCCGGCACGTAGCAGCCCACGGAACTGACCGGGATATTGCGGTGGCCGAGAATCACGTTGTCTAGGGTTTCCACCTCTACGTCCTGGATGCACTCGCGCTGACGGCGGGCGAAGTTCCGAATTTGTTCTTGGGCAAACCGGATGTCGTCGAGATTGCGCTTGCACACTTTGGAAAGTGCCTTCTCGATCTCCCGTTCAGAAAGTTGGAACGATTCCGGCGACCAGCCATCGAATTTTTCTGATAGCTCCCGGACTGCCCTTTCTCCCCTGGCCTCAATGTCGGCTAGGATTTCCTCGACAGTGTGGCGAACTTGGGAGTCTGCCTGGGCCGCCTCGACCGGCCGCTTCCCTCTTTTGATGTAGGTAACCATTGGTTCATGCCTCTTTCTGTTGCGGGAGCCATGGATAATATTGCAAGCGTATGCAATACTACAACATACGAAAAAAGTAAGCTAAACACAAGGTTGTTTCTGGACCGAAGCTCCCGTGTAGTTTTCTCCTTAAATAATCAATAATTATTTGCCAGGGCCTAACGGCTCTGGACCAGAAGTGCCTATGCGCCGTTCTTCCCGAAGTGCTTCGCCCGCCTGTTTGACAAGGGGCTTGGTCGCGATGGTTGAGCCGGTAGCGAAGGTCTTTCAGGTGAAAACGGAAATATGTCGCCAGCACTCCGCAGTGAGCATAGAGCGAGTTCTTGGTGTACCTCTAGGAGCCCGCGATGCCGTTGATACAGGCCCGTTCCGCGGCGCGATCGTTGTGGGCGATGAGAGGCGGTGTCCCAGCTGCACTTGCTTGGCGGTACGCTCCCAAAGGTGGTTTCGTCGGGTTCATCTTTACTTGGCAAAGGCTCAACACAAGTACTCCTCGTCGGCTAAGCAGGCCCGATGGGCGGTATAGGCGCTCCGTGGCCCGTATGCTGGCGACGCCCCGAAAGGCTTGACCATAGGCAGCGTCAACGAGCGTAAGCCTTACCCGAACAGTGGAAGCTTTGTAGGTTCGTGCAGGTGGCTTTGTACCCATGCTGGCGCCTTACGATAGCGCATACTACACGTCCGAAATTGGGTCCTTCGCCGGACGGCCCCGGGCTCTTGCCGAGGCCAATTTCGAGCAGCATCGTATGAAAGAGTCTGCCCGGACTCTGGCTAGTGCCATTAGGAGTTTTCGTTTTTAGAGTATATTTTATTCGAAAGATCAGTCCATTAGGCGACGGCGCTTGAATAGAATTCCGGAAGGATTTGACAGCTTGGAGAGGGGGGGCTAGTATCGACCAGAACTGCATACGTATGCATTCTTATTTCCTTGCGCTGGGCAAAAATGTAAAGAGTTACTGATATGTCTGAACGCCCGAACGTACTATTGATCAATGCGGACCAATGGCCCGGTTATCTCCTAGGTACTGCTGGTCACCCAGTCGTACAGACTCCGACTATCGATGAATTGGCGAGAAGCGGTACCCGCTTTACCAACCTAGTCCAGGAGTGTCCCGTCTGTATACCCGCCCGCCGCACCCTGCATACCGGCCTAACGCCGCGCAGCCACGGCGACCGTATGTACAAGGAGAAACTCGAAATGCCGGGAGTTACGACTCTGGCACAGGCATTTCGTGATGGTGGCTACCAAGCGATGGCGGTGGGAAAGATGCACGTCTACCCGCAACGCAACCGCATCGGCTTTGACGATGTGATCCTCGACGAGGAAGGTCGCACCATGTACGGGGTGACCGACGATTACGAGACTTTTCTGGGCGATCACGGGTATCCGGGCCGGCAGTTCATGCACGGCATGAGCAATAACGATTACGTCAACCGGCCCTGGCATCTGCCCGAAGAACTGCATCCCACCAATTGGGCGACGATGCAAATGACCCGCACCATCAAACGCAGGGACCCGACGCGCCCCGGCTTCTGGTATTGCTCATACCGTCATCCGCACCCGCCGCTTACCGCGCTGCCCGCTTATCTGGAAATGTATTCGAGAGAGGAAATCGATACCCCGCTGATCGGTAGCTGGGTCGGACGCGACGATGCTCCTCACGCTATCGCTGCGGCCAACTATCGGGGGGACAAATACAACGACCGGGCGATCATTGATATTCGTCGGGCTTTCTACGCACTGTGCACACACATCGATCACCAGATTCGGATTTTGATCGGTACGTTGCGCGAGGAAGGGTTGCTGGATAACACGATTATTTGTTTCTCATCCGATCATGGCGACATGTTAGGTCGCCACAACATGTGGGCTAAGCGATTGTTGTATGGGCCATCGGTAACTAGTCCTCTGATCTTCGTCGGCACGCGTACAGCGGAAAACCGTATTGCAGAGGACGCGGTGGATCAAAGGCTTGCCGGGTGGCGGGACATCATGCCCACCTTATTGGATCTTTGTGGTTTGGGTACACCGGATCATTGCGAGGGCATCTCATTGTTTTCGGATCACTCCCGAGACTACCTGTATAGCGAGGTCGCGGACGACGTACATGCCAGTCGTATGGTGATGGACAGCAATCATAAGCTGATTTACTACCCGGTGGGTAACGTCTTCCAGCTATTCGATTTGCAGAAGGATCCGGCGGAAATGAACGATCTGGCTGGAAAGCCTGAAATGAAGGGCGTCCAACAACGCCTGGAAGCGTGCCTGGCGTCGGAGTTGTACGGCGGGGATGAGGATTGGGTTCGTGACGGTAAGTTCATCGGGTTGGAGCATAAGCCCTTTATTCCCGCCGGCAACCGGACTCTAGGTGCCCAGCGTGGTGACCATTGGCCCGCCGCGCCAGTTGTCGATATACCTCAAATCGAGTGGGTGGCAGAAAAAGCGTAACGATAAATTTCCGAGGAGGGCGCTACTACCATTACTACGGGAAAGCAATAATAACATGATCAGTGACTACAACCTTCGTGGTGTGAGGAATTAGTCCGCACGAGCATCTGTTTGGATTTGGTAAGCGTCTATATCTAACTTACATTCCAGGGGGAGACTGGCAATGAAAAGAAATGGATCAGAACATGGCCACAATGGCCTCATTTTAGCGTTAGGTGCATTGGCGGTAATGATTGGGACCTTCGCCATAATGCCCAAATCCGTAGCGTCACCGGAGAAATCGATCGTAGTCAGCGTAGGAACTGAGCCATCGGCGCAATTGGTATATGGAGCTTTCTGGATTGCCGAAGCAAAGGGATATTTTCGTCAGTATGGGATCAAGATTCAGACGCATACCTATTCGAGCGGGCCACAGGCTGACCTTGATCTAGCTCACGGGCATATCGATATGGCACAGGCCGCGCTGCTACCTCATTTGCAGGCCTTCGCAGGCGGCATTCCCATGAAGCTTGTCGTATCGCTGACCAAGGGTAATACGACGTTAGTAGCAGCTAAAGGAATAACAAAGGTCGATCAACTGAATGGGAAGCGTGTTGGATCGCCCGGCTTGGGGACAATTCACGATACCGCCTTGAGCCTGATAGCGAAGGAGCACCATATCCATATCACTCACGTCCCGGCCCCCATTACTGATCTGCCAGTCCTCTTAAAGAAAGGGGATATCTCCGCCTTCATAGGTTGGGAAACAGTTGCGGCGCACGCAGTGCTAACGGTTCCGGGCGCACACTACCTGATACGTCAGCCGTTTCCCAACAATGAGAATTTGGAGCTAGCGGTATCAGATAAGTTTATTAAGGAGCATCCGGAGGCGACGCAACATATTGTGGACGGAATCGTTAAGGCTATGAAGTTTATCTCAGCGTGTACACCGGAAGCCAAGGCGATGCTCGCGAATATGATTAACGTGCCGGATGCGAAGAAGGTAGTGGAGACGGCGTGGCCGCAGATAGACATTACGAAGCCAAACCTGAACGTAAAGAGTTCGGTCATGTGGATTCGTGGTGATGTGGACAAAGGGAAGCTCACCGCACCCCTGGCTAAGAGGAACCCGCGGGCCTTTCTAGAGAGCGCAAGTGATATGCGCTTCCTTAAGAAGGCGGAAGCGCAGGCAATTCCAGTTCCGCATTGCGACTAAGGTACTGTAATGGGTTCCGACAGTAAGCAAGAGTCGGCGACGCTCGTCCGGCATCCGCCGGACGAGCGTCAGGTTGCACGTAAAGGCCATCTTTGGTTGATGTTGCGCGCGTTCCTGCGCAACGAAATAGCCCTAAACGTGCTGTCGTTCGGCGTTCTGATTGCAGTGTGGCAAGTTGTGAGCGCTTTGCTAAATACTCCATTTGTTCCTGGTCCTGTCGCGGTTGCTCGGGCCTTTTGGATGCTCGCCGTTCACGGGGATTATGAGCATATACCGCTCTGGAAGCATGTCGTGGCCAGCTTGGAACGACTCGCAGTCGGGTTTGCCAGTGGGGCAATTGTCGGTGTCCCCATAGGGCTGTTGATGGGGCTTACGCCCAAACTAGCTCGAGGAACCCGAGCGGTGATCGAACCCTTTCGCTTCATTCCACCGATTGCCTGGATACCGTTGGCGATCATTTTGCTTACCGGAATGGAGCGTTATGCCTTTCTCATATTTCTAGGAGCCTTTTTTCCAATATATACAGCGAGCGCTCTTGGCGTTGCTCGGGTTGAGATGCATTTCAGAGATGTAGCGAAGATTCACGGCGCGTCGAAGGGATGGATCATCCTGCATGTGGTTATCCCG
>Ga0209918_1001280_pt1 | contig 13873 bp, 9 predicted proteins | sample SalPonD_shore_MG_FD_185712 | JGI IMG/M metagenome (GOLD analysis project Ga0209918, IMG submission 185712) | Salt pond soil microbial communities from South San Francisco under conditions of wetland restoration - Salt Pond MetaG... | ecosystem: Environmental > Aquatic > Marine > Intertidal zone >...
CCTTAACCGTTTCAAAATATGATACGAATATCAACAGTACTGAAAGCAGGAAGATATTTTTAATCAAATACTTTCTCATAACTAAAACCCCAGTTCTTCTTTGCACATTTTCCTGATGAGCTGGTCGATATTGTTACTTTCATTCAAATCGTACATATCAAGTCCGAAATAAATCAGGTTATTCTCTTTATTTTTAACCGCCACTACTTCATTACCGGTGAAATCTTCGTAGCCCGTCAGCGTCCTGATAATGAAATCCGTTTTATAAAGTGGCGTGGATCCGGAAGCCGCTTTAACCGGGTAACGGGAACTTATTGTTTGGTTAATGCCCAGAACCGGTCCGCTGATTCCTGTTACAGGTATAACTTGTCGATCCTGAGGGACCAGGAAGTTCGTAGCATTCTGCGGTAGAGGTGTGATACCATCCAGTGGCAAAAAATTAAAAATGGGGTCGCTGTCGTCAAGATATTTGGATGGGATGTCTATAAACATCGTACCACCATTATCAAAAAATTCGCGGGATATTTCCGGTGCATAGGTAATATTCCTGTCCATATTATTGGACACCCAGTAAATATGTTTCCACTCGGCAAGTGTCTTAATCAGTGTTGGATCGTTCACAGTTGGGAAAGCCTGTGATTTGGTGACTTTTCTACCACCTCCCGCCACACCATCCGAGATGTCCCAGTAATCGACATTCGACAATCCCACGCTATCCATTCGACTCAGATGAAAACGTGCAATCACTTTTGAATTCGATCCCTCGTAATCATTGATAAACAGGATATCGGATTTCCGTTTTTTGGTATACCAGCTAACCGTATCCACTCTGCTTACAGCTCCGGCATTATCAACAGCACGGATATAAAGCTTATTCTTTGCGTTTAATTTTAAACCGCTTATTTCATAATTCGTTTGTTGATAGCTGCGTCCCGAATATATCCGGCTTTTACTATTTGGATCACCGGGATTTTCAACCTTTACACTGATAAAATTCATATCCACCGGTATCTTCGTCCACGATATATTCGTGTCATTCAAAGCAATCTCGGTATAAGCCAGATTAGCCTGCCCATCAATATCGTTGACGGTCCAGCCGAAACTGGCAATTTCGAACAAAGTATCCGGAGGTATCTCTGTTTTATTAAACTCTATATATGGTGGTGAATTTTTAATGGGAAAAACTAACTTTGCTCCCACCGGGTCACGTAAATTTTCATTATCAACAGCTCGTACATGAAAGACGACATCAGCCGAATCATTACCTGTGGGTATAGGTAATACAAATACACTGTCCGTTTTAGTGGTATAATGCCAACCATTTATGGTGTCATTTATGGCATACTCATAGCCAATAACATATCCGTCGGGATCATCACCCCACCACGAAATTTTTATCTGACTCGATAATCTGTCATTTCCGGATCGATTAATTTCTTTAACAGCCATTCCGGTATGCGGTGGCTGGTTTTCATTCAGATTCCCTTCTAATCCTGATTTACATGACAGGATTAAAAGTGCTAAAAATCCGGTTAACAGCAGGTTTACAGTTTTCATATGATTAGATATCCGAAAAATAGCTTGCCCCTCTTCTCCTCTACAATTTTCCGTCAGACAGGGTAATAATGAGGGACTCCCGGATTTCTATTTTAGTCCGGGAGTCTCTCGTTAACTCAATGTTATTTTATAAGGATCATTTTTTGAGTTAATGTTTTACTACCGGCTTCAAGACGATAGAAATACATACCGCTTGATAACTTACTTGCATCGAAATTAATCATGTAGTTACCGGCACTTTGCACTTTGTTGACCAATACAGCAACGCGGCGCCCCAGGATATTGTAAACCGTTAAGCGTACATTAGAACGGTTGGGCAACGCATATTTAATCGTGGTGGTCGGGTTAAACGGATTCGGATAATTTTGATTTAATTCCACTTTGTGTGGTAAACCACCATTATTATCCTCAATACCGGTATCCACACCACGGGTAAAAGTCAATGTATTATAGGTCGGAGTAAAATCAGTTCCTGAATAGGTAGATGCCTGAACAGTATCAACACCGTCCGTCACAAAGACTGACCAGATTAGATCTTTACTATCACCTACACTAAGCCCGGCATTAGCCAGTATATCATCAACCGTCTTAAAATCGAGTGTCAATGAATTGGCTTCTCCATTATTATCAGAAGCGACTTCTGCTACAGGATTGGTAAATGTTGTATCACTTGTACCGGCTAATGCCCAAATATAGTGAACCTTATTACCATCATATTCCTTACTGGAACCCCATTGAACGGTAGTGCTTCCTGTCACTTCAACAGTAGCATTATCAGCCGGACTCGTAAGACTGAAAGTACGGGTTGGATATGTCCAGTCAGTACCAACGATATCCGAAACACTTCGCAAGATCATTTTGGGATTGCTATAAGAATAATAAACGGCACCCGTAAGAGATGTTATCTGTGCATCTATTTTGATATTCTCATTCATGGAACCACTAATATTTTGTGGTCCGCTACCGAATGAGGGAACACCTTCGTCAACACGCAATCCCTGACCGGGTGTTAGGGTATCAGCGGCTGCATCGCCACCCTGACGGGAACCTATTTCCCATTCACCATAATCACTGCTGCCATCAGCCTGATTAGTGACAACTTTCAGATCCTCAAATTTGACGATCATGCCTTCATAGGCTTCACCCCGATCGGTTCCGCTTGTGATATCCTGTGTGAGAATACTGGGAATATATTTTGTGATATCATTATTGTGAGAATCAACGGTAAATGTGGCATTCGTAACATAGGTAATGCCATAATCTTCTTTGACTTCCCCTTTTGTGAGTGTTATTTGATCACCACGTTTCAGGGCTTTAACATTAGTCGTTGCAGCATCGAGATATACACCGGACCATGCAACTGAACTATCCTGAATAATAACAAAACCATCGGCGGAATCGGCCATAACCAACGCTTTTACATTCATCGGCAATAATCCAACGCCGTCTAACGGGCTTGATCCGGGTTTTCCGTCTGGTGTTTTCTGAATTACAGAAATACTGTTAACCTGCTGATCCAATACGATAAACGACTCGGCTGCACCCTGTGGATAAGTACCAACCAAACCGCCATCATCAGTAGCTTTTATAGTGAAAGATACACTTGTGAAATTTGCAAAAGCCGGGAATTGATACGTATAAGTATCACCACCGGTATTCGTCATGGCCACAGTTGAATCTTTGGTACCGTCGTTATATATCAACTCAACCTTTTGTACTGTAGCACTACCATCAGCCGTAATATCAGCACTTACCGTAACCTGATCGGTTGATTTGGGTGTTCTGTCGGATATGGTAAAATTGGCAAACGATGGAGGATAACCGACAACCGTAACGTCATTAGGCCAGGAAAAACCATTTTGACCGTCAACATTTTTAGCACCATTCAACCAAACGATACCGTCATCCCATGGATTAATGGTAAAAGAATCCATACCCGTTGCATTTAATGCATCCGGATCATCATTATTCAGGGTTATGAAACCTTTAACATTAACCACGGCTCCGGCCGGCGGCGGAACAAAGTTACCGTCTTCCGTGTGGCGATAATTGTATCCTGTACGATAAGTACTTCGGTCGTTTCTGTATCTCAGCGATGTGTCATAAATATAGATGAGGTTATCACCTTGTTTAAGAGCCCAATTAGGACGATCACCCGTTGATACATTCGTTATTGTGGCATTGTCAATCTCAACATAACTTCCAACATATTTGGAATAATTAGCCAGATTCAGCTCCATAGTTCCATCAGTGTTATACTTATTCAGATCACTGACAGAAACTTTTATCGGGTTAAGCAATGGTTTGAAACGAGCAGGATCAACACCTGCATTGGTACTGATATCTGTAATACTTTCCAGATCAAACTGTGCTGTATTAGCATAAAATGTCAACCTGCCGGTGATATCAACTACATCCCCCCGGTTGAAATTTTCGATCATGGATACATCCGTTTCCACTATCTGCATGGACATACCTTCTTTCCGGTCACTCATGGCTGTTGTATCCGTCACAAATACGTGAATACGACTGATGCCGTCAGTACTCTGGGTATAGGATGCCAATCCCGAATTTTTGGGATAAGCAACGATAACTGCTGTAAATGAAACCAGCGAGTCTTTCAATGACTGATTAGGTATATCGGATTGTGCTGTGAGACTTGCATAAGTATTCAAATCTCTGATTGTTACTCTTTGGGGTGTACTCTGGGCGAATGATGTTTGTATAACTAAACCAATCAACATTACCACAAGAGACAATCCTTGTAACATTTTTTTCATGATTCTTCCCCTCCTGTTAATTTTTAGACACGAAGTCTATTTTTATTTGATTATGGCAAGTTTTCCTCTTTGAACTTTGCCTGTTTCCAAATCTTTGACGGTGTACAGATACAAACCCGTAGACAGGTTTTGCCTGCTTTCCGACAATAAGTCCCAGGCATGTTCACCTCCTGACATGACCCGGTTATCCGAGCTGAAATCATTAAACCATCTTATGTCCCCCTTATAGGTAGCGGCGTCATGTTTCAAATCGGCGACAATTTCACCTGCCAGGGTATAAACCCTTATTTCCGCTTTGTCAGGCAGATTATAGAAAACGATTTTTCTTGTAAGTGAGTTATTTCCGTCCCATGCGGCATTTACCCGGTATGGATTTGGATACACTCCAACTTTGGCACTTTCACTGTTACCTGTTCCCGAAGCGGCTGTAGTGCCGGGAAAAACTCTCACGGCATTGGCGTTCGGACTCGATTCAAGAGATTGTACTTTATAGGTGGAATTTCCCCCGTCGAAGGCCGTAACCGAGAATTGATACTGCCATCCTGATAACAGGTCATCTACATCATATTTATACCAATACTTCGTCGTATCACCGTCAAATGTTACAGGTTTAGCTAACGCTATATCGGTGAAACCCGTATTATATCCGACACTGTTACCCACGGAATCATATTCAGCGATGACCTGTGCTCTTGCTGTTATTTTACCATTTATATCGTCCCCCAGGTTCGAACGGTAAACCCGATATCCTTCAAAATCTTTTTCCCCTGAAACAGGATCAATTGACGATTCCGACCGTTTATCCCAATAAATACTGACTTTACCGGCACCAACTTCAACATGAATCTTTGGAGATCTCGGCGGCTCCGGGATTAAATATCTATCCAGTTTCCCATTTTTATTAATATCCTCACCCGGATCGAGTACTCCGTTACCGTTTTTATCCTCACCGTAAAACGTCCGGTATACCCAGCTCAGATTTTTAAGCAGGTTAACCCGCGTTCTATCATTGTCAATCTCCTTTTTAGTCTTACCACCTATGGTACCAAGTCCCTGATACTCATCAGGCTTAAGGGCCCCTGTAAATGCAAAATATACATCAAATGATTGCCCCGGTGCTATTTTGGAGAAAGGGCCAATTGATATGAACGATATATAGTTACCGCTTGAAGTTGTACCGTCTGTCCTGAGTTTTTCACGATATGCATCGACAGGAAATTTTTGGCTCATCCGGTTATATCTGTCCTGATCATCGGCAGGAGCCCGGAAATCGCCCGCCCCCGAACTGAATAACCAGTAGCTCGGACCTACGTAGGGTGCTTTAAGTCCTTTGGATTCCAGATATTTTTTATTGGATGGGTGATAAAAATTATCATTATACTCAGCCCCAATAATCGATATCGCCCCATAGGTATTTAAACTAGGATTATCAGTTGATCCTGCATCAAATACATAGGTTGTATATAAACTGTCAAGATAACCGATTCCGTTTTTGTTGTAGAAATTAGATCCAGTTTCAATAGAACTGTTAACATTTCTGTCCACTAAATCGGCATACATCCCTACATAAACACTATCCCATTCCTGGTCGCTGTTGTTTGTTATCGTATAGTGAAGTATGCTGAAACTCTCCGTAAAACTGAAATTCCAGTTGTAACTTTCGAGCCTGGCATCAGCAAACAGGGGATGATCGTGATTTCGTATAGGAACCGACCCTTTTTCCGTCTCAATCGATACTCTTTTATCAGAAAAATATGCAATCAAATCCTGATGACTAACAGCTAAGGGCGAAAATAATGGCGAATCCAGTAATGATGATCGTTCTTCGACGGGTGTTCCGTCATTTGTAAATTCAAAACCAGCCTTTCCAGTTGAATAACCGGATGAATTTGTCACAGCCGCCGTGGATACCCGAAGTTGTGCCCCACTGGTGTAAGCTCCTATCCATAAGCCGGCTTCAAACAAGTGTTCCTGGCCCGAATTTAATGGATATTCCATACTGGGATCGCCACCGGGATTACTACCTACGTCAGGCTTTCCTATTGTCCCAACATTCGTTATAGAAATACCAATATTTCCGGTACTGGTAACTTTTCTGTCAAAAACCTGCTGCCCCCTGACGGCACTACCACTAAAAAGTAATATAATTACTAAGCTAATAGCCCTCTCAAAATTCATATTTTTTCCCTAATAAATCTACCACTGTTGTTATTGAATATAAAATTTTCCTGACGTAAGTAAAATAAAATAATTGTCAACAAATTAATGACTTACATGCATTTACATTTATATATATAATTATAAACAATTTAGGATATATATTTATATTCTTTAGACGGTGGTTTAGGGGAAAATTAATTGAAAAGTCAAGCTGTTTTGTGTTAAATAACGATTAATAACGTGTTACGAAATCAATATTTTATCGACAAGGATTGTTAAAAATTTCCTGGATTTTTTTATCTTATCACTGTTCTCAAATTGATCGATAAATGATCTCTCGATTGTGGTTTTTAAAAAAAATATAAATTATACACTTAACAAAACGTTATGAAACGTATTATACCAATCCTATTATTAATTTTTGCTATTCCGCTTGGTGTATTTGCCCAAAACACCTACAAAATTTCCGGAAAGGTTATCAGTAAAGCTGATAATACCTCTCTTCCGGGAGCCAATGTAATTTTAGAGGGTACAACATATGGAAACGCCACAGATGTAAACGGCGAATTCACAGTAAGCGATGTACCTGCAGGGAAATATACTTTAAAGATTTCCTATGTAGGTTACACGGCAAAAGTAATGAGCATTAATGTTGACCATAATGTTAATGTAGGTACTGTAGCACTCAAAGAATATGAATTCTCAAAAGAAGTCATTGTAAGTGCTAAACGAGCTCAATTCCGTAAAACACCTGTTGCTTTTGCTTCGGTGGACCAGCAAAAGATTCAGGAATCTGCTGCTGCCAGCGGACAGGACGTATCTATGGCAACTGCCGATATTCCTAATGTTTACGCGACCGGCGGTTCCGGTGGTGTTGGTGACTCACGCTTAACCATTCGTGGTTTCAATGACAATTATGTCGGATTATTAATTAACGGGGTACCCGTAAACGACATGGAAAACGGACATGTTTACTGGTCTGACTTCTCCGGCCTCGCTCAGGTAGCCAATAACATTCAGGTTACCATGGGTATGGGTGACAACCCGCTATCCACGGAGGCCGTTGGTGGTACCGTAAACCTTACCACATCTTCACTGAAATCACAAAAAGGCGGAAACATCACCTATCGTACAGGCGATTACAACATGCAACAACTCGGTGTTCAATACAGCACGGGTTTGATGGATGCTAAAAATGGTGGAAAATACGGCGTAACGGCTCTTATTAACCGTCGTACCCAAAACAGCTATTTCAAAAGCAGTAAATTCCAGGGATTTACCTTTTTCATGACCTTGGGTTATACCAAAGGTAACAACACCATCAATTTCACCGCTTTTGGTTCTCCCCAGTTACACGGTCAACGTACTTCTGCTCAAACCATTTCTACATGGGATCAGTACGGACATAATTACAACCCGAACCTCGGTTATCTTGGTAGCGGTAATACACAACAGCTTATCAATTCACGTGAGAACTACTACTTCAAACCAGTATTCTCTATTGATGATACTTACCGCATCAGCGATAAATCAATGCTGACCACTACCTTGTATTACAGTTGGGGTACCGGTTACGGTTCAGGTCCATTAACTGTTTATGGATATAACCTGCCTACAAATCCAATCAATGGTTTACTCGACTTCAACCAGGTTTTTGCAACCAATGAAGCTAATGCTGATACCGTTTACAATGCAGCCGGCCAAACAATAACCGGTAATGCATCCAAAGGTATCCTCCGTGAATCACATAACGATCACAAATGGGCCGGTATCATTGCCAATTACAAGCAGGAACTTTCAAAACAACTGACCTTGAATGTTTCATTTGACGGACGTTATTATGTTGGTTCTCACTATCGTACAGTACGTAACCTTTTAGGGGGCGACTTCTGGGTTGAAAACACTAATCCCAATCTGAATTATGATAACAGTGGATATGGAAAAACCGGTAATATTGCCTTTTATCCGGGTGATAAAATCGCTTATTATGATAAAGGTTATGTAAAGAAGTATGGACTTAACGCCCAACTGGAATACACAAACAACACAATTAGTGCATTCTTAAACGGTAGTATTTCCAGTACCGGATATGCCCGTAAAGATTATTTCATCCTGAACAATCCTAAGACGAAATTCTACAACTTTACAGGATATGTCTTAAAAGGTGGTGTAAATTACAACCTCACCGATTGGTTGAATATTTATGCTAATGGCGGTTACAACAGCAAAGCTCCTTACTTCAGCGGTGTATTCCGTTATACCAATACACCCATCGAAAACCGTCGTAATGAAAGCGTATCTTCGTTTGAAATAGGCCTTGGTTTAAAACCAAATACTCGCAGTAACATCACCATGGATTACTACTTTACACGCTGGGGTAATCAAACATTTAATGTAAGTAAACCGGCAGCACCAGGATCCAACGATTACAACTTATATAATGTAAACGGCCTGAATGAGATCCACCAGGGTTTCGAACTCAGAGGTAAATATACTGTAAGCCATGACTTTTATGTACATGGTGGTCTGGCCATTGGTAACAACTATTACGATAACAATGTCAGCTCGGCTATCTTCAATAATAATCATCAACAAGTCGGTACCGCTGACCTCTATATTAAAAACCTGAAAGTTAGTGGTGCACCACAAACGACAGGTTCCATCGGTTTCCGTTATCGTTTTGAAGTAGGACAAAACAACGGTACCTTCTTTATTAACCCGATGGCACGTTATTACGCTAACTACTATGCCGCATTTAATCCTACTCGCCGTACACAACAGGGAGATCAAAATCGCCAGGCATATAAAGTTAGTCCTTATTCCATCATTGATGTTACCACAGGTTATCAGTTCCCTGTCAAAGGACATTTTGCAGGGTTGAATTCTGCCGAATTGCTTCTTAGCCTGACCAACATCATGGATGCCAATTATATCACCAATGCATACGACAACAATGGTACATTACAAGCATTGGATATATTCTACGGTCGTCCGAGAACGGCTACTGTTTCTATGAAGATTAATTTCTAAACTGTAGACGATGAATTATTCAAGGGGATTGCAGGTTGCAATCCCCTTTTTTTATTCCACACAAAAAGAAAAATCTTTCATCTCATCTAACATGAATAAAAAAGCAGTCCTTCTTTTTATCCCTTTGTTACTATTTACGGCATTCAAACCGGTTCATAAAAAATCACCGAAGAGGCACCCCGTTCCTCTCTTACTTATATCATTTGACGGCTTTCGCCACGACTATCTTCAAAAAGCACCTACTCCTCATATGGATGAACTCGTCAAAACCGGGGTCCTGTCTGAGGGTATGATTCCGATTTTCCCATCCAAGACTTTTCCGAATCACTACACATTGGTTACCGGACTTTATCCTGAGCATTCGGGTATCGTGGCTAACAGTTTTTATGATCCCGCATTTAAAGCATTATATAAAGTCGGAACAAAATCCGTTCAGCAAGGGAAATGGTATGGAGGCGAACCCATCTGGGTTACGGCTGAAAAACAAGGATTTAAGACCGGAAGTGTGTTTTGGCCGGGTTCCGAAGCAAAAATAGCCGGTAAATACCCTGACCGTTATCTTCATTATAACGGATCAATGCCTTTGAAAGCCCGTGTCGACACAGCGGTATCGTGGTTGAGCGGCCAACAAGATTTCAAAGCCGATTTTGTCACACTTTATTTTAGCAATACCGACGATTACGGACATCTGTATGGTCCTCAATCCGATTCTATTAAATCCGCTATTTCAAAGCTGGACAACACGATCGGTTATCTGGTAAACCGGCTTAAAAAAAGACATGTATGGCCGAATATTAATATCATAATCGTATCCGATCATGGAATGGCACAGGTCTCTCATAAGAAAGTGATTTTTCTGGACGATCTTATTAAGCTGGATCATGTTCGTATTACCAGTAACAACCCGATTCTTTACCTTCAACCATCAAAAGATAATGTTATTCCTGTTTATCGTAAGCTAAAACGCTCAGAACACCATTACCGGGTATATCTGCGAAGTCAACTACCTCAGAGATGGCATCTCAAATCGAATAAAAGAGTGGCTGATATTGTTATGGTAGCTGATCTTCATTATCAAATACTCACTCATAATCAATTTGACAAAATTGAAGGAAAGGGTTATTTAGATGGCGGTACCCATGGTTATGATAATGATGAACCGGATATGTACGCTTTTTTCCTGGCTCACGGACCCTCTTTTAAAAGAGATCTGATTATCAAACCATTTCAGAATATTCAGATTTACGACTTAATGTGTAAGTTATTAGATATAGAACCGTCCCGGAATGATGGAACAATGAGCAGGCTTTCTTTTATATTAATAAACTAACCGTTGCATTTAAGCTAAAGTACCTTAATATTTGACCTAGTAATATTATCACTTAAAAATCATCAAATTTTAAAAAATGGCATATATAGTAACCGAACCTTGCATTAACTGTAAATACACTGATTGTGCAGCTGTTTGTCCCGTTGACGCATTTCTGGAGGGACCAAATTTCTTAACTATCGATCCGGATGAGTGTATCGATTGTGATGCATGTGTTTCCGAATGTCCGGTTGAAGCTATTTATCCTGATGATGAGGTGCCTGAGAAATGGGAACACTACATTGAATGGAATGAACGTCTGGCTAAGAAATGGTCTGACCACGTTATAAATGAAACCAAAGGCGGGTTACCTGAGGCTGATAAATGGGCAGATATCGAGGATAAAGAGGACGAACTAAAAGAAGACTGGGATTAATCTTCTTTTCTCTTTGTGAACCATTATTCATTATAAGCTCTTATCATAAACTTTCTAATGGTTCAGAGTACAAAAAAAAATATTACCTCTGAGCACCTGGTCATCAAAGACAAGGTGCTCGATTTATCCCATCCGCAGGTGATGGGTATTCTGAATGTTACGCCCGATTCTTTTTCTGATGGCGGCCGGTTCATAAATGAAGAAATAGCCCTCGATCATATTTATGAAATGATAGAAGCCGGGGCTTCCATTATTGATGTGGGTGGTGAATCAACGCGCCCGGGATCCGATCCGGTCGATGTCAGTGATGAATTGAACAGAGTCATACCCATTCTTAAAAGAGCTATTCCCAAATATCCCGACACCTTTTTTTCAATTGATACAACAAAATACGAAGTGGCCCGGGAGGCATTAAAAATTGGTGCGCATATGATCAATGATATAAGCGGCCTGCAAAAAGATCCCCGGCTGGCAGATCTCTGTGCTAAATACGACGTCCCTTTGATTATTATGCACTCTAAGGGGGATCCCAAAACCATGCAAAAAGATCCCGAATATGATGATGTCGTTGAAGAGGTTAGCCGTTTCTTTAAAGAAAAAATAAGCCTGGCTCAAGCGAAAGGCGCTACAAAAATAATTATTGATCCCGGAATTGGATTTGGCAAAAAACTTGAGCATAATCTTGAACTGCTCGGCAATCTCGAAACTTTCAGAAAATTCGGTTGCCCGATCCTGATAGGCGCATCACGGAAATCGATGATTTCCCATCTTCTGGGGAAACGGCCGGTACCGGAACGCCTGTCGGCTACACTTGCTATCCACTATGATTCCATGATGCGCGGAGCTCGAATAATACGTGTTCACGATGTGAAAGAAGCCTCGGATACCGTAGCGATATTTAACGCTATACAACGGTATGTGAGTACTTAGAGTTAGTGTTATAAAAGAGAATGGAGAAGTTTTTTGCATTGATCACACTTATGGCGAGGCTACGGAAGGGGATCGCCACGTCTTTCATTCGGCGTTCGCCTCCTTTCATCCTCGCGATGACAGTCGGGGTGTTGTGTTATCCCTCAAATAGGTGGTGTCATCAAGTGAATATGGCTGGTTCTGTTAGTGCGTAATTACAAAAAACACTACACATCAATGGTGTCATTGCGAACGCAGTCTGCCCAAAAAACATTTTGGGGAGCGCAGTGCGGCAATCCCCTGCCGTTGATCAGGGCTTATGGTAAAACCACGGAAGGGGATCACCACGGACATGCGTCCTCGTGATGACAGTTGGGACGTTTTAAAAAACGTTAAAAACCCAACACCCAAAGTCTAAAAGAACGGAGCCTCACAAATATTATATTTTTGTGAGTGGAGTGCGGTGACGAAGGAATCCCGATGGCTATCGGGGCAATCCCCTTCCGCAGTTTATTGGCTTTAAGTAAAGCCCCACTCACTATTAAAAAATCAAAGCATATAATTTCTAAACTATTTATAAGGATACTACCATTTCCGGATCTGATTAAATATGGGAACATGGAATCATAACTATTATATATACATATTGACCGATAAGTATCATTCTGTTTTATACACCGGAATGACAAATGATCTGGTTCTCAGAACCTATCAACATAAAGAAGGGAAGTACGGTTTTACATCTCGTTAGCATTTAAATAAATTGGTTTATTATGAATGGTTTGATTCAATTGAAAATGCCATTAATCGTGAAAAACAAATAAAATCGTGGTCAAGAAAAAGAAAAGTTAGGCTGATTGAATCGATGAATTCTGGATAGATTGACCTGTTTGATAAATTGTAGTAGAAGAATGAAGTCTATCTACATTGTATATTGTTCCTACTTTTGATCACACTTATGGCATGGCTACGGAAGGGGATCGCCACGTCTTTCATTCGGCATTCGCCTCTTTTCATCCTCGCGATGACAGTCGGGGTTGTGTTATTAAATACTAAATAACCCTTTATTCCTGTTATTTTAATAGTAGCACTATTCTTTTTACTCTTTTACAATTATTTTACTACCATTAGAATGGATCGCTTATATATTCTTAGGGATTTTACTAGTGGAATTAACAGAGAACAAATGTGAAACTGATACCTCTTGGATTCTTACAATTCGGATTAAAGGATTTCTTTGAAACCTTTATTATCGCGCTTGCCATCTATTATCTGTATAGATGGATCAGGGGATCGTTTGCCGTTCCGGCTTTTATCGGACTTATAATAGTACTTGCTGTTAATGCCCTGGTTAGTGCTCTCGGACTCACGACCATTAATTACATCCTTAAAAGTATAATGGATGTCGGCGTCCTGGCCGTTTTCATTATTTTCCAACCTGAAATACGTAAACTTCTCTATAATATCGGCCAGAACACCAATTTCGAGAAGTTTTTTGGTCGATCGCAGTCGGAATCCGTCATTGATGAGGTCATAGAGGCCGTGAAAACACTATCCCGAACCAAGACGGGAGCCCTCATCGTTTTTGCCCGCACATCCAGCCTGCAGGATTTGGTTGATGCCGGTATCAAACTTGACGCAAAAGTCAGCAGCCAGTTACTTATCACAATATTTAATAAGGAAGTGCCCCTG
>Ga0209918_1001282_pt1 | contig 13842 bp, 15 predicted proteins | sample SalPonD_shore_MG_FD_185712 | JGI IMG/M metagenome (GOLD analysis project Ga0209918, IMG submission 185712) | Salt pond soil microbial communities from South San Francisco under conditions of wetland restoration - Salt Pond MetaG... | ecosystem: Environmental > Aquatic > Marine > Intertidal zone...
ACCTCCTGAAGTACCTCATGGGTACCACCGAGAACTACACCCTGAAATCTCCTGCTGCTTCAAATACCCAATCTTCGGGCCACTACCGAAGAGCAGCACCGGACAGTTCACATTTTTCCTGGTTCGTGATACCATTCACTACTTCACAACACCATCTTGCTGGACAACACGGATGTTTGAAACAGGAATTGAGAAAGACACCATAGAATTGCTGGCGGCAAATCTGCGTCCCGAACTCATAGAAGAACTCGGCCGGCTCACCCTTGGCAGGTTTGACCTCTATGCTGAGCTGGGGGAGCATAAGCATATCACGGTACCCGGACGGCGCGCTGCGGCGGCCATGGTGACCGCGTGCAAATGTGGTGGAAAGTGGAAAGAGCTGCTGCAATTGCTCATTGAAACTGACGGCAGCGTGTTCATGGGGCGGAAAGTAGAGTTCCGTGGCCTGGAAAATTTGTTTGAGTCTCTCACGCGTTCCGGTTATGTGTACGATTTTCGCCGCCGCCGGTTGTTGAAGTTCAATGAAGACATTGACGCGCTCCAGAACTGGGGTTCGCTGCGTCCGGGCCGAAGCTACCCAATTACGGTAGTAAGCCTTGATGTGGTAGACAGTTCCCGGTATGCACGCCGCTACGGCAATAAGACCGTGAAGAAGGTTCTACAACGTCTCCGCGATTTCCTGGCTGAACGGTTGCGCACGTATGACGGCAGAATGTGGGCGTGGCACGGAGACGGTGGACTGGTTGCGTTTGCCTTTGAAGGTCAACAACTGCGCGCCGTTCAGTTTGCTCTGGACGTTCAGCGAACACTGCCAATCTTAAACGGCGAGATATTTTCCATCCTGGAAGAGGGCGTGGAAATGCGCGTTGGCATTTCCTGTGGGGAAGTTGTCTATGCGGATGACCCGTCCGGTATTGTCTCCGATGTCCACAGTGCGGCGTCTCATCTGGAGAAAAAGTGTGCGACTCCCGGACGAGTGGCCATCTGTCCGCGCGTTCATGCTGCGCTTTCAGGGCCAATCCAGGCTGCGTTTAACGTTGAACAGCCATCGGATGTGGGAGTGGCGTACCTCCTCCCGGAACGCCAGGATATCATTCCTGGGGTTTTTCTGACCAGGCAGCCCCAATTGCTGCCGACGGCGGTACGGTAGTGACGCTGCGATGAATCGCGAAATTTTGCGTGATTGTATTGACAGATCAGGCAATTTCCCTGTAAAATCTTAGCAAATCTCCAAGGTATAAAAATCGTCAACACCTCGTGATTCAGGCAAAAATTGCGTGGTACGAAATGACCGCCCGGTCCAAAGGGCGCACGCCGATCTGACACGGCTTGCCGGCCCGGTGTCCGTAAACGCGCCGGGCGAAGACTCAGAAAAACACCTGCTTTCCGTCCACGATCGCGTGTGGGGTCAGGCTGAAAGCTGCTAGTACGGGAGCACACATGCGCTTGAAAACCTTCAAAAACGGCGTACATCCGGGACACAATAAGTCTCGAACTGCCTCGTCCGCCATTGTGGACATTCCGCTGTCGGATACCATCGTACTGCCACTATCCCAACATTTGGGCAAGCCCGCTACGCCGCTGAAAAACAAGGGCGATGAAGTCTCCGTAGGCGAGCTAGTTTGCGAAGCGGCAGGTCTCATTTCCGCCAATATCCACTCGCCGGTTGCCGGCAAGATTAAACGGATAATTCAGAAGCCGCTTCCGGGTGGCAGGATGGCGGATCACATGGAAATCACCGTGGATCACGAGAAAACCGCCGAACACCGCTGGGAAAAGCACGATGTTGATGTCGCTTCTCTTGACCGTGACGCGGTAGTTAAGACATTAGCCGCGGCGGGCATTGTTGGCATGGGAGGCGCAACGTTTCCCACTCACGTCAAATTTTCTCCGCCGTCAACGGCAAAGATAGACGTTCTTGTAGTGAACGGAGCAGAATGTGAGCCGTATCTCACGTGTGATCACCGGCTTATGCTGGAAAAAACACGGGAAATAATGGATACACTCACCATCCTGCAACACGCCTACAACTTCTCACAGATTATTATTGGAATTGAAAACAACAAACCTGATGCAATCCTGGCATTTGAAGCGGTCTTGCAAGACTATGGCCACCTGCCGGCATCCGTAGAACCGCTGCAGGTCAAGTATCCGCAGGGCGCGGAAAAGATGCTCATTCACGCCACTACCGGCCGGGTCGTGCCAGCCGGTGCGCTTCCCCTGGAAGTGGGTGTGATTGTCTCCAATGTTGCCACGCTCTACGCTATCTATGAGGCATTCTACCTGGATAAGCCACTTATTGACCGGGTTCTGACCGTCACAGGAAGTGGAATTTCTGAAGCAAAGAATGTCAGGACAGTCGTGGGAACACCGTTTGACACGGTGGCTGAGTTCTGCGGCGGTGTAGACGAACGGACTAACAAGGTGGTGGTCGGCGGCCCAATGATGGGGGTTGCGGTACCTACTCTCGATTATTCGGTTGCCAAGGGCACCTCCGGGATGGTCTTTCTCACCGGCATCGATATTCCCGATGAATCTCCGTGCATTAAGTGCGGTAAATGTGTAGAAGTGTGTCCAATGAATCTCATGCCGCTCCGTCTTGCGGCGTACGCAAAAGCCGGTAAGTTTGCCGACGCAAAGGCACTTCACCTTGCAGACTGCTTTGAATGCGGCTCCTGCGCCTTTGGATGCCCGGCAAAGATCCAGCTTGTTGCCTGGATCCGCTACGCCAAGAACTACGTTCGAGTAAAAGGAATCTGATCGATGAGTAGCCCCACAGAAGGTTTTGTTCTAACGTCTTCTCCGCACACACAGAGTAGAGCAAGCATCAAGGGCATTATGTACGTGGTGATCATCACGCTTTTGCCGGCGGTGGTGATGTCCGTACTCTTTTTTGGCGCCCGCGTGATATTGCTCTACGTTGTCGGCATAGCCGGCGCTCTTGTCACCGAGGCAGTGACCAGGCTCGTGCGGAAGCGTAGCTGGACCACCATTTATGACGGCAGTGCTGCAATTACCGGCTTGCTCCTCGTGATGACGCTCCCTCCAACGGTATCTCCGGTTCTAGTTTTTCTTGGAGCAGCCGTGGGCATCTTCATTGGAAAAGAGGTGTTTGGCGGGCTGGGACAAAACGTCTTTAATCCTGCACTGGTGGGACGCGCCTTTCTTTCTGCAGCGTATCCCGTGCAACTTACAACCTGGGCCGCACCCAACCGCGTCTTTTCATTCTTGCCGCAAAGTGTTGACGCCACTACAGGTGCTACACCCCTTGCCTCGGCAAAGTTTGAGCAGACCTTTGAATCGCTTCTTAATCTGCTGTTTGGACAAACCGGCGGGAGCATTGGCGAGACAACAGCCATATTTCTCATTTTGGGCGGACTCTTTCTCATAGCTGTTCGGATCGTAAAATGGGAGCTGGTACTCTCTTATCTGGGAACCGTCTTTTTGCTGGGAGCGCTCTTTCATCTCATCAATCCTGCGGCTTATCCATCCGGTCTCTTTCAGTTGTTCTCCGGCGGCCTCATGCTGGGAGCTTTTTATATGGCAAGCGATATGGTCACGTCCCCATTTACAGGGACGGGCAGTGCAATCTTTGGTGTTGGCGCCGGGGTTCTGGTTGTGGTAATTCGGCTTTTCGGAGGTTTTCCCGAGGGCGTGATGTACTCTATCCTTCTCATGAATGCCGTGACACCTATCATCAACAGGTCAATCACGAACCGTGTTTTTGGACAGCGAAACGAAGAGAAAGAGGCAACGTGACACCATGAAAAGAATGATAATCGTACTGACTGCCGTTATGGTTGTCTCAGGTTTTGTGCTCGCTTCAGCATATACGCTCTTTCTTCCGCAAATCCAGGCAAACAGAAAGGCTGCCCTGGATGCATCACTGAACGCTATTTTCAGCGGGGCGGAGTCTCCATCGTTTGAAAAACTGGACACAGATCAAATGACCATTTATAGGGCATCCGGTGGAGGCGGAACTACACTGGGTTACGCAGTAAATGTCACTGCATCAGGTTACGGCGGTGACATCCAGTTGCTTGTTGGGCTGAGCGCGGATTTGCAGAGCATTACCGGCATGCAGGTTGTCGAACAAATTGAGACTCCGGGTCTGGGAGGAAGAATCCAGGAAGCGTGGTTCAAGAAACAGTTTGAAGGTCTGGATCCGCGGGCGCAGATCAGCTACGTCAAGAATACGGAACCTGACAAAGAGAAAAACCAGATTCAGGCAATTTCCGGGGCAACCATTTCGTCAAATGCCGTTGTCACGGGATTGAACAACCAGTTGGAACCCGCAATTCAGATCATTAAGCAGTTAGACAAGTAGCTGAGGGGCAGGAACAATATGGCACAGAAATCTATCGTTTCGGAGTTCGCAAAAGGGCTGGTACGTGAAAACCCGGTCTTTGTCCAGGTGCTCGGCATGTGTCCCACGCTGGCAGTCACCACGTCCGTGGCTAACGGAATGGGTATGGGGCTTGCAACGTCGTTTGTTCTCATTTTTTCCACCCTGATTGCATCTCTGGTAAAACGGATTGTCCCCGGTGAGGTCCGCATACCGGTCTATGCCGTTGTGATAGCGACCTTTGTCACCATTGCGGATCTCTTCATGAAAGCCTACCTGCCACCACTTTCTCAGGCACTCGGCCCGTACGTTCCGCTCATTGTGGTCAACTGTATTATCATGGGCAGGGTTGAGGCATACGCCACCCGCAACGCCCCCGGTTTGTCTCTGATTGACGCCCTGGGTATGGGTGCAGGATTTACACTGAGCCTCATGATACTCGGTGCCGTGCGCGGCGCGCTCGGGAGCGGCAGCCTCTTTGGTTTGAGTTTCACCCCGGTGCTCGTAATGATTCTGCCGCCGGGAGCGTTTCTAACACTGGGTATATTAATGGCCGTGTTTAACGCAGTGAAAGACCGCAACTCACCCGTAATGGTAAAGGCGTAACCTATGACGTACCTGATCGTATTAATATCCGCCGTTCTGGTGAACAATTTTGTGCTCTCCTACTTTGTAGGGATATGTCCGTTCATCGGGGTGTCCAAGAAGATTGACTCTGCCGTGTCAATGGGAATTGCGGTGACATTTGTCATGACCATAACCTCAATTGTCACATGGCTTATCAATCACTACATCTTAATAGCTCTGGGGATGCCGTTTCTGGAGTACGTGGCGTACATAGTGGTAATAGCGTCACTGGTTCAGTTTGTTGAGATGTTCATCAAGAAGACATTACCCGCGCTTTACAAGACGCTTGGAATCTTCTTGCCGCTGATCACAACAAACTGCGCAATTCTCTTTGTTGCTCTCATCCAGGCAATGAGGGAGTACGCCTTCATTCAGTCAGTTGTCTTTGGATTTGGTGCGGGCGTGGGCTTTACTCTGGCCATAGTGATTATGGCCGGCATTCGGGAACAGCTTGAGCTTTCTGACATTCCCAGGCCGTTTCAAGGAGCCGCCATTACGCTCATCACAGCAGGTATTCTGGCCCTCGCGTTTATGGGATTTTCCGGACTGACCTCTGCATAAGAGAGTAGGTACGGCAAGGAGGAAGAGATGGTTATTCTGGCAGCAGTGCTGATGGGAGTCATCGGCCTGGCCTTTTCTATATTTCTCGTAACGGCAAACAGCAGGTTTGCCGTTGAGGTGAATCCAAAGATCTCCGGGGTGGAAGAAGTCCTTCCCGGCGTCAACTGTGGCGGCTGCGGCTATCCTTCATGCGCTAGCTACGCAGAAGCCGTTGCTACCGATGAGGCACCGGTTGATCTCTGCGTGGTAGGTGGTGCGGAAACCGCCCGGGAAGTGGCCCATGTGATGGGCGTCCAGGTCTCTGATGAATTGAAAGAAAAACTCGTGGCGGTTGTCTTCTGCCAGGGAGATTCTGAGGCAAGTGCATTTCCCGGTCTCTACAAAGGTATTCCTGACTGCGCAGCTGCGGCGTATTCCCAGGACGTAGCCAAACGCTGCAAGTACGGTTGCATTGGCCTTGGATCCTGTGTTGCCAGCTGTCCGTTTGACGCGATCCACCTGAGTGCCACCGGTATACCGTACGTGGACGCGGAGAAGTGCACGGCGTGCGGAAACTGCGTGGCGGCGTGCCCCAGGGACCTCATAGAACTTCACCCAATTTCACAAAAATCATTTGTGTACTGCAAGTCTCAGGATCCCGGAGTCATTGCACGGAAAGTGTGTAAGAAGGCGTGTATAGCGTGCACTATTTGCGTGAAAGCCGCAGCAAAAGACGAAAACCCTGAAGCCGTAACCATGCACGGGAATCTTGCCGTAGTGAACACCCAGAACTATACGGCCAAGCCGGAGTACGGGGAAAAGTGTCCCACAAATTCTTATAATACGGATCAAAACAGTATCAATAGAGAAAAGGTGATTGCCGCGCTGGAAGCAGAACGCCGGAAGCGGGAAAAGGTTACCACGTGATAAGTGAATACGGAACCATAACCGAGGAGCGCTCCGGTAAGTTTGGCGTTCAGATCACCGTTCCCGGACAGTGCGATGAATGCCAGATACGCGAGAGTTGCTATGCCAACGGAAAAGTTGTGTGGGTGCCTCGCCGTGACGGGCTTGGCAAGGACGATGCGGTGCAGGTGACCATGCGCAATGTTTCAGTTCTCGGCGTTACTGCTATTCTCTACGGGTTGCCTCTGCTGGCGGTTCTGGGCGGCATCCTCCTTGGATACTTCGCTCTCTTTGCCGGTCTGGGAGAAGACGCGCGCGTACTTGCCTCAGTCGGTATGGGCGCGGGGTTCCTTGCCGTAGTGGGTTTTGCCATTGCTCGTATAGACCGCAAGGTCAGTTCCCGCATCACGTACGCAGTCGAACGCGCTTCGTAGCGCTGCCCATTGTTTCCCGGATTGCTTCGCGCTATGTTATAGAGGTGGAGGCACAGATGAAGGAAATAACGGGATACAGACTTCTCATAGCGGCCGCACTGGTAGTAGTGCTGGCGACCGCCGCATTTGCGTCCGGCACGCAGGAATCTTCCGGGGCACCAATTTCCAACAATCCCAGGGCACGCGTAACCTATCTTGAAGGTGACGTCACAGTAAACGGCGAACCGGCTGTACTGGGCAATTACGTGGCAGTGGGTTCTAGCGTCACAACTGGCGAGGATGCGCTCCTTGAAATCACTTTTTCGGACCGCAATATCTTTGAAATCCAGGCAAATACGGTAGCAGTTGTAAGCGTCAACGACAAAATGCGCAGCGTTGAGCTAAAGACCGGTTCGTTTGGCGCCGTTTTTGATAAACTTCAGACAGTTTCCAGCAGTGGCGGGGACGGCTTTCGCGTTACAGCGCCCACGGCCGTTGGTGGCGTTCGTGGCACAACATTTTTCTTTGAGGTAGAGGATCAGGACAATACCTATGTATGCGCATGCAACGGAACCGTTGCAATGGCGGACGCTGATCGGCAACAGGTGCAGGAAGTCACTGCAAAACACCACAAAGCCTTCCGTTACACGCGTGGATCCGACGGCACCATAACCGTAAACGGCGCAGGGATGCTCTATCACACTGATGATCAAATGAACCAGCTTGCGTCCCGTATCGGCGTCTCCATTCCGTGGCAGAAGTAAGCAATTGAGTGGGTACCTCCGGTTGATACTCAGACGCGACCCAGGCTAAGCTCGGCTCATTGCGTATGACTGTAGAAGAAATTGTTCGCCACGTATCCGGGAGGGTTGTGTGCGGGGACCCGCACATCACACGGAAGGTCAGCCGCGGCTTTGCATCGGATCTCATGAGTGACGTACTCACCGTTATGGAAGACGGCGTACTTCTGGTAACCGGCCTGGCGACGGTTCAGACCATGAGAACCGCTCACATGTCAGATATTTCGATGGTGCTGCTGGTTCGAGGCAAACACGTCAACGCGGAAATGTGCCAAATTGCTCGCGACAATGGTATGGTAGTTATTGAATCACCATTTTCCATGTTCAAGGCAAGCGGTATCCTTTTTGGAGAAGGTCTGGCACCCCTCTTTTAGAAGCGTGCTGTCCATAGGCGCGCACCATTGCATTATTTGTACGCCCTACTATACTAGGTAGAGAACGCGCAAGAGGGGAGAATGCAGGACTATACGGAAGATATCAGAGACAGCTTTCGTAATCTCAATGACCGCATTAAGAGCCTCCAGGAAAAGCTGAAGGCAAGTCGGAACACGTTCAGTCAACACTCTCTGGTAGATGAAATCACCAGACTGGAACAGGAGAAGCTGGCGTTTGACAACGTGTTTACTGACACGGACGCAGAATCATCTCCGAATGAGGCTCCGGCAGCCGCAGAGTTCCCAATATTGAGCCGGATCTGGTCCCGCTACAAAAATCTGGTGAGGAAGAACCAGTCCCAGGGCCGTGACGTACAATCACTTCTTGTGTACATGCACTTTTTTGACGATGAGTTTCTCGGCCTCATGAATGAGCGGAAACTGAAGCTTGACGTGAAGTTCAGCGTTGAACGGGACTCGTTTTACAATCGTTTTAGTGAGTTAGAACGTCACATGAAAAACTTCCTGGAAGAATCCGAACGCATTCAAAACGGTGACTATTCAAAACGGTATGAGGCCGATATTCTCAAACGTATGGTGGAAATGCGCCATACGCTCTTTGTAGAGGCTGACCGTTTTTTCCGGCGCGTACTTGACTTCTCCGGCCAGTTGCTGGATGACCTGGAGGGAGAGACAATACTGTGCCAGAACGGAGACGATGTGCTCTCCTATACGGACATTGACCGAGAGAGCGAGTTGCCGGGGTTGACCGTACAGGCCGCCCTTCAGCGGCTCTATGATTTCTCAGATGAGGTAGTACTTTACCTGGACATTCCGAACTTTCAGCGATAAGAACGCGAACCATCATCACTTTGCACAATCTTCGGGCCACCACGCGTGTTGTATATGTGCTTTCAAACCCCACCGGAAGCTGATATAGTAGGCTCACGCCTATGAGAGTTCCAGAATACGCGATTCCTCCCGATGTCCGGGTGTTCCGCGCGGAACGCAACCGTATTGCGGAGGTAAACTCCGTCTATAGGTGCGTTGGAAAGAAGAGAAGCTCGGATCTTACTTTTTACTTGAAGGTTACCAAGGGACTGGAACACTCCATAGAAAATGAACGGCAGGCTCTGCTGGAACTTTCAGGGCATCCCGTGCCTGTTCCCCGAGTGCTCTGGCACGGCAAGGAACGGCGGGAGTTTCTGGCGTTGGAGGAAATGCCGGGCATCATATTGCGGGATGTGCTCAACCCGCTAAGCCCGTATCACGAGGCGCTGCGGACCACTGACGTTCTTCGTGAGGTCGGTGAAATTATCGCGACGCTTCATTCTTTGCCGGTTCGCTGGGATCCGCAGAAGCGGCGCTCGCTCTACGGCTTTCTCGGTGAAGAGGAGATTGAGGACATACGCTTTAGAGAGATTGTGCTGTGGCTCAAGGCCAATCCGCCTCCGCCGATGAAAGAGGTGTTTACGCACGGAGATCTGAATGATGCGAATGTTCTGATACATCGAACACAGGTTTCTGCCATACTGGACTGGGAGTCGGCTGGCATGGGATGGAAGGAATATGAGCTGGCATGGGCGCTTCGAGAACGCAGGAACTACCTGAACACGGAAAGAGCAAGGCAGAGCCTTCTTGAGGGATACCAGAGTAAGATGCCGATTGACTTTGACGCACTACGCTGGTGTGAAGTCATGAACTGCATGCACGTAGCATATTGGTGCAAAGACGTCTATCCCAACTATATGGATTTTAATTTGAACAACGCGAGGGCAGCAATGTTTCGCGGCTATGAATAGGAGAATACATGAAGACTGTACATCTTTTCAGACACGGACAGAGCCAAGGACAAACCGGTGAAGGGCCGTGGCTTGACCCGGTGCTCACCGAGCTGGGGCAACAGCAGGCACGCAACCTGCGTGAGTTTTTCACCGGTAGGACCTTTGATCACATAATAGTCAGTCCGTTGACCCGGGCCCGCAGAACCTTTGAGCTGTCAAAAGCAGAGTCCAGGGACGTCCGCTTTGATTCGCGGCTCGTGGAATGTACCCTTGACCGGGGACCGGGGTTTGACTACCGCGAGATTCTTCCCTATGAAACTCCCGAATACGGGCGTCCGGATGAAGCTGACATGTGGACCGCCCCGGCGGGGAAGCGGGTAAGTTCGTTTTTTGAATTCGTGAGGTCACTGCCCGGAAAAGAAATAGCCCTCTTTGCTCATTGCGGTCTCTTTTATGTTATGCGGCTTTACGCAGTTGGCAAGCCAATTGAGGGCGAACCTTCATTTACCGCGCGGGAGGCCGCTCTTCTCATGGATAACGTAGGCCATTCCGTGGTTGAAGTGGGAGACCGGCAAGGAGAAGACAGCCTTGTCACCTGGGATGAAAACGTGCAATCCACGCGCACGGGCGATCAGGTACGCGTCTGACACAGGAGACCGGCGCATGAACACCCAGGAAGCAGGAATTTTGCACGGCACAACAGAGATTCATCTTCCTTACTGGCTCTATTACGCTGCGGCAATCCTGCTTCTGGTTGGTCAATCCACCGCCATTGTGATGGCCTATCTGCGCAACGATAAGGTCGTTTACCTGGAGTTAATCACTTTTGTACTCATGGTTCTCTTTCTGACACTCGTGTACGCTCACAAGGTCAACACAAATCTGGGGCTGGTTCTGACCATGTACGCTTCCGCGATCAACGTGGTGATCACCAATTTCTTCCTCGTCACAAACGGGGAACAGATAGTAAACCAGACACTGTTGGGAATACTCCTGCTTCTGGCGTATTCCTTTGTGGGAGGCTATCTCACGCGCAAGTACACAGCCGTGACGTTGAGCGCGGTGGCTATGCTTCTGTTGACGGTGAGCTTCTTTCGGAGTGACAGCGCGTTTATTGGTGACAGTTATCCAATACTGGTCCTTATCATTGTGGGCTTCACCGTTGTTGAATACCGGTTTATCGGCCACGTAGAAGGTCTGGTTTCCCGGTTGCGCCTGCAGTCAGCAGAACTGTCCCACTTGAACGCTCAGGCAAGGGAATCACTAAGAAGAACGGAAGCCAACTACAAGGCCGTGGTAGAGGATCAGGCGGAGCTCATTTGCCGGTTTGACGCAAGCGGCCTGGTTACCTTCATGAACGGCGCCTGCAGGCGATTTATTCAGCCGGATTCGCCGCATCCAGCAACGGTTAGAGAATTGATGGGTGATGAGCGATGGGAAGAGTTTGACGAGCAGTGCAGGCAACTGGCTCCCACAGAAGCCGTTCGATTGGACGAACAGCTGTGGCACTGCGACGACGGTGCACACTGGATACGCTGGACTCTGCGGAGAGTAGGGCCTAGGCCACAGAGCAGAGAGTTCCAGGTTGTGGGAACCGATGTGACTGAAGAAGTAAACGCCAAATCAGCGCTCATCTACGCCAAGGAACAGGCAATTACCGCAAACCGTTCCAAAAGCACGTTCATCGCAAATGTGAGTCATGAAATCCGCACGCCGTTGACTGCAATTGTCGGGCTGAACGAGTTGATCCTTGATGCAACCGAAGAGTCTAGAAGGGAGTATGTGACACAAATCAGACAATCTGCGGACGCACTGCAACGTATTTTGAACGATGTGCTCAGTCTCTCAAAGATAGAGTCCGGACGCATTGAACTGTTGTCCTCCCGGTTCTCTGTGAAAGAAGTCATTGCTCAGCTTCAGGCGCTTTTCGCTGAACAGGCCGCGTCCAAGGGGCTGCGTTTCGCGTTTCGCCTGTCTGAAGATGTTCCTTTTTTTGTACAGGGAGACCGGGTACGACTCCTTCAGGTGCTTGCAAACCTCATTGGGAATGCGGTCAAGTATACGGAGAAGGGGGAGATTGCGGTTACCGTTGACCGCGTTCAGATGCCGGACATCGCTCCGCAAGATGGGACGCAACAACGGCTGTTTCTCCGTTTCTCGGTCACCGACAGCGGGATCGGAATAGCAGAGAGCGATCTGAAGACGATCTTTGACGTGTTCCATCAGGTGGACGGCTCTTATACCAGACGGTACGAGGGAGTGGGGCTGGGGCTATCCATAAGCAAACGCCTGGTTGAATTGATGGGCGGTTCCATTACTGTCCACAGCGAGCCAGCAAAGGGCAGTACGTTTTCTTTTGACTGTCCCTTTGGAGTTGCCCAGGATGAACAGTGCGGGGGACACAAAAAAGATAGTATTTGCCGGGACGATCCTGAGAGAGCCGCATCATCCGCACATGTACTTGTGGTGGAGGACTACGAACTCAACCGCAAAGTATTGTGCCGCCATCTTGAACGGCACGGGCACACACCCATCAGTGCCGAAGGAGGCGAATCCGCCCTGGAGATTTTAACCTCGCAAGACGTGGACATAATGCTTGTTGATGTGCAAATGCCGGGAATGAGTGGATTCTCCCTCGCAAAAAAGGCGCGGGAACTCGGTAGGCGGCGCCACAGACCGATCCCGATCATCGCCGTAACAGCGTTTGCGGAGGCTGGTCAGCAAAGTGAAGAAGACACGGGCGTTTTTGATGCGTTTCTTGCCAAGCCCATTGATTTTCCGCGCCTCTTTGAACACATAGATCGACTGTGCACACAATCACCGGAAGAAGAGGTTTCCGGTCAACCCGCACCGTAATGTTTCCTGACGTCCACGGCAGAGCCATTCTTTATTGACCGGTCTGTGAGTGCCCGAATGACAAGCAGAGCTGCTGCGTCAGGGTCAGAAAGTTTTCCGTCTGCTGCAAGCGCTACAAACTTATTCTTCTCTGAAAAGTCACGCTCATCACTGGATCGGATTTGTTCCTGCATTGCCGTGTCCACAACTCCCGGCGCCACGGCAAAGATGTGGGCGGGGTTTGAGAGGTTATTTTGTTCCGTTGCGGCAACCTTCACAAACATCTCGACTCCAGCCTTGGCCGTACAATATGCACTCCACCCCTGGTATGGCGTGTGGGCAGCACCGGAAGAAATGACCGCCACCGTGCGCGGCCCGGGGGCCTCATGCGTGCGTTTGAGAAACTCCGCGGTGAGACTCATGACGGCAACAAGGTTCACGTTCAGGTGATGCGCATACTCGGCAGGGTCAATCCGGTCTATCGGACGGATGGGGGAGAGCACACCGGCGTTGTTAATAAGAAAGAGACCGTGTGAACTGGAAACATCTATGGTGTCAAAGACCTCGTCCATGAGCGAGGGGATCTCGGTGACGTTGGAAAGGTCAAAGGTATGGTCGTTGTAATTCATCGCGCTGCGTCTGGCTTGCTCTGCGAGCGATGGTGAACCGCTTCTTGATATCCCGTGAATTGCGTGCTCTGTTGAAAAAAGAGCCGCGGCTATTGCCTGTCCAATACCTCTTGACGTTCCTGTAACAATGTAGTGTTGCATACCCCTAATGTAGCCAATACGGGCAGCCTGGGAAAGATTGACTCGCTACAGTGCCGAATGTTACCTTTTCCTAAGTTTGTTTCTTAACATGAGAAACCAAACGTTGATTCAGGAGGAAGCAATGGACAGCGTGAAATTCGTGCTCCCGGAAGACCAGATTCCGAAACGTTGGTACAACATTCAGGCGGATCTTCCCGAACCCCTGCCTGTGGTGCGCCATCCACAGACCCAACAGCCCGTGGGTCCGGATGATCTTGCACCACTTTTTGCAATGGAGTTAATCCAGCAGGAAGTGAGTACGGACCGGGAAATTGAAATACCACGCGCCGTCCGTCAGATCTACCAGCAATGGCGTCCCACAGCGCTTTACCGGGCACGTCGCCTGGAAAAGGCGCTGGATACCCCGGCCCGCATATACTACAAGTATGAAGGCGCAAGCCCGGTCGGG
>Ga0209918_1001284_pt1 | contig 13824 bp, 8 predicted proteins | sample SalPonD_shore_MG_FD_185712 | JGI IMG/M metagenome (GOLD analysis project Ga0209918, IMG submission 185712) | Salt pond soil microbial communities from South San Francisco under conditions of wetland restoration - Salt Pond MetaG... | ecosystem: Environmental > Aquatic > Marine > Intertidal zone >...
TAGTATATTTGCCTTTCTTATCTGCTCAGGATTTTTCTTTGAATGCAGTTTCATCAACATATCATTCACAAATTTCTCCTAATAACACTTCATTATATCAGGGGGGTATTCAGGTGTATGGTAATGTTTCATTGTCTTGGGATAGTGTTAGTGGTGCGAGTTGTTATAATATTTATTATAAAGGTTGGGTTGGTTATTATCAGGGTCAGCCATCTGCAACAGAATTGTTTGAATCAACTTGTAATTACACCCTGAATAGGACAAGGACTATTTATTACAGGGACTCGTTCACCCCAGATTCCACATATTTCTTCAAAGTCAAATCAGTAGATAGCAATAATAATGAATTTGCAGAGTCTAATATTGTAAGAGTCAATTTCCAGGACTGGTGTAGTGATTCTGATGGCGGTAAAAATTATAATATATCTGGGTATACTAAAGATTCTTTTGAAAATAAATCTTACAGTGATGTGTGTTCAGATGACTATAAATCAGTATTTGAATATTTCTGTATGTATGATGCTGAAAGTTCTGAGCATTATAATGTATCCATGGAAAAATTCAAGTGTCCGGCTGGTTATTATTGTAGCAACGGTGAATGTACAAATATAGAGGCCAATAAATGTATAGATACAGATGGCTGGAATGAGGGCAGAAAAGGGTTAAGGATTGTAAATTTAAATGGAAATATCAGTGTTAAATCAGATTATTGTATTACTGGACCTGTCACACAGTTTCCAGAAAGAGATATAATTGATGATCCGAGCAAAAAAGTCGAAAATTGTACAGGGAAAAATTGTTATCTGATTGAATATCAATGTAATAATGAAAACCTTTCTGATGAATACACTGTTTTTTGGTGTGGGAACGATTGTATAGATGGTGCCTGTGTTGTATATACATTAAACGATCAAGGCTTTTGGACCAAAGTTTTTAATTGGCTTAAAGATGTTTTGGGAATATAATTATAAAATCTGTTAACATTATCTGTAAACCTGTGTATCCCCTTTGGGCCTGTTAATAAAATATTGAAAAATCACCATGGCTTATTATGGTTCAAAATAATCCTGCCCTGCACATTTTAAGGATTATTCACAAACCAACCATCCCAAACAACTCTCACCCTATTAAAAGAAATATCTTCCTTTCCTACATTTTTATCATATACTTGAATTTCAAATATATGATCAGCATCATTAGAAAAATTACCAAATATATTTTGACTGAATTGTTTGCATCCATCGCTTTCATAAAGAGTACTACTATAAATTAAATTTCCATCAAAATAAAATGCCCAATCGACTGCATTAGAAAAAAGTGCATGATCCTCTGCAGTCATGCCATCTATGTAAAAGCTAATCTTACCTTCTGGGGCTTTACCGTGTAATGTCCAACGAAAATATCCATAGGGCCCTTGATCATCGTTATCATTAATTGTCAGTGATGCAGGTTCATAACCACATCCATTGTTGGAACCGTATGCTGAAGATAACTTATCCCAAGTTCCCTTACCGTAAGGATTATTTGTAATAATATCAGCTCCTTCCCAAAATGGTGCTAACATGCGAAATGTATTATATACCTGATACCCTTTACTTGCAGTAACACTAACTGTTTTTTGAGGTTCATCCGGATCATTAGAATATATATTAATAGTTGCATTTTCTTTATCACCAGATGTGAAACTACTCCAATTAATATTCGCCGTAAGGATAGCTGATTCCCCAGGGTTTATAGATGTTCTATTTATTGAATTACTTAACCAATTAACATTATCTGTTATTGAGGAAATCATCAATCTTTGTGCACAAGACGTGGCCACATTTTCGACTGTTGTGTTTCCGGATAATTCAGGATATGTAATTGTGATAGATGAAGGATTATTTATATCAGGGGGTTTCTGATTAATAGTAATGTTTTGGGAAATTGTATTGCTAATACTATTATCTTTATCAGTAGCATATGAAGAAACTGTTTTATTACCTGTGGTATTATACGTATGATTAAATGTCACCCACTGACCACTATTCACCCATCCAGATGTTTCACTATTACTATCGCCCCAGTTTAATGTTAATCGAACTTGATCATTATCTGGATCATTAGACCTTATTTTACATTGAACTGTTTCACAAGTATACATTGTCGAAGGTAAATCAGATATTTCAGGAGTCATAGGATTCCTGTTATTTACAGTTATTGGATGACTCGTTATACTCGATTGTGCCCCTTCCTCATCTTTAGTAAACAAATCAATAGACTTATTACCAGAGCTATAATAACCTCCTGATACCGTCACAGATGCTCCAGAGCCATTTGAAACCCTGCCGCTTGAATCTAAAGAGCCTGTATCCCATTGTGCAAAAAGTTTTACACTATCTCTATCAATGTCCCTTATTAATGCATTAATTGTTATATCTTCATTTTTATATATTGTAGACGGACTTATTGAAATATTTGAAGGTGCATACGGAGCCCTATTATTCACTGTAACAGAAACTGGTGGAGATGACCATGATGAATAATCACCCCATTCATCTCGAACAATTACTTTTGCATCATAACTACCACTTTTATCATAAGGATGAGGAACTTCATTCTGAGAAGTCCAACCAGAAGTATCATTATCACCATAATCAAAGAAGTATTGTATTTCGTCATTATCCGGATCACTTGCATGAGCCGTGAATGTAACAGGCGTTCGTTTGTTAACAGTTGTTGGAGAAGCATTTAAAGTTGGCTGATCTGGAGGTTGATTGATTTTGACTTTTTTTGTTGCAATAGCGCTCGCTCCATCTGAATCTGTCACTTTCAATGAAACATTAAAATCAGTTATTATCTCATTGCTATAAGAATGTGTGATAGATTTTGCAGTATCGGGTGTAGTCCAGGAATCCTCATCTTTAAACTTCCACTGAACTATTAAATCTTTATAAAGAGTGAACTCATCGTTTGTACTATCAGGATTTACACGGAACTTAAATACCTGATCTCTTCTGCCAACATTCTGTGGTTCAATAATAAATCCAGCATTAGGATGCTTATTCACAATTTCAATAGAAGTAACATAACTCCAACCAGAAACATCATTCCATTCATCTTTAGATTGAACCTTAATGTTTACAAAACCAAGAGTTTCTGACACAAAACAGTATTGAGCTGTGCCTGGTTCTTCCCATTGAAGTGTATCACTGCCTAAAATCCATCTATAGCTCAAATTATTAATGTCACTGTCTGTATCATTGCCAATTGCATCAAGGCAGATCTTAATATTTCGATAGAATGGACCATTCCCAACAGTAATGTTGGGTTTTCCAGGAGGAAAATTAATAGGAATCATAGTATCTTTTATTGCAGATTTTCTATCTAAATCTTGATCACGTACTTCACATTTTACAGGGATATTTCCAGATTTTGAAAATTGTACATTATTCTTGATTTGATTTTCAATGCTAAAATCTGTATCCCATCCATCTCCACCAAAGTCCCATCTAACTTCAAGACTATCAGAAGGGGTAGCATCATCTGATGAACCAGAGGCGTCAAATGTAAAAAATGTCTCTCTGGATCCCTGTTCCGGCGCGAATTTTATACTTATTATTGGCGGTTTATTATTTGGTGTAGCAGTTCTACTAGAACACGGAGGACTTAATTTCCCAGTATTGTCCACAGCACGAATAAAATATTCATAGTTTACTCCATTAGTTAATCCCAAATCATTATAATTTGGTAAAGTTGTTTCGGCGATAGAGTCAGGCTCTAAACCTCCAGTACCTCTGTAAACGATATATTTTTGAAAATCATTTTCCTTGTTCTCATTCCATTCCAACCAAACTTTTCCATTTGCAACAGAATCTACTAATCCTGAAGGAGCTGAGGGTGGAGGATTTAGAATTATATCATCTGTATAATATTTTGCAGATTCATTTCCTGCTTTATCAACAAATTTTACATACACATTCCTTACGTCATAACCATCCCCAGGATTAATCTGCCAATTCTGTATAATATTGGTATAAGGCTGCCACTCATCTGGAGAAAAAGAGGCGTCATCATTAATATTCATTTGGAAAATATTTTTATCTAAATTATTGATTTCTAATCTAACGGTATTAGATTCAGTCTCAATTTCCCCATTATTTATCACTATACTTGCTCCGCTGTCTGGCAAAGTAGTATCATACTCTATTTGTGCACTAGGGATATTATCTTTTTCCATATGACCAAGATTATCTTCAAATCTTGCGAAGACAATTGGTTTAGAAGTGCCTGTTGAAAGTGTCCAGACCTTGGAAAGAGTATCGTTTGAGGTATAATTGGTATACTCAGGATTCTTTGGAAAAGTTAAATTTTCATTATGCAAAGCAGCTCGCCAATCAGTAAGATCGTTTGCCTGAATTTTAAGTAAAACATTTAAGTCAGGTGTATACCCTGCTACTTTATCTTTAAAATCTTTATAAAGAGGATTGTTAATGGGTACAATTTCTAAATTCAAATCGCTGGGAGGAGATGTATCTAAAATAGTTGAATCATGGGCAGTATTGCTTAATTGGTTTGTAATATCCTTGCATTTTACATAAACATCTTTTCGTCCATTAGAAACAGTGAGTGGAAAAAATAATAGAGGTGCAAAATCCTGCCATTTAGCATCAGATAAATATTTATTCTCTGATGAAATTTTAACAGAATCAGGATTTCCATCTAATACTACTAAATTCACAGCCACAAGGCTTGTATCCACATAACCAGGTTTAGTTTCTTGAATCTCAGCGCCGATTTTAATTGGTATAGCTACTAAAGTTTTAACAGGAGAGGATCGTGCTTTTCCTTCTAGACCACTAATATTCCGGCTTCTAATAGAATAAGAATAATCATGTCCAACATCTGATTTTGAAAATAATGTATCAAAAAATGATGTTACCCCGGCATTAACTGAAGCATATAATTCTTTACCTCCATTACGATAAATATTGTATCCTCCGAGCCCGGGATAACTTGAGTCAACTGCACTCCAGATTAATTCAAAACCCATATTTATTTGGTTCAAGGATATACTACTTACTAGCGGAGGTTCTTCTATTTGACTTTCTGGGTTACCAGGATCTACTGGATTATCATGAGGAGCTTCGCAGACACTTGTACAAAAAAAGACCGTTAGGAGAAGAAAATATTTCAGTAAGAATTTAAAACGATAAATGTCTGCTTTCTTTTTTATGAATGGGAAATTCATAGTCAAGACCAATCCCACATAAATAAGGCGTGATATTAATATTAAATTTCAGATTATTAGATAACGGAATTCCTCCACTACGAATATACTCCAGTGCTTTGTAGTTACCCTGAGCCATCATAAAGGCCTGGACACTGCTATATAACACTATTATACCATAACCTGCAGCTGCAATCTGTGTGTATTTATACCAGTTGTTCATCTTATCATAATACTCATTAATCATTTCTATTTTAGTTTCTGTTTTATATTTCTGGTGCCAGTCCTGGTATTGTAAATAGGAGTATACAGTCGCACCAGCCCCCAATACACCAGCAACAAGATGAGGCAAAGCAGAAGTATTATTGTAAAGTTGACCTAATCCTGGGAATACAACGGAAAGCCCGCCAGATACCCAGGGGTTAGGAGAAATAAATGGGAGAACTGCATATGAATAAGCCATTCTCTCCCCTGCTTCAACAGTATTTCTCCGTCTGATGATATATAGATTTTGTTGGGCGTAACTTGCAAAGTTTGCAACAAGGGGATCATCTATTGGTTTTCCCAATAGATTCGCATATTTTCTTTTTGCTGTATAACTATTCTCAAAACGATTTACGATTTCTACTCTAGCGTTTACATCTGCTCTCTTCTTTGTATCTTCCCAATTTTCATTTTGTCTTTTTGATGCATAGCCTTCTCCTATTAACCTAAAATTTGATTCTCCGGGTTTAAGTGTTGCGCATCCGGAAGTAATTGTTAGCATAAGTAGAAAAAACCAAAGTGAATAAAAAATTTTCATATTAAGATTTTTTCATAGGTTATTATTATTTAAAAATCTTCTGAACTGGTTTTAAATATTAAAATCCTTATCTTTCATTTCCTGCCCTATTTAACATTACATGCATAAGTGAGTCAGTTCTTTGTTCTTCTTGTTTATACATCACAATTTGTTTTTTTATTATCTTTCTGAAGTTTTCACTATTAGTACCAATTATAAGATCTGGCATTTGTAAGGTAGCTTCTCTTTCTGCAGATTCAATTGAGGCAACAGAAGTATATGCTAATACCCACCAATTTCCGGTTTTCGAATCAACACATTCATCCACTTTTACAAACTTAAGAGTATTACTATTTATAATACTCAGTATTTTGTTGTATAATTCTTCACTACTGACGTTATTACTGACCCAATCCTTGTACTCATAGATAAAATTTTTACTATAACTCTGTATATGGGAATTATATAATCTAGAGAGATTATTCAATGCATCTTCAATTGCATTATTCCGAGTAATTTGTGGATTTGGTGAAGGGGGAGCTAATCCCTTAGCTTCGAATATAGAATCAGAATCAAAGTATGGTGATATATTTATCCATGCCTTTCCTGTGCATGACATTTTATCTGAAACATCTGATTTTGGTTTAACAGATGGCTCAAGATAACATCTCTCGATCAAGGATATTAAAAAGATGATAGAAATTAGTATAAGCGCACTACTACTATAAGAAAAGTAACGAGCCACTACTACCACACTTTCATGTATTGAAAAATTTCACAAATAAGATTTGTGAATTATGTCTCTAAAAAGTATTACAGCACTTTCTTTATAATCTGAATCGTAGAAATGGAAATTGTACTTTACCTTATTCTAAAAAATATTACTTGTCAAGGAAAAAGATGGGAAAAAATTGAGAGCATCTATAAATAATGTAAATCCATTTTTACAATTTCAGAGGAAGAAACGATTATAGGAAGCCAGCAATCTACAAATATCTTAACGAGCATCAAATTAACACAATCAACATAGCTGGTTATCAAGTCCACCGGGATAATCCAGACAATGGAACGTTAGAAATTGAAGAACTTCCAGAAGTTGATGTTAATCAGTTGGAAATTAGTTTTAAAGTATAGTTTGAAGTCCCTGAGCATAAAAAAACAGATTCTTAACCTGTGGAGCAAATTGGAATATATTAAAACATCTGATAAATAATTTTCCCTGTTTCATTTATATAGTTGACCCCAATAATCTTTATAAATATAGATTTATTTATCTCTCAATGGAAAGAAATCAATATAATTTATTCGTAAGGGATAGCGGGGAAAAATATGATATCCATGGGATAAATGAATCAAGAGTATCATATGATAAGATTATGGAAATAGTAGATAAACAACTATCAAGTTTTGAATCTTCCTTAAAGGATGAAATGCAAAGAAATCGATTTGTCAATAATGAAAACAATTATTATTCATTACTAACACTATTAGAATATATAAATACAGATATAAATAGAAATAAAAATATAGCTCAGCAGCTACATTCAGACTTAAATAATCTAACTTCATATATTAAACATGGATGAAATTAATATTTTGTTTCATCAATAATAAGAAGTCACTACTGTCCGGTTGTTGAAAATTTTGAACAGTGGCATCCTCTCTAATATCAATAGGTTACTGCCTAAAAAATACCGGGATCGACTTGAACGACCGTTTTGTACCTTATTGGGGCTTTTTTATCCACCAACCCAATGAGAGTGTTCCGATGTATTCCGGTCAATTAGTGTTTGCCCAACTGATGTCGATAGCCCCGCTGCCCCCGATTACGGCGGACTTCGCGGCTGACGGTCGACTTGTGGACACCCATGGCTGCCGCAATATCCGCATACGTCATTTTCGTTTTCAACAACAGAGAAATTCCGTATCTTTGTGCCTGAGTCAGTTGCGTATAGGTTTTCATAGGTGCTCCATTTTTCAGGGGTGGAAAATTGAGCCATCAATCTATCGCAACTGACTCTACTTTTCAACCCAGATTGGTTGCACTTACGAGTTTAATTCAAGTATTAAATAATAATATCATTTTATTGAAAAAAGATATACGATGCGATGCGATGAGTATTAACGTAGCAAGAGTTTATAGATATGTTTTTACAGTATGACCTGTTTTATAATATACCACGTTTAATATTGTAAATAATATATGATGTTAACTCCCAAGTTTTTGTATTAACTCTTGCTGCAATCCATCTTGGGATAAGATTATATATGTCTCTTTAGGTGCATCTACTTGTTGTTGTAATATCTCCTTAATTTTGCTTAATAGAAATCCAATCAACTCTGGAGAATTATTTTCAACGAAACTGTTTGATGCAATTAACCATTGGATGCTATAGCATGAATCAATATTTATTAATTCAACATCACATAATATGCTATAGAGAGAGCTTAGGGGATCTTTTGTAAATACTGCTATATGAGAAGCAGGGTATGTCAATATTCGTGCTATTTGGTGCATTGCTACAGATTGAATCCTCACATCTTCTAACGAGCCATTTCTTGAAATTAGCGATTCTAGTTCCTTTGTACTTTGAGCACCTCCAAAATGGTAAATATCAGTAATATTTTCATTTTCATGAGTGTTAAATGCTTTTAAATTATATTTGCTTTTACATATAGCACCTAATGGTACAGGGCAATATTCCCTTAGGATATTTTGCTCACCCAAAATTTCAAAGTAATTTTCCGAGATAACTGCTAAATCCCATTTTTTACCATTAGCTATCTTCTTAATCACTCTCATTGAATCATCTTGACGGTCAACTTTTAACTTTGGAATGAATAAATCCCTCAATTTTAGAAAAATACTGTGAGAAATAGACGCTCCTAGCATTGATATAACAAAATATTTTTTTTCACTCAACTCCTGTTTAAGTTGCTCTGGATTAGTTTCGAATAATTCTGCTTGTTGTAATTCTGTCCAAATATTTGGTATAGGTAAAATTAGATTATGTCGATTTATGATGTCATTAATACTTTTATCTCTATTTTCAATCACATTAAGAGTATCATTCGAACCCTCTTTTATATAGTCTATGAGAATCTTTTTGAATTCCTGTTTTTTAGAATCCACTTTTTTTTCTACGTAGACCTTAAAATTATTAGTTGTCCGTAAATATGATATTATCTTTGACTTTAAAACCTCTCCTTCTAAACGTAATAGCCTTAAAAACTCATCATAATTGCTAAATTCAAATCTATCAATTACATCATTCAAATGCCCACACAACCAAGCATAATAATGGTGTCTCTCCTTATGTAATGCAGTGCATAATTGTACACCTTTTGCCCCAGCTGATAATATGTCAAGTGTTTCACTTAGTCCGATAATACCGCCAGAAGCGATTATGGGTATAGGTATTGAATCTATTTTCTCGGTTTTTAGGTGTAGGGAGCGAATGATATTATATGTTTCAAGAAAAAGGGGGCTCCCGACTAGAACTCCCTCAGATAACTCCGTTGGTGTTTTTTTGAATAAATCAATCTCTAATAAGGTGCCCGGAATTCTTATTTTTCTAGTATTAGCAATTATTAATCCAATATTATTTTCTCTTTCGGATAAAATATCTATAAAGTCAAACCATTCTTTACATGGTGTAAGCCAGGGCAACTCCCTAGTAACCTTTATAAATTGAGTGGAATGATTAAAAGCATCAGAAAATTTTATTACCTCTCTACATATTTCACTATATTTATTTTTGTGATAATCTGAAAATGATTGGTTTCTGTGATCCTTTTCTATTCGTGCGGAATACTTTAGGTTAAGTTCTACAAAATCGTAACCATTTAACTCTTCTTGTATATGATCGTAATCTTCTCCAAGAAGTACACTTACACCAATTTTTGTATTAGGTAATTCTTGATTACAATATTCTAAAATTTGTTTTGTTTTTTCCAAATCTAAGAATTCTTTGCTCTTTGTGCCTTCGCAATATAATGCATAATCAGATTGTAGTGTTTCAAATAATCTTCTCTTATCCGAGGTTTGGTTGCTAAGGATCTCAGATGTAGTTTTTAAGGTTAGTATGGATGGATTATATGGTTTAAATGCACTAATTGCTTTAACTGAATCAGTAAGATGTGACGAAGCGACCCAGAAAGGATTTCTTATTTCGAAATCTGAGAATAGATTAAACTTTAAATTATCCATAAAATTCTTTCCTTCAGAGATTTATTATATATCTGTTAATACAGATATTTACTTGATTATTCGGAAGTTTCGGTATGTCCAAAATATTTTAATAATTTCTAACTCATTCTCAAAAATGCCTGTTAAACTGAACATTATTTCGGATCTTACTTCCCCGTAACTCAAACCACTAATGCTTCTATAGTTTGTTTATAATGTTAGATAAGCCTCTTAACAGTTCACTTTTTTCGAACCTATTGTACTTCTTGTTGTTTAAATAACCATTTCTACAAACAAGATAGAAGCATCCAATGGAATATCATGTAATAAATTTATAAGAATTTAATTCCCAATTTCCCGATGATATCATCTGTCATACATATCTGGTCCAAGTATGGTGTCCCACCAGATTTTTTGTCGATGCTACAACACTATACCCTTTTCGGAGATCACAATCTTGGGATGTTTCAGTGTATCTATTGTCCTTTCCAAACATCGGTCACAACTAATTCCTTACAAAAAATATAAAGATCCAGGTCCATATCTGATTCTAGATGCTGTGTCTAGTCAAAAAAACAAAATCACTGCCTCTCTACGTTTTATTGTAATACAGGATTATCGATATCGTACCCTATCTCATAGTAAATGTCACTTAAAATTCGGTTTTGCAATACAAGCCGAATTTCTGGTACACATTATTGAGTTTCATTGTAGTCGATGGTTCATATTTATTAACTCCGACCCAGGAAAAGAAACGCGGTTTATGTACCACATCTATCCCCTTACTGTTTACTCTCTCGATGATGGCCGATCAGCATCCTCATTTATACGAATACACCAACTCCCAAATGTACAACTAAGCACGATCCGAGAAATGTCTATGTAGCCGACTACTCCCGTGAGTATTCTCCAGATCATGGAGTATCCACCGTAATTAGTAAGACCCAATACAGATCATAAACCTATCAAAGTTTATCGGGTTGATCCGTGTGAAGCGTGTAAGTAGGTTAGTACTTTGATGAGCAAAGCCAAAGAAAACATTGTAGGCAGGTACTATAATTCGGGATCCAAATATTTTAGTGCCTATCTGGATAAATATTCCTTCCGAATTAACAGCCGTCTCTGGCATGACCAGCTCACATATCGCTTGGTGTAGTACTTTACCGCCTAGATATTTTACGTTCTTATTGTAATATTCATAATATCAAAGATCAAGAAAAAATTAAAGGCTTGAATAATTTTCCTTTTTATAACATTTATTTTTATTATTAAAATATGCTGTTATCTTTTTTTTATTAATTATTCGTTATCGTATTAATATAACAATATATTCAATTGTTTTTATTTGCAAATTTTTAGTTTATTATCCTATATATCTCAATTATAACACAAATTATTAATATGATTACTTCATTCAATGATTAATTTCAAAATATTTTTAACCAGCATACTAACTTAATAATAATGTGATAAACACAAATTTTATAAACACCCCCCCTTTCCTATAAGATATACCCGGTTTTATCAAGTATGAACATAAAATGGTCTCAATTGATGAAAAAGTATTAACAAAATATCTTAATCAGATAGAATCTGAGGATGAACTAAAAGGATGTAAAAGGTTTGTTTCAAATTTCTTTTACACACTTTCAGAAGATGAGCCGCTGGAATATTCTTATGCTAATTATCTCAGAGATATCTTACTGTATAGTCCAACGAATAAAGCAATTAACAATAATCGAACTTACCTTTGCTGGGCCTTTAAAGATATAACTCATTCTTCAATTGAAGAACTAGCTTTCATTGAACTTGTTTTAGGAAATCAGCAACCAATTATCTCTGTTCTAACAGAAAAAGAAAAGGAAGGATTCTTTAAGAATCAGTGAAATTGGTATCCGACAAGAAATAAATTAACAATTTTTAGTAAATTTAATTATTATAATATTAATTAAATGTGGCTTATTTAATTTTTATTCCTAAACATTTGAAGTTGCCCACTAACCTTTTGTTTCATTATCCAAATACGTAAAAAAGGCCCCATTAAAGGCTCGGTAAATCTAATTGTATCATCATTTCTACTGATATAGATCAATCTCTTTTTTTGCTGTAATTTTAGTAACAAACTGTCTAATTCTTCCCTACTACTTACACCATGTTGCACAATAACCGATGTGAATACATCTCTAGATATTTTTTCGTTATAATCAGTCAATCGAACAAACTCCTTAATTATTTGTATTTCTTTTGGCGTTAATTCCTCGACCGAGTGACGATATTTATTTAATACCGAACGGAATGCATGGTTCACAGACCTTTTAATTGCTATACTATAATCTTCTAATTTTACGATTCTATTTTTTTTATCCCTCCTTAGCATAGCATCAATACATTCTAACCCAACTAAATGAACATAATAAGGATAGCCGTTACTCCCATTAACTATTCTTTCCTTAACTTGTCTTTCAAACTTAAAATTAAGTGATTCTTCAGCTTCACTAAGAAAATCTCTTATGTCTTCATTCCTCAAAGGCCTAAGGAAAATTTCACGCGCATTTCTCTCAATACTTTCGTGTTCTCCTAACAAAGCCTGCGCAGACCTCGCTATCCCAACAACTACAATTCTACTATCACATAAATGGTTATTATCTCCTATTGTTTTAATTAGTTCTGCAATGTTTTTATGAAAATTTTTTTTGTTTTTAGGGATAACATCATATTCATCGAGGACAATAAAATATTTTTTGCTTTCTTCTTTAAGATATTCAAAAACTGTCCAAGCATCAAAGTTTATAGAACCTAATCCAATATCTCTTGAAGTGGATTTTTCTTTATAATCCCCTTTAAGTCCAATTTCGAATGGAGATACTGAACCTTCTAAATTCTTGGTTTGTGCTTTAATAGATTCTGTGGTATTAATATCATATCCTAAATTTCTTAATAAATTCAAGGCAAATGAATTAAATGTAATCCTCGAATTACAAGTAATTGTTATATGTTTATATTTGTTTTTTTTGATTGTGGAATGAACTAATGAGGTTTTTCCAACACCACGATTGCCTATGATAATTGGATGCAACCCAGGTCTATTAATTGATCTTTCTAAGTCGTATACTTCTTGTTCCCTGCCGAACAGGAAACTTAGATTGCTTATAGGAGAAGCAGGAGTAAATACTTTATCATATTCATTGAAATTCATATTATCTCCTAGTTAATTAATGAATAATTTTATAAGATGTTTCAATATTTTTTAAGATTACACTACACTACAATGTTAATTGTAAAAAATTAAATAGATATTTTCATTTTCAAATTAGTACTCATCATGACTGATCATCTAGCATTAACCAAGTATTTATAAACACTCCCCCACTTTTTAAACATACTCCAGGCCGAATTTGCCTTGCCTTACAATGGTCTCCATCGATGAAGAAGTACTAACAAAATATCTCGAGCGAATTGAATCTGATGATGAACTAAAAGGATGCAAACGATTTGTTTCAAATTTCTTCTACACTCTCTCAGAAGATGAGCCGCTGGAATATTCTTATGCTAATTATCTCAGAGATATCTTACTGTATAGTCCAACGAATAAAGCAATTAACAATAATCGAACTTACCTTTGCTGGGCCTTTAAAGATATAACTC
>Ga0209918_1001287_pt1 | contig 13790 bp, 10 predicted proteins | sample SalPonD_shore_MG_FD_185712 | JGI IMG/M metagenome (GOLD analysis project Ga0209918, IMG submission 185712) | Salt pond soil microbial communities from South San Francisco under conditions of wetland restoration - Salt Pond MetaG... | ecosystem: Environmental > Aquatic > Marine > Intertidal zone...
GCCGGTGCTATTACCGAATCGGATGTTCTGTTGGCCTCTGCTTCCGACGCTATTATTATCGGTTTCCAGGTACGGCCAACTTCTAATGCACGAAAACTCGCCGAAGATGAAGAAATCGATATTCGTCTCTTCAGCGTTATTTATGATGCCGTGGATGAAGTGCACGACGCCCTTGAAGGAATGCTTTCACCCGAAATTAAGGAGAAAGTGCTGGGTAATGTGGAAGTCCGTGAAACCTTTAAAGTACCCAATGTCGGTACGGTAGCTGGCTGTTATGTGACGGATGGTAAGATTAACCGGAACAGTCAGGTTCGACTCATCCGCGACGGTGTGGTGATCTATGAAGGTGAAATCGGGTCGCTGAAACGCTTTAAAGACGATGTGAAGGAAGTTGCTGCCGGCTATGAATGCGGTCTGAACATCCAAAACTACAATGATATCAAAGTAGGCGATACCATTGAAGTTTACACGATGATTGAAGAGAAGAGAAAATTAGTTACGAATTCCGATAATTAATCTATGAGCATTCGTACCGAACGACTTGGTGCTGTCATTCAACGCGATTTGGGCAGCATCATCCAAAAGGATTATCAGCACGGAACCATTATAACGGTTACCAAAGTTCGCATGACGCCTGATCTTTTGATTGCCAAAGTGTATCTCAGCATTTTGGCTCCGGGGCGTGATGACGATGCTATCTTCAGTTACCTGGAAGAGCACAATGCGGATATTCGTAAAAAACTTGCTTCCAAAATAAGGAATCAGGTACGCCGAATTCCCGAACTCCATTTCTATAAGGATGATACAGCTGAATACGTGGACCGGATGGAGCATCTGTTCGATGAAATACGGAAAGAGCGGGAACAACGCGATTTAGATGAAGATAAAGAGTAGCCTTCATGGCAAAAGCCATACCCCTCGAAGAATTAACGGTTTTTTCTGCAAAAAATATACCTGCCTTAGATTTTCCCTACCGGGATGGGGCCGTATTTCTGGTTAATAAACCCAAAGGATGGTCCAGTTTCGACGTGGTAAGATTCCTGAGAAATCGTATAAACATTCGAAAAATCGGGCATGCGGGTACCCTGGATCCGATGGCTGAGGGATTACTGGTGCTTTGTTGCGGAAAAGCGACAAAAAGTGTCAATCAGATCCAGGAAAAAAAGAAAAAATATACGGGAGAAATAACCTTTGGAGCGTCGACGCCCAGTTACGATGCCGAAACCGATATAGATCAGGAAGCTCCTTACGAACATATCACCCGGGGAAAAATTGAACAGGTGCTGGAAGATGAGTTTTCGGGTGAAATTGACCAGGTCCCGCCCATGTATTCTGCGTTGAAACGCAAAGGGGAAAGATTGTATAAACGGGCCCGAAAAGGGGAGAAATTAGAGCTCCAACCACGTAAAGTTATCATATATTCCACCCGAATTATTGATTATCAGCCCCCCAAATTAACACTGGTTGTGGAATGTGGTAAAGGAACTTATATTCGATCCATAGCGCATGACCTGGGGGTAACGCTGGATTCCCGGGGCTACCTGAGTAGACTTACGCGCGATGCTATTGGCAAATTCCGGAATGAAAATGCGTTAACAACCGAGCAATTAAACGAAATATTTGATACGTAATGGCTGAACTTGTTTATTTACAAGATGTAAAACGGGTACCGAATTCGGTAGTTACGGTGGGCACTTTTGATGGCGTACACAAAGGTCATCGGGTGATTATGAATACGGTTATAGAAAAAGCTAAAAGTAGAGATGCTCGTAGCGTTATAGTAACTTTCGATCCCCATCCACGGGAAATCATCAACCCCGGCTCCGCAGGTATCAAATTATTGACTACCCTGGAAGAACGCTGTGAACTGCTGGAAGATTTGGGCATTGACGAAATGGTGGTTATTCCCTTCGATCGTGATTTTTCGCTGCTTAGTTCCGAGGAATTTATCCGTGACATTATTTATGAAAAAATCGGGGTGAGTGAGTTTGTCATTGGGTACGATCATCATTTTGGAAAAGACCGCGAAGGTTCTATTGAGACGGTGAAGAAGCTGGGTAAGGAGCTGGGTTTTGATGTGGAAGTTGTAAAACGCCAGGATGTGGATGAGAAACCGGTCAGCAGTACAGCCATCCGCAAGGCGCTCAGTGAAGACGGGAATGTTGAACTGGCTAACGAATTTTTGGGCCGATGCTATATCCTGAATGGCACAGTCATCCATGGCGATAAACGCGGTAAGAAAATTGGCTTCCCAACGGCCAACATCAAACCGGAACATCCCAATAAAGTGATCCCCAAAGACGGCGTGTATGCGGTACAAGTACGTTATAACGGCGATTTTTTTGGAGGGATGATGAATATCGGTACTCGTCCGACCTTTGAAGATGATCAGAAGCGTACCCTGGAAGTTAATATCTTTGATTTTGATCAGGATATATACGGTAAAACCCTGCAGGTGCGTTTTTTAAAGCGAATCCGGGATGAATTGAAATTCAGCGGGGTGGACGAATTGATAGCACAGTTGCAAAAAGATAAAAATATTGCTCAGGAAGTAAATAAATCTTATCTTTGAAAGCTATTATACCAAGAATCATTTTAGAATAGATATAAAACAGAAGTAAATTCGATAACGATGAGCATAACCACTGACGATAAAAAAGAAATTTTCAAGAATTACGGCGGTTCCGAAGAAAATACCGGATCACCGGAAGCTCAAATTGCATTGTTTACAAAAAGGATTAATGATCTGACGGATCACCTGAAAGATCACGAGCAGGATCATGCTTCTCGCCGTGGTTTGTTGAAGCTGGTAGGTAAACGGCGGAGACTGCTAAATTACCTGATGAAGAACGATATTGAAAAGTACAGGGAATTGATTCAGGATTTGGGAATCAGAAAATAAGAAAAAAAGGCACGGTTTCGTGCCTTTTTTTCTATTCATGAATTATTTCCTCCTTGGGTTCATTATATAAATGATAATTGAACCCGATTTTATTTGTAGACAGTCGATATTAACATTATAATCAACTGTCAACCTCATAGTATTTTAAAGCAATTTAGATTAGAAAAGTTTAGAAAATGAAAGCAGATTTTAGATCAGTTGAATTTGCCCCGGGTAAAACATTGTCAATAGAAACGGGGCGATTGGCAAAGCAGGCAGACGGTGCCGTTACGGTGCGCATGGGTGATACCATGGTATTGTGTACCGCCGTTAGTGATAAGGAACCTAAACCGGGTCAGAATTATTTCCCGCTTATCGTTGATTTACGAGAAAGTTTTTCAGCAGGTGGTCGTTTCCCCGGTGGATTTATTAAAAGAGAAGGTCGTCCTTCAGAAAAAGAAATTTTATCAAGTCGTTTAATTGATCGTACCATTCGCCCCTTGTTCCCCAAAGGGTATATGAATGAAACGCAAATTATTTGCCAGGTTATTTCATCCGACGGGGAAAATGACGGTGACGTTCTTGGTGGAGTTGGTGCTTCTACGGCATTGACGCTATCTGACATCCCATTTGCCGGTCCCATGGCAGAAGTCAGGGTGGGACGTATTGATGGGGAACACGTCATCAACCCAACGATTTCCGAACTCGATGAATCGGATGTTGACCTGATTGTCGGTGGTACTGAAGACAGCGTGGTTATGATTGAAGGCGAGATGGACGAAATTTCCGAACAGGAAATGCTGGAAGCCATCAAAGCTGCACATGAAGCCATTCAAAAATTATGTGCTTTTCAGAATGAACTTCGCGAAGAATTGGGTAGAGAAAAGCGCGAGTTTGTGCCTGATGAAATTGATGCTGATCTTGAAGCCCGTGTTCGTGAAGTGGTGGGAGATCAGATCAAGAATATTGTAAATGAAGGACTGGGCAAGGAAGACTACAACGAAAAAATTAAAGAAGTCAAAGATTCAGTTGCCGAACAGCTCCTGGAAGAGTATGAAGAAAGCGAAGAAGACGTTGAAGATGATATCAAAAGCGTCTTGAGCGATGTTGAAAAAGAAGAATTGCGTTCACTGATTCTGGAGAAGAAACAGCGTATCGATGGGCGTAGTCCCGAAGATGTGCGCGAAATTTGGACAGAAGTTGGCTATATGCCACGTACGCACGGTTCAGCAGTCTTTACACGGGGTGAAACGCAGGCCATGGTATCTGTAACGTTGGGTACCAAGCGCGATGAGCAGGCCGTAGATACCCTGTTTGATGAAGAAGCCAAGCAGTTTATGCTGCATTACAACTTCCCGCCATTTTCTGTGGGTGAAACCGGATTCCTGCGTGGACCCGGCCGACGCGAAATTGGTCATGGTCATCTGGCCGAAAGGGCATTGAAAAAAATGATGCCATCCTTCGACGAATTTGGTTATGTAATTCGCGTTATTTCCGATATTCTTGAATCCAATGGATCGTCTTCCATGGCTTCCGTTTGCGGTGGTTCCATGGCCCTTATGGACGCTGGAGTACCGCTAAGAAAGCCGGTTTCCGGTATTGCCATGGGCATGATCGTGGGCGAAGATGATATCGTGATTCTGTCCGATATCCGCGGTGAAGAGGATTTCATGGGCGACATGGACTTCAAAGTAACCGGTACCACGGAAGGCGTTACGGCTTGTCAGATGGATATTAAAGTAAAAGGCATTACCTTCGAGACGATGGAGAAAGCCTTGATGCAGTCGAACAAAGGCCGCATGCATATCCTGGAAAAAATGGCCGAATCTATTTCTGAGCCGCGCAAAGAGCTGTCAAAATTCGCCCCTCAATTTCTGAAAATGGAAATCGATGCAGATGATATTGGCGCAGTTATTGGACCCGGTGGTAAAGTTATTCAAACCCTTCAAAAAGAAACCGATACGGAAATATGGGTTGAAGAAGATGAAGAAAACCGCAAAGGCCTGATCACGATTACGGCTGATAATGTTGAAAAAGCTGAAGAGGCTAAGAAACGTATTAAGTCTGTCGTGGGCCAACTCGAAGAAGGCGAAGTGTATGATGGCGTGGTAAAAGCCATTAAGGATTATGGCGCTTTTGTAGAGATTGCACCCGGTCGTGATGGTCTGCTTCACATTTCTGAAATCAATCACACGCACGTGAACAAGGTAAGTGACTACCTGAGCGTGGGTGATGAGATTCAGGTGAAGCTGCTGAAAGTTGAGCACGGCGGAAAACTCAGACTTTCCCGCAAAGCTTTATTGGATAATGATGAAGAATAACACATCTTTATAAACTTATTGAATAGGCGCCATCGTTATGAATGATGGCGCTTTTTTTATGTACGAAAAATTTACCTTACTTTAAATTTTTCACCCGGATGATTCACCAAGAAATAGCCGGGTTAATTATTCATTGGAAGAGCGATTTGTAAAACTTTCAATCGATATCTCAAAAATTATTTTGATCAATAGATGGAAAACACTGCAGAAGTTAAATTAATTAATAAAACAACATTGCCCTCCGGACTTCGTATTCTCACGGAACATGTTCCCGGGGTAAAGAGTGTATCCGTGGGTATCTGGGTTAAGACGGGGAGCCGGAATGAAACGGAAGAAGAAGCCGGTATCACCCACTTTCTGGAACATATGTTATTTAAAGGGACGGAGAAACGTTCATCCTACGATATAGCATTAAGTATGGAAGCAGTGGGGGGATATTTAAATGCGTTTACTTCCTCCGAATATACCTGCTATTATTCCCGCTGCCTGGATAGTGAACTGGAGACCGCTCTCGATGTGCTTTCTGATATGGTACTGCATCCAACTTTTCCGGAAAATGAGATTGAGAAGGAGAAGAACGTCGTTATCGAAGAGATGAAGATGTACCGCGATAACCCGGAAGAGTATGCTTTTGAATCGTTCAGCGGACAGATTTTCAAAAATCATCCACTGGGACGTCCGGTCATCGGGTATGAAGAAACAGTTAACAATTTTTCCCGTGATGACCTGTATCACTATATGAGTGAACACTATCAACCCTGGAACCTGGTCATTAGTGTTGCCGGAAATACCGACCATCAGAAAGTTGTTGACCTGGTAACGGAATATTTTGAAAATGTGGAATACGGTAAAAAAAAGGAATATGATGTCCCCTTATCAGAATACCAGGTAGATCAACAACGATTGACTAAGGATATTGAACAAACTCATTTAATCCTGGGTAAACGTGGTCTGAAGGCCAATCACGACGACCGTTACCTGTTGTTGCTTGCCAATACTATTTTGGGTGGCGGAATGAGTTCCCGGCTGCATCAAAATGTGCGGGAACAATATGGATATTGCTATTCGATTCAGACTTTTAACCAGGTATACAGAGATTCCGGCATCTACGGGGTTTATGTAGGTACAGATCAAGACTATGTGGATCATGTCAAAGAGCTAATATTTAAGGAATTCGATAAAATACGGGATAAACGCATTCCGGAAAAAGAGCTCAGCGAAGCCAAATCGCAACTGAAAGGAAAGTTGTTGCTTTCTCAGGAAAACATGAGCAGCAGGATGAATCGCCTGGCCAAAAGCGAGCTCTATTTTAAACGGTTTATCACGCTTGACGAACTGGTCGAGAATATTGATCAGGTAGGGGCAAATGAAATTCGGGACTTTGCGGAAGAATTTTACGATGAGCCGGATTTTTCGGAGACCTTGTTGGTTCCGCAGGATTGATATTTTAGAGAACTTTACAAAACCGTTCTTTTGATCAATATCTGCGTTATCCAAAAGCCCTGGTTTTTCAAAGCCCTCTTTTATTCAAAAATTTTAATGAAATATCGATATCAAGTAAATAAAACCATTAAAATCAATTTTTTAAATGTATAAATAAAAAATTTAAAATTTTTTTTGCATCATAAAAAAATTCTCATTACACTTATAAGCGAAATTTGAAATCAAAAGTTATTGTACTTATACAAAAATTTGATGTTGCAAAGTCTACTACATATCAATCCAAGTAATCTCCGGCGGCCCGTACCACCAGCGGGCATACTATCGTAGCATCTAATTTTTAACAACCATTTTCAAATGCCCGCTCGATGATTTTCATTGAGCGGGCTTTTTTATTTCTCAAACCCAAAAAAAGTACAATGAAGCATCTTTTAAAAATCGGAGATTACACTAAAGCTGAACTCAAATCCATTCTTGAGTTGAGTGAAGAACTCCAAAACAGTGATGAAGAGCCCCTCAAGCATAAAAATATTTTGTTCACGTTTGAGAAGCCTTCATTACGTACCAAGGTAGCTACAGAAGTGGCCATAAATCATCTCGGGGGACATGTTATACACATCGACCCGGCCTCTTTCCTGGGCGGTAATGTTATGCACGCCGAACCGGTATATGATAATGGATTCGGTGGAGATCGTGAATCGTTGTACGATACGGTCAAAAACGTATCCCAATGGTGTGATGCGATCTTTGCCCGCGTCTATTCGCATCAGATATTGAATAAGCTGGCGAAATATAGTGAAGTTCCGGTTGTGAATGCCTTGTGCAACCTGCATCACCCCATGCAGGCCCTGGCCGACATTTACACCATCCAGGAAAAATATGGACGTGATGAAGAAGTCTGTATTACCTTTGTAGGTGATGCCAATAATGTGGCTTTTTCACTCATCGAAATAGGGCTGAAGTTCGGGAATGAACTTCGTTTTTCAGGTCCCGAGAAATACTATTGGTCACAGGAACAGCTCAATTATTTCGCCGACCTGGCATCAGAAAATGGCGGCTCCTTTATGCATACCATTGATCCCCAGAAAGCGATCAAGGATTCTGATGTGATCTATACCGATGCCTTCGTTTCGATGGGAGAGGAGCATCAGTATGGTGAAAAGATCAGTCATTTCGAAAAATACCAGGTAAACCATGAAAGCTTCTCCCAGGCCAAAGCCGAAGCCGGGTTCATGCACTGCCTGCCGGCGCATCGTGGTATTGAAGTGACCAACGACGTCATGGATCATCCCAACTCCTGGGTGTATGATCAGGCGAAAAACAGGATGGTCGTTTCCAAAGGCGTATTCACTCATCTCATTCAGCAACAATAACCCTTTTTAATACATAAAAACCCATAAACCAACATAAAATGAACAGTCAGAATAATTATCACAAAGTCGCATCCCATGAAGCCCAGAAGGGCACTTTCGAAAAATGCCTGTTGCTCTATTCAGGCGGGCTCGACACCAGCATTATGCTCAAATGGATCAAGGAAGAGTACGAATGTGATGTCATAGCCCTGGCCATTGACCTGGGACAAAATGCCGACAATATGGACCAGATCAAGGATAAAGCCATGGATTTAGGCGCTTCTGAAGCTATCCTGTATGATGCCAAGGAAGAATTTGCACAGTTGTGCGCTGAATCCGTACGAGCCAATGCCGATTACCAGGGGGGGTATGCTTTAGGCTGTCCGCTCGGTAGAGTAATGATCTCGAAAGTAGCCGTTGATATGGCGGAGAAATATGATTGTGAAGTCATCGCTCACGGTTGTACCGGTAAGGGCAACGATCAGGTGCGTTTTGAAGGATACATTACTACGTTAAACCCCAATATCAAAATCATCGCCCCGGTGCGCGAGTGGGCCATGGGCCGTAATGAAGAACTGGAATATGCTGAAAAACATGGCATTCCCGTAACGCAAACCAAAGAAGTGCCGTATTCTTACGACGAGAACATGTGGTCGAATACCGGCGAAGGGGGAGAAATTGAGAATCCAAAGTTGATTCCCCCCCTGGAAAAAATTATGAAGTGGTGCAACACGCCACAGAATGCTCCCGATGAAACCGAATTGGTGAAAATTGGTTTTGAGCAAGGCGTTCCCGTTTCCCTGGATGGCGAAGAAATACCGCTGGTGGATATCATTCAAAAACTCAATAGGCTGGGTGGTAAACATGGTGTAGGTTATTTCCACTTGATCGAAGATCGTATTGTTGGCCTGAAGGTGCGCGGTATCTACGAAAATCCGGCTGCTCATATCCTTATTTCTGCCCACAAAGATCTGGAACAATTGGTCTCCACGCGTGAAGAAAACGAACTGAAGGGAACCATGGATACCAAATGGGCCTACCTGACCTACGGAGCCAAATATTTTGAACCCGTGATGGACAATATCCGCGCCTATATTGACGAACAGAATAAAAAGGTTACCGGTGAAGTCACGGTACGCATGTACAAAGGCAACCTGGAAGTTGTGGCCCTGGAATCCGAATATTCACTGTTTGATGAAAACCTGGCGACCTTTAATAAATCGGCTGATTTCAATCAGAATGCTTCTGCCGGATTTATTGAACTGTGGAACCTGCCCCAGAAAACGGCATATCAATTAAAGAATAAGGGAGTGAAAGATGGCCAAGCTGTGGCAAAAAAAGTCTTCAGCTAAAGACGAACGAATTAGTAAAGCCGTAGAGCAATTTACGGTTGGCAAGGATTATATCCTGGACCAAAAACTGGTCCCTTATGATGTGTGGGCTTCCAAAGTCCATGCCGAAGGCCTGCAGCACATCGGGGTGTTGACGAAGGATGAATTGAAGAAAATTCATACTGCTTTGGATAAAGTTACCGCTCAGTGGCAGGATGGAAAATTCGAAATCCGGACCGAAGATGAAGATTGCCATACGGCGATCGAAAACTTTGTGGTTAAAAAGCTGGGGGATCTTGGCAAAAAGATCCATACCGGGCGGTCACGTAACGATCAGGTGTTGGTGGCGATGCGCCTTTATGAAAGGGAAAGCCTGGACCAAATCATCGAGAAAACGGTGGACCTGGCCCAGATTTTCATCACCTTTGCCAAAGAGTACGAACAGGTGCCCATGCCGGGTTATACCCATACGCAAAAAGCGATGTTGGCGTCGGTGGGAATGTGGGCCGGCAGTTTTGCTGAGATGCTCATTTTTAACCTCAATACGCTGGCGGCCGTATATAAAAACGTCAATTTGAGCCCATTGGGCAGTGCGGCAGGTTTCGGGGTGAATTTCGATTTGCCGCGGGAATACACGGCAGAAGCGCTGGGTTTTGCAGCCCCGATTACCATTTCGTTGACGGCTCAAAACACGCGTGGGAAAATAGAAGCGGATCTGTTGAGTGCTATTGTATCCCTGGCGGGTACGCTGGCTCATTTTGCCAATGATCTCATCCTATTTACTTCCCGGGAGTTCGATTTCTTCGAGCCGCATGACTCACTTTGTACCGGTTCATCGATTATGCCGCAGAAGAAGAACCTGGATTCCGCGGAAGTTTTGCGTGGGCGTTATTCTGAAATGCTGGGTTTTGAATCTACGCTGCGTTCCATAACGCATAACCTGATTTCCGGGTACCACCGCGACCTGCAGTATTCAAAGGAACCTGTAATGCGGGGGATTGAGTCTATCGATGAAATGATAGAAATGGCGATGTTGCTGGTGGAAAACATCAAACCCAAGGAAGAAAACCTGCGGGCGGAATGTACACCGGAACTCTTTGCCGCCGATGCTGCCAATGCGCTGGTTAAGAACGGACACACTTTTCGGGATGCTTATCGCGAAATCGGTGAAAACCTGGATAAGCTGGAAGAAGTCGATCTGGATGAAAATCTACATTCCAAAAAACACCTGGGAGCCACCGGAAATTTGGGTTTGGAAATTCTGAAAAAGAAACTTCAGAATTTTAACATGAATCATGAACAGGAATGAATTTAAATTCCAAATTCCTATAAAAAAATCACAAAAAATCTAATCTATCTCATTGATGGGTTTAATAATGAAAGATTGTTCATTAACACTTATCCGTATTTTAGTCAGGTAGTGCGGGTAAAGATGTTGGTTTAAAAAGCTCCGGCTAATATAGTCGGGGCTTTTTTATAGTCATTCCGTTTATGCTTATGCTTGACAAGGGGGGCAGAACGTTCGTTGTATGTTTTGATACGGAGCGCTGTAGGGTGTAATGATGTGCGTTTTTCGTCTTAATTCTCGTTCATTGCCGGTCGAGTCTGGAGACTCTAAACGAGGTTATCACTAGTCTGTAGACTAGCGATAGGAAAGTTGGGGGTAATTTAATAATTCTGATTTTGTATTTGTTGTAAACGCAGATTGTCCGTTTTGCATTACGTCGCTGAGCGACGTCACGAGTTTCAATTGATCATTGATAATTGTTCATTGATCATTGAATTAGTTTTGATTGTAGCTGGAATAACTCCTATTCTTTCAATCTTTATTACGGTATGAAAATTCTATGAATTCGGTAAAAGAAGCGATATTTTTAGCACAATTATCCCGGATATTTCACCAAGAAATTTTTTCTCAGCAAGGCGAAGTTAAAATGGTGACGGAATCGTATAACTATACGTTGAGTAAATCATTTTAACTTCAACGCAGCGGAGGGAAAAATTTCGCAGCGTTCTACACCGTGTATTTAAATTTTCAACCTTAACAATAGATCGATGTGTAGTTGCATCAATAAGTTAGTTCATAATAATATAACTTTATGTGAAATATCCGGGTTATGAGTGTAAAGAAATTAATGTTTTAATTATTGAAATTTAAAAAGTGAATGAAAGATGGTTTATATAAAGCAGTTAAATGAGCATGAGGGAGAAGAAGTTACCCTGAATGGCTGGGTGTACAACTATCGAACCAGTAAAAAACTTTTCTTCCTTGAATTAAGAGACGGTTCCGGCATTTGTCAATGTATTGTAGCAAAAGACGATGTGGAAGAGGAAACCTGGGAAAAAGCCAATGAGTTGCGGCAGGAGAGTTCCCTGAGCGTCACCGGTACGGTAAAGAAGGACGATCGAAGTATCGGCGGATACGAAGTGCATGTTTCTGATGTGAAGATTTACCAGATTGCCGAAGATTATCCCATCACGCCGAAAGAGCATGGGGTGGAGTTCCTGATGGAAAATCGTCACTTGTGGCTGCGCAGCCGGCGTCAATGGGCAGCCATGCGGGTTCGCAACGAAATTATATATGCCATTCACACCTATTTCCAGGAGCACGGGTTCATTCAAATGGACGCTCCCATCTTTACCGGGAACGCTGCGGAAGGCACAACCACACTTTTTGAAACCGATTATTTTGACGACAAAGCGTATTTAACGCAATCGGGACAGCTTTATGCCGAAGCCATGGCCATGGCACAGGGTAAGGTGTACACCTTCGGTCCCACCTTTCGTGCCGAGAAAAGTAAAACCCGCCGCCATCTGACCGAATTCTGGATGACTGAGCCCGAGATGGCTTTTTATGATCTGGAAATGAACATGGATCTGGCGGAAGATTTTATCAAATTTATTGTAAAACGGGTGCTGGATCGTTGTGCCAACGAACTCGAAATCCTGGAAAGGGATACGGAAAAATTGGAGACGCTGGTTAAAGATTCCTTCCCGCGTATTTCATATACCGAAGCGGTAGATATGCTGAACAGCCCGGAAACGGCGGATATGCTGGATGACATGATGGAATCGCGCCGGCAGGAGGAAAAGGATTTAAAAGCGGAAGAAGAAGAGTTGAATAAAGAACATGGTCAAGCCAAAAAATGGCGTAAGGCGCAGATCGATCAGCGCATCAAAGAAATTCATGCCCGGCTCGATCAGATTGAAGAAGACCTCCGCAATATCCCCAACTGGAAAGAGTCGGCGCTCAATTTTGAGTGGGGGACCGATTTCGGCGGTAGTGACGAAACTATTCTGACCCTGAAATTTGAAACCCCGATTATGGTCTATGGGTATCCCGCCGAAGTTAAAGCCTTTTACATGAAACGGGATCCGGAAGATGACAACGTGGCGCTGGCTGTGGATATGCTGGCTCCCGAAGGATATGGAGAAATTATTGGAGGCAGTCAACGGGAAGATGACCTGGATACCCTGAAAAAACGCCTGAAGGAACATGATCTGCCGGAAGAAGTATTCAGCTGGTATCTGGATCTGCGTAAATTTGGTTCAGTTCCACATTCAGGATTTGGCCTTGGACTGGAGCGTACCGTGGCCTGGCTTTGTGGACTCAATCACGTTCGCGAAACGATCCCATTCCCCCGGATGCTAGGACGTTTACGACCTTAATATTTGGTGATTTATTGATTTATTGATTTGTAGATTTTTGGGATTTCAATTCCCAAACCGCAAAAAATCCCTTTAAACACTAAATTCGTTTTGTGCGTTGTTTCGTTATATTAAGTTCGTCATAATTTCTATTTTTTAATACTCATTCATGGCTCGCAAAACAAGTATAGATATATACCATAATGCTCTGCAGGAGCTGAAGTCGGGGAAAGTGAAGCCCGTGTATTTTTTATGTGGAAGCGAAGACTTTTTCCTGGATAAGCTTCAGGAGGCTGCGCAGGGCCTGGTGCCTGATGATCAAAAAGATTTCAATTTTGATCTGTTATACGGACAGGACGTCACGGTGGATCGTATACTTGATATTGCACGCAGCTACCCGATGATGGCGGAACGCCGCGTGCTCATTGTGCGTGAGTTTCAGGCCCTTTCCAAAACCACTGTTTTGACGAATGATGACGGCGGCGGCAGCTCGCTGGATGAATTTATACCCTATTTCGAAAATCCCAATCCCAATACGCTGCTGGTTCTTATAGATAATAAGAAACCCAATGGGCGGACGAAATTGGGCAAAACCATCAAGAAGAGTAAACACGTCGGGTATTATGAATTCAAGGAAGTACCCGACTATAAACTTCCCGACTGGATTATAGAATGGGCCCACAGTCAATATAAAAAGGATATTGACCCGGTAGCGGCCGAGATGTTGGCTCAATATGTAGGCAATAACCTGCTGCTACTGTCCACAGAAATAGATAAACTGTGTACTTTTAAGGACACTTCCGACACCATTCGGGAA
>Ga0209918_1001288_pt1 | contig 13783 bp, 9 predicted proteins | sample SalPonD_shore_MG_FD_185712 | JGI IMG/M metagenome (GOLD analysis project Ga0209918, IMG submission 185712) | Salt pond soil microbial communities from South San Francisco under conditions of wetland restoration - Salt Pond MetaG... | ecosystem: Environmental > Aquatic > Marine > Intertidal zone >...
AATTCAACTATTTCTATTCCCGGCAAGCAAGTCCTGGATGCCCTGCAAAGTGATTTGATGACTTTACAGAAATGGTTGGAGAAGGCGCAGCTGGTAAAATGAAAAAAATGTTTAGGGAGATGAGAAGTAGAAAAAGTTTAGAAATTATTCTGCGATTGGTTTGATAATTGGCTATGATTATTCTGTGTTCTCGCTCGTCAAGGAAAAACAATGCGTAAAATTGATATCAAGCATGAGTTTTAGGTAAGAGTTGAAACTAAAACGTGATCCTAAAAGAACGCAGATGAAACGGACGGAGTGAGTGGAATCGTAGTCGAAGGATTCGTGATCAAGACCCATAAATGGTTCCGCCCCTCTGTGAAACTTTGTTTCGCCTGACGCTGTAAAAGCAACTCCTGTTGTGTAGGAGATGAAATAGAAGTCAAAACTCCAAGATCCATTCACTTTAGATCATGATTAGGGAATATTTTTTTCACATCCGCATTAATTAACTATCTGAAACGTCACTTTCTCCGAAATAGGTTCCAGCAGCTCCTTGAATTCATCCAGCAGTTCAATAAGCCTGGACCGGCTTTCTACTTTTGGATAATAAACGGCCACTCCGATGTTTCGGGTTTCGTCGGTGGTTTTGGTCTGGAGGGAATCTTTTATGGGATTGATAAACGGCTGCCAATTATCTCCATGTTTAGCGTACCCTGTTACCAGATCCTTCAGGTCGATGGCCTGACCTCCCTTATTGAATACAAATTCATCCTCATCATCTCCCAGCTTGAATTGGTAAAATTCGGTTTCCGCCGAATCCAGGTCCCATAGCGAAATGGGTGTAAGGTACTTCAGAGAGATATAATTGTTGATATCCACCACCGTATTGATGCGTGGGAAGGAGCCTTTCCGAGCCGTCTTAAGCAGATATTCCGAAGCCGGCTTACCGCGACCCGTCGGCTTGTACGAACCATTTCGCAGCATATCCCGGGATGCCCGCCGGAATGCATCTTCCGTTTCTGATAATTCGTTTTTCCGCTGTTCCAGCACTTCTTCCAGGCGACGTTCCATCTCCGGGAGGGGTTCATTTATAGAGATATTCCGCGCCGTAACGATTCCAATAATCACAGGGGCATCCAGCTTATTCTCAAATGTCAGATCCATATTTCAATTTTAATGATTTATTCCATTTTCACCATACTGAATTCGAACACAAAGATATAAGATCCATTGTTTAGCCCGGATATTTCACACTAATTAAAATAAAATTATCATAACTTTATGGTATATATTGAGAACCATTTATTTTCAGGGTTTAAAAATTATAACAGGGTGTTAAACGCTGCGAAATTTTCCCCTCAGCTGTGTTGAAGGGAAAAAAGCTTACTCAACGTATCTTTATACGATTCCGTCGCCATTTTAGCCCTTGTCCCGAATGCTTTCGGGGTTGCTGAGAAAAAAATTTCTTGGTGAAATATCCGTATTAGATACTTAACATCGAAAATCGTAATCATATATAGCGATAAGATCTTTCGATTTCGATCCCCAAAAGGGATTGGCGGGTTCCTGCGATTGCTCCATTTTTGTTCAGGAATAAATTGATAAGACAACGATGTACAAAACGTCAATCGAGTCTGGAGACTCTAAGAGGACTTTGCAAAACCAGGGATTATGATCAATCCCGAACACTTTCGGGGTGAGTGATTTCAAAACCACAGCGTATATGTAATACATGAGGATTTTGAAATTACGAAAATGCAGAATTTGGACAAAAGCACGGTTTTGAAAAGTCCTCTCTAACAAAGATCAGCATCAGTCTGGAGACTGGCGGCAGGAGTTATTCCTCAGGACAAGCATTTCATCCGGAATGACATACAATAGGCCAATAACCGATAATCATCAACCAATCTCCAAATCTCTAATTCTCCAAATCAAAAAATCACTAAATGACCTCAGTTACTCGTAGCCTTATTCACCAGCTCCCGCGCGCTTTTCAGCGTGGCATTGGTAATCTGCTCACCGCTCATCAACGTAGCCACTTCCTTGATGTGTTCATCGTTGCTCAATGGATTAATGCGTGAAACGGTACGCCCGTTTTCCTCCATTTTTTCCACGCGATAATGCTGATGCGCCTGGCTGGCAATCTGCGGCTGGTGCGTAATGGCGATAATCTGACAGTGTTCCGACAACATGCGCATCATGCGCCCCACTTTCTCGGATATTTGTCCACTGATGCCCGAATCAATTTCGTCGAAGATCATGACCGGCAGACTCTGTTCGCGGGCTATGATGGATTTCAACGCCAGCATCACGCGGCTGATCTCCCCGCCAGAGGCAATTTTGGCAAGGGGTTTTGGTTCTTCCCCCTTGTTGGTCGAAATATACAGGCTGACATCGTCGGCCCCGTGTTCCGTACACTCAACGGGTTTTTCGTCAATCTCGATCCACCCGCTGGAAGTTTCCAGCCAATTCACCCTAACTTCAAAACGAGCTTCGGGCATTCCAAGCTTGTCAAGTTCGTCAACAATCATGCTGGAAAGCTGCTCGCCGGCCTTGATGCGCTTATTGTGTAGTGTTTTGGCATTTTTAGACAGTACGTCGGCCTGATCATTAACTTTCTTCTCCAGTTTTTCAATCTCAAACTCAAAGTTTTCGGCCAGGTCCATCTCTTTGCGGGTCTCTTCCAGGTATTTGATGAGTTCAGGGATGGTCCGGCCATATTTCTTTTCCAGCCGGTGGAGCTCGGCCTGTCGCTGCCGCAGGTATTCCAGCCGTTTGGGATTAAATTCGATATTTTCGATATACCGTTCGGTAAACCGAATAGTCTCTTGCAGGCTGATTCGGGCAGATGACAACTCTTCCAGGTAAGTTTCAAACTCGGGTTCGATGCGCGCAATATCCTCCAGGTGAAGCTTGATGTTATTGATCAGGTCCATCAGGTTCACTTCGCCTTCACTGCCCATATCTACGATAGCCGATGCTTTTTGATCGAGCTCCTCGGCGTTATCCAGTAGATTCATTTCGTTCTTAAGCTCTTCCTCCTCACCTTCCTCCAGCTCAGCTTCTTCCAGTTCATTCACCTGAAAACGGTAGAGCTCCAGCTTTTCCTGAAGCTCCTGTTCCCTTTTTCTCAAATTATTTAACTCCCTGCGGAGGTCGTGCATATCGTGATAGGCCGAGCGATACTCCTTTAATGTCGGTTGGATATTATTGAACCCATCGATTACGGAACGGTGATTCTCTTCTTTCAACAGCATCTGGTGATCGTGCTGTCCATGCAGGTCCACCAGGTAGTCGCCAATCTCCTTCAATACGGAAATAGTAACTGGAGTATCATTAATAAATCCGCGACTGCCTGTTTGACGTATCTCGCGCCGAAGGATAAGAGATGAGGCATACTCCACGGCATTTTCTTCCAGGAGTTCACGGATTTCTTCTATTTCGCCGACTTCAATGGTGGCCTCGGCAATAGCTTTTTTAGCACCCTGACGGATCACATCCGTATCGGCACGTTCCCCGAGAATCATGTTCAGGGCCCCGATAATAATCGATTTACCAGCCCCGGTTTGCCCGGTTAAAATATTCAATCCCGATTCGAATTGGACTTCCAGCTCATCGATAAGCGCAAAATCCTTGATATACAGCGTCTGTATCACAACAGTAATAATTTGGATTTACAATTCCATTGCCCGATAATTACGACATCAACATATAAATAATATATAAGATTAAGTCGAGAACTTTGCAAAACCGTTCTTTTGTCCAATATCTGCGTTATCGAAATTTTAAAATCCTCATCCCGACCTGTCGGGACTGCGGTTTCAAAATTTCTCTTCCCGAAAGCGTTCGGGATGACCAAAAGCCCTGGTTTTTCAAAGCCCTCTAAGACGTCAAATTAAGATTAAATTTTTTAATGAGCTGATTAAAATGGCTTCGATTGAAATCATGGCTCCAGAAGGATGAAAGTCCATACCTGAGTGTTGGTTTCAGAATTCTATGATGCTCTTTGGAAAATCGGGGTTGTGTCATTCCTGCTGAATTTTTAGAAAAAGTTGCTCTTCATTTCATGGTTGAACCCAAGACTACTATGTATTCACTTATCCGGGACTCTGGGTGTCACTTCGCTCGAAAACAAACTTTTTATTGGTTTGACCTTATCCCTTTAACCAGGATATTTCGCACTACTTAAAATAAAATTATTATAAATTTATGGTATATATTGAGTTACAGAGGACTTTGCAAAACCGTGCTTTTATACAAATTCACCCACCCCGAAAGCATTCGGGATTGACCAAAATCCCTGGTTTTGCAAAGCCCTCTTACATTTATTTTCAGGGTCTAAAAAGTATAACAGGGTGTTAAACGCTGCGAAATTTTCCCCTCAGCTGCGTTGAAGGTAAAAAAGCTTGCTCAATGTCCCGAACGCTTTCGGGGCGTTTCCGCTGCTATTTCACCTTCGCCTTGCTGAGAAAAAATTTCTCGGTGAAATATCCGGGTTAAGAGATTCACAAAAAATGATAAATCAAAAATTTACACAACCTTCTTATAAAATGTCTATCTTTCTTTGATAGAGAACTTTGTAAAAATGGGATTTTGTCCAAAATCGTGATTTCAAAACCTTCAAATATTATTTATACGTTACGGTTTTGAAGTCACCCAAGTTTTGAATTAAACCAAAATAACTGCTTTTGCAAAGACCTCTAAACAACAAAAAAACGATCATCTTTATAACCTGAGATTATACTTATCCGGATGCCTGACTTTCCCGATATTACCCTGGAAGAACTGGAAGACATCATTCCCGACTCCCTGCCCGTGGTGGCCATGCGGGATACGGTAGTGTATCCCAACACCATGTTTCCCATCCTGGTGGGGCGTTCTCAATCCATCAATGCGGTGGAAGCAGCCGCCGAAAAGGGGAACTATATTCTGCTCTGTGCTCAAAGAAATGCGGAAGTCGAGGAACCGGAACGTGATGAGTTGTATGAAATCGGGACCCTGGCACGCATCGTACAGATTCTGCGCCTGCCAAACAATCTGATCAAGGTACTGGTCAACGGTATTGCCCCGGCGCGGATTCTCAAATATACCGGGGAGCAGAGCTATTTTGAAGCCGAGGTGGAACGCCTGAATGCCAGACACTCCAAAGAGGACGAACAGCTTCAGGCGCTAATACGGCAAACCCGGCAGAAGTTCGAAAAGTTTGTGATGCTCAATAAAGATCTGCCGGAAGAGATTTTGCTAAGTTATGAACAGACCGAAGATCCGGCTCATTTACTGTTTTTCATGGCTTCATATCTCGACCTGGAGATTACTCAAAAACAGGAACTGCTGGAACAAACTGATTTAATAGATCGTTACAAAGCGGTGCTGAAAAACATCACCAACGAGCTGGAGTTGCTGGCTGTATCCAACGAGATCAATGAAAAGGTGCAGGAGGAAATCCAGGAAAATCAGCGCCGTTTTTATATACAGGAGCAGATACGCGCCCTGCAAAATGAGCTGGATGAAGGAACTTTCGGGGACCCGGAACTAGTGCGTTTCCGGGAGAAAATGGATGAATTGGATCTGCCCAAAAATATCCGTAAAAAGGTGCTCGAGGAACTGGATCGGCTGAAGAAAACGCCGTCGATGTCGCCCGAACACGGGGTGGCCCGTAACTATCTGGATTGGCTGCTGGGGATGCCGTGGGGCATTTATACAGATGATAACCTGGATATACAGCGGGTAGAGGATGCACTTAACAACGATCACTTTGGCCTCGAAAAACCCAAAGACCGCATCCTGGAACACATCGCCGTATTGAACCTGGTGGACGAGATGAAAGGACAGATCCTGTGCTTTGTAGGCCCTCCCGGTACGGGTAAAACCTCACTGGCCAAATCCATCGCCACATCTATGGGCCGCAAACTGGCGCGTATTTCGCTGGGCGGCGTGCATGATGAAGCGGAGATTCGCGGACACCGGCGCACCTACATCGGGGCCATGCCCGGACGTATTATTCAGGCCATCAAGAAGTCGGGATCCATGAATCCCGTCATTGTACTGGATGAAATTGATAAAGTGGGACGCGATCAGCGCAGCGATCCGTCCTCGGCCATCCTGGAGGTACTGGACCCGGAACAGAATAATTCATTCAACGACCACTACCTGGATATCGATTTCGACTTGTCTCGCGTCATGTTTATCACCACAGCCAACGTGGCCAGCAATATACTGCCGGCACTGCGCGACCGTATGGAGATCATCAATCTGCCCGGTTACCTGGAATATGACAAGCTGGAAATTGCCAAACGGCATCTCATCCCCAAGCAAATAAAGGCGCACGGATTGCAGGCTTCCAGAGTTATTTTTAAGGACGATGCCGTCAGGGAAATTATTCGCAAATACACTCGGGAAGCCGGGGTACGGAACCTGGAACAGCAAGTTGCATCGATCTGCCGGAAAGTAGCCCGCAAAATTATCAGCCGGCGGGCCCGCGGGAAAAATTTAACCCAGTTCACAGTTAATGTGAAACGTGTTCATGAGCTGCTGGGTGTTGAAAAGTTCTATGACCGCGGCCTGGATGAACAGCACAAAGTCGGCTCCGTCAACGGCCTGGCCTGGACCAGTACCGGTGGTACGGTATTACAGATCGATGTGGCTAAAATGGCGGGTAAAAGCAAGTTTATCTTGACCGGCCAACTGGGTGATGTGATGAAAGAATCGGCCCAAGCCGCCCTGACCTACATCCGGTCCAATAGCGACCGGTTTAACCTGGAGCGGAAATTTTTCGACAATAACGAGCTGCATATTCACATCCCGGAAGGGGCCATCCCCAAAGACGGGCCCAGCGCCGGATTGGCCATGGCTGTTGCGATGATCTCATTACTGACCGGGCGGAAAATTCGCCACGACATTGCTATGACCGGGGAAATCACCCTGCGCGGGGAAGTGTTTGCAGTGGGCGGACTCAACGAAAAACTGCTGGCAGCCCAGCGGAACAATATCCAGAAAGTACTGATTCCAAAGGATAATGAACGCAATTTGTCAGAAATCCAGGATAAGATTAAAGAAGGGCTTGAAATTGTACCGGTACAGTCTATAGAGGAGGCTTTCGAGCATGTATTTGCCAATGGAAAATAAGAGATAAATTAAAAAAATGGATCCATCCCCTTGCTGGATCCATGGGATTAATCAATCGTATCTAGATGAACTCTTGTGAGACTGCTTAAGAGATCAAAAAAGTAGGTCTCCCTTAATGAACAGTCCGTATATTAGACCGTTTCAACTCCAAATACTTACAAAATTTTTTGAAAAATATTTTTCATGAAGCCATCCATACGCCCTAAGTATTTGATAATACTTTTCTTAAATAAAATAAAAATATATTACACGCTCACAGTCATCCCTTCAAAATTGAGAAGTTAAAATATCAGATGTCTTTCATTTGTAAGCAATTGTCCCTAATTTTTTAAGTAAAAGCCACAAGCAAAGCATATCATTTAAATTAAATAATACCTTCTTGAGCTTAGCTCGAAACCTTTCAGGAAGAATTTGGAAAAAAGCACAGTTTTGTAAAGATCTCTAGAAATATATTCCCAAATGTCTCGAATCCTCTCTTTGATAGTTCCTACCCTGATAATTTGAATTATTTTTGACAGGGAAAGGGTTCAATAACACGTTAGAAGAACTTTAATTAAGATCATGGTGAAACCCTGACAGGGTTCCGAACCCTGTCAGGGTTTGTTTTCTTTAATCAATGAATATAATTTGTAGCCCCTGATTCAGTTATATACATCAAAAGTTATAACCTTAACGATATACCAAAACAAGTTGGCCGAGGCAGAAAAACAAATAACAGAAATTGATCTGGAGGTATCCAAAGGACAGCAAAAGAAAGTCCGGCTGGATAAGTACGTTGCATCTTCCGTACAGAATGCATCCCGCACCAAGGTGAAAGCCGCCATAAAGGCGGGACGCGTGCTAGTCAACGGCAAGAAGGAAAAACCATCCTACAACGTTCAGCCCGAAGATCAGATTGAGATTACCTTGATGAAGCCCCCGCCCCCTGAAGTAGTACCCGAAAATATACCGCTGGATATTATATATGAAGACGACGATCTGCTCATTGTCAACAAGCCGCCGGACATGGTGGTACACCCGGCTTATGCCAACTGGAACGGTACGCTGGTGAACGGGCTGATGTACCATATCGAACAGCTTTCCGAACCGGAAGAAGATACCATTCGCCCGGGCATCGTGCACCGGATCGACAAGGATACGAGCGGCATCTTGGTCGTGGCCAAGAAAAACGAGATTCATTCGGAGCTGAGCCGCTATTTCATGCGTCACGATATTGAGCGGACGTACTGGGCGGTAGTTTGGGGGCACCCGGATAAGGAGGGAACCATCGATGCTCACCTGGGGCGCGATCCGTATAACCGAAAACGATTTGCCGTAGTGCCGGAGGACAGGGGTAAACATGCCGTCACGCATTACAAGGTACTGGAGTATTTTGATCACCTTGCACTGGCAGAAATTAAGCTTGAAACAGGACGGACACATCAGATCCGCGTGCACTTCTCAGACCTGGAGATGCCGGTGTTTGGGGATCAAACCTACGGCGGCGATTCAGTGCGCTACGGATCCAATACGGGCAGCCGCAAACAGATGTTCAACAACCTGTTCGCCAAACTGGACCGGCAGTGCCTGCATGCTAAAACCCTGGGCTTCGAACACCCGAGAACCGGCGAGTATGTGGAATTCGACTCCAAACTGCCCGAAGACTTCCAAACCGTGTTGGATATGCTTCGCAAGACCTGCAAATAAATAATCTAGGAGTCTGTCGGACCTAGGAAATTTGCAGTAGATTTAGCTAAGTCCGACAGGCTCCTAGTGTTATTACCACTTAATTCATATAGTTTCTTTACTGATATACAATCAGGTAAACTTTGATCACGGATCCTTCGACTTCAGCCCACCAGAAGAACGGTGGGCTTGCGCTCAGGATTAATTAAATGATGATTACACAGGTAATGGAGTATCATCTGTAGATCAGCTAACTGAAGATTTTTAAAATCATAACACCGACTTCAAATAATAATAATTTAGATGACAACCCAGAAAAAAGACGTCAATATAACCGTAGAACTTGATGAAAATAATATCCCCCTGAACATTGAATGGGGAGCGAGCGATTTCAAGGGCGATAGCGCCACCCAGTGCCGGGCCATGCTGCTCTCCATGTGGGATCATACCAAGAAGGACACCCTGAAGCTGGATCTGTGGACCAAAGACATGACCGTGGATGAGATGAAGATCTTTTTTCATCAAACCCTGTTGACCATGGCCGATACCCTGGAGCGCTCCATCGACGATGAACGCATCAGTGGCGATATGCGGGATTTCTGCCACTATTTTGCCGAGAAAATGGAGATTTTGGATAAGTGATATCGGAATACACCGGGTATTCTAAAATAATTTGGGCAGTCATAAAATGAATGGAGGGAGTATTAATCATCATTCTGTTGAATGTTACGAATGATTTCATCAAGATCCAGTGCCTGCACAGCTCCCACCGCACTTTCAATGGCCCCTTCAGCGCATAGCCCACTCATGGAGGCGTCTTCAAATTGCTTCCAGGCTACCTTGGCACATTGCTCCCGAACGGTTTCGGCAACTTTTTTGAGATCTTCTTCCGAATAATTCAACTTTGACATGGTTTTTCGATTTATAATGTCTCGACAGTTAAACCTCACAGATTTCTTCTCAGAGAGAGCTTTGCAAAACCAGGGATTTTGGTCAAAGTCAAAGCCTGAGTGATTTCAAAACCACAGCGTATTAGTAATACGTGAGGATTTTGAAATCACGAAAATGCAGAATTTGGACAAAAGCACGGTTTTGCAAAGTCCTCTTCAGATTCAACATAATCAAAAGCTATACGACATTCATCATTCTCCATGACCAAGAGTCAAATATCTGATAAATACAGGAACGTATAGCTGGAAATTCAATAGATCTATCATGTATTCTATCATAAATTTCAGAATTTTTATCTTTGGCTTCCTACTTCATGGTACAAATTTGATTTTCGAGCGATGTAAGGTCAAAGGCGCCGCCAACAAGAGTCGTAAACTTTCAAAGTTTACTACTCTTTGAATACCTTCTATAGTTTAGTAGTCCTATCATCCCGCTAGAAAATTCCATTCTCATTTTCTCCCAAATAAGGATTCAGACCGGATTATTCACCAAGAAATTTGTTGGTGGGCAACCCCGTCCCGAAAGGGTTCGGGATCGGGACAAGGGTTGGAATAGTAAATGAGAAGTATATAGAACGTGTTGTGCGGTTGGATGAACCGGTTTAAATAAAGTATAGTGTATTTATAGAGGGCTTTGCAAAACCAGGGATTTTGGTCAAAGTCAAAGCCTGAGTGATTTCAAAACCACAGCGTATTAGTAATACGTGAGGATTTTGAAATCACGAAAATGCAGAATTTGGACAAAAGTACGGTTTTGCAAAGTCCTCTTTATAGTGAGTATTATCCTTAGCTTTATGCGCTTAACCGTCAGCTTACCTTAAAATCAATTAAATAGTGAAACGTAAACAGGTTGCATAATGTCTACCTTTCACTTTTGACCTTTCACTTTTCACTCCTATCGTAAATCCCATGAAGTCCTTTAAGGACGGGTTTATCCCGGATAACGAACCAATAAATTTTGGATCCCATGGATATTTACAATGACCTGGGAAATGAAATTTTGTCTTACTGTATGCCAACGGGCATTTAAAAACGAATTTCTAAAAAAACGATGCGCCTAAATCCGTCCTTACAGGACTTCGTTTTGTTGCTTTTCTAACTACCCCAGGTTGAAACCTGGGGCTATATATAAGGTCGTCCCGTCCGGGACTCTTGGCCTTAATTCGCTTGAAAAGTATATACTCCCATTCAAACTTATCGAACTAATCTACCAGAACTGACTGATAAGATTTCAACTAATCAAGATATGTATTCGGTCTCCGACTACTTATCAACTGCTTTTAGAATACTTCCAGAGGATGAACAGCACGCCAAACGTAACTAACTGGGCTACGAGGGTTTCCATGGTGGGGTAGATACCAATGATGCCCGCTTCAATAGGGATCGGGCTCGGTGAGACGGAAAGAAATCCGGATTCCTGCACGGCATGAATGCCCTGTCCGACCATGATCAGCGAGAAGGCTCCGATGGCAAATGAGCCGTACCTGAAAATGGAACGCAGGGGAAGTCGGGCGCTGAATTTCAGCATAACGACCCCGAGAATAATCAAGGCCACAAAAGCGGTGAGACTTCCAAAGGCGATCGCCGTTTGACCGCCCGGTCCCGTTTCAATGGAAATGGCCGAAAGGAAAATAACGGACTCAAACGCTTCGCGGAATACCGCAATAAATGCTACGGTGGCCAGGCCAATCAGGTTGCCTCCCTGCAGTTTGGCCTTTACTTGTTCGTTGATAAATTTCTTCCAATGGTGCACTTCGCTGTTGCGATGCATCCAGAAACCGACATAGATCAGAATAACGACCGCAAGCAGGGAGAATCCGCCTTCCATTAGTTCCCGCCAGTTAGCTCCAAACGAAACCAGCCAGTCGGTGAAGAACCAGGCGACTCCGCCCAGAATGACGGCTAATACCCACCCGGCATGCACCCAGATCTTTTCGCGGCGGGCCTCCAGCGAGGTCAATACACCCAGAATGGTAATAATGATAAGAAAAGCTTCCAGGCCCTCGCGCAATAAGATGGAAGCCGACAATACATACGAAATAAAAGGCGTGGTTTCCGAAGCATCCAGCAGCGAACGGGCTGAGGACAGGTTAGCTTTAATTTCGGCTACGCTCTTGGAAACTTTCTCCTCCGGCGCCCGATTTTTAACCAGCGAACGCATGCCCATCATCTGTCCTTCGATGGTGCTGACCAGGTTACCATCATGCGCCTTAAGTTGTGATTCAACCGGCTCAAAGCCTTCAAGATAAGCCGAAATTGCAGTTTTATAAGCCGTTTGATATTGGCCATCCTTATACTGCTGCAGCATTTGGTCCATCATGTTGGAAGCGGTCTGCAGGTAATTCCCTTTTTGCTCCGGCTCATACTGACGAAGTTGAGCAATAGTTTTTTCCGTCATTGAACCATGGCCGGTAGCTTCCAGTTTCTGTTTCAACTCCTTGTCATTCATTCGGGAAATATCGGCCAGCGACAACCCGCTGTCTTTCAGCCAAGATTTCACCTGGTCAGAAGCAGCCTTTTGTTCATCCTGGTACTGAATAGATTTAATGTAGAAGGCCAGGTCCCACGCTTCCTGATCAGACAACGAACTGAACGAAGGCATTGAAGTCCCTTCCACGCCAAGCTTAATAGTGTTATAGGCCTGGAAGGGGGAAATTTTATTCATCCGCGCCGTTTCATGAAAATTCGTTGGCTTGGGATCGAGTGATGCTGACAGCTTTCCGTTGCCGTCGCCCTTGGTCCCGTGACAGCTTACGCACTGCTTTTCAAAAATGGTACGTCCGTGCTCAATGCTCGGCCAGCGGGTCGGGGCCACCGTCAAACCGGTGCTCTGAATAACGGATTGCTTGATCTGTCCGGTGAGAGTAGTTATTTCATCGGGACTGGCTTTGTCGCGCACCTGCTGCTTGAGAGATTCAACATGCTGGGTAGCAGATGCGACTTCGGGATCGTTTTGAGGAAGGTGAAGAGCCTGGTACAGGGTATCGATGGAGTGGGTAAATTCCCGCATCTCCTTGTATTCCATCTCATTTATAATCTTTCCATCTTGTACGGCCCCGGAATAATCGGTGGCCATATAATCGAGCAGATGGATCAATGTCCGGGCCTGCTTATGGACGGAGTCGCCTTCGGCGGACTTCTGTTGTTGTGCAGCCGCCGGCGAGCTCCACATCAAGCTAATCGTACAAAATAATATCAGACTAAAAGCAGCCGGGAAACGGGAGAAACGCTCACCTACCATATTGCTATGAATATTTAATATTTAAAGACAATCTTATCAATCACCTATGGATGTTATACTAATTTAGACTGAATTTAAATAAGATACGACAAATGTTCAATAAGGAATGCAAATTTATTTTCTAGTGGTTTAACGTAGGCGGGGAAGAGGGTATTATTGACGCATTCATCATTTAAGTGTATATCTATAAGCTCTCAGCGGTCAGCCCACAGCTATCAGAAAATGCCATAGTGAAAAGTGAAAGGGCAAAAGTGAAATGTGGATATATTCAGAATTTTTTACATTAGAAATCTCACTTTTCAAACCGAAAACTGAAAACCGAAAACTGAAAACTGAAAACCGAATGCTAATATCGTTTTGATAGAATAGGTTTAAGAATTAAGCTACAATCCGTTTAATCTTATTTTCAAGATCCGGATCGCTTTCATCCCGGGCTTTTTCCAGCTCGAAATGAGCCTGAAGCCGCAGCCACATCTCCGGACTGGTTCCCAGCGCCAATGCAAAGCGAAGGGCCGTATCCCCGGTAATGCTGCGTTTGCCCCGAACGATATCATTCACCCGGTTTGCCGGGACATCAATGCTTCGGGCAAATGCACGTTGTGAAATTCCCATGGGATCCAGGAATTCTTCTTTTAGGATTTCTCCCGGGTGAATGGGAGGTATAAAAGGTTTGTCAGCCATAAAAACTCGTTCTTGTTTCTTAAATAATTTTTTATACAGCTAACGAAAATCTACAATTTCAACATTGTATGCATCACCTTGGTGCCACTCAAAACAAATACGCCACTGCTGGTTGATGCGAATGCTCCATTGTCCTAAA
>Ga0209918_1001289_pt1 | contig 13779 bp, 12 predicted proteins | sample SalPonD_shore_MG_FD_185712 | JGI IMG/M metagenome (GOLD analysis project Ga0209918, IMG submission 185712) | Salt pond soil microbial communities from South San Francisco under conditions of wetland restoration - Salt Pond MetaG... | ecosystem: Environmental > Aquatic > Marine > Intertidal zone...
CTTTTTTTATAAATTGATTTACAGTATTGATGAATTAAGTGAAAAATGAACGATGATGGCCATCAAAGTGTTACCATGATTTGGGTTGACGGGATAGTAATAAATATTCCGTAAAAAATTTTTGCTAATAAATTGTTATTAAATGAGTTAGCGTCCTTTGGTCTATTTTAATGAGAGTGGTGTAAAATGATCAAAATAATTCAGGAAAGGAGTTGAATTCTATCTCTTAAAAAGCTACAATACTTTTAGCTTTCCTTTATAATTTAAAACATACTTGGAGGTATGGTTATGAACGAAGATTCATTTCTCGATGCCGCAGAAAGCGGCGATATCGAAACAGTGCAAAAAATGCTCAGTAAAGGGATAGACGTTAACACCGGTGATGAGCACAACCGGACCGCCTTAATGAAAGCAGCCAAACACGGTCATATGGGAATTGTTCAAGTGTTACTCGAACATGGGGCCGATTTGAATCAACGAGATAATCGCGGTACTAACGCACTTTATTGGGCATCAGCAAATGGTCATCAGGAAATCGTTCAATTACTAGTTAATAACCATTGCGACGTAGAAGTCATTGACGATCGTGGTTGGAGCGCAAAAGACCAGGCAAACTTTTACCATCACGATCAGATTGTAAATATGCTGGAAGAGGCTGGAGCTTAGCTCTGATTGTTTAGAGGGCTTTGAAATACCGGGAAATATTTCGACTTCGCTCCGCTGCGCTCAATGTGACGTTCCGAACGCTTTCGGAAGCGCAATGAGGAGGGACGACGAATGAAGTCGAAGACTTGTTGGTAGTTTTGCAAAGCCCTCAGTTTATATAATATTTTCATTTTTATCATGAACCTTTCCAGGTTTTCGGATCCTGGAAAGGTTTTTTGTTTATTAACCCGGATTATTCACCAAGAAATTTGTTGATGGGCAATCCCGAAAGCGTTCGGGACAGCGGCAAATTTCGCAGCGAATTTACCCATATCCCAAATCAGGTTATAAATGTTTTTACACAAATATAATGTTTACAATAATTTGACACGCTAATTATCTTCTACTCGTGAATAATTCGGGTTAAAGAAGTTGCAAAACCGTGCTTTTGCCCAAATTCAGGTTCTGTCTTTAACAAAATCCAAAGTTTCGCAAAACCCACTTATATCGGTTTGTGGGCATAAATCAGAAAAATAGTCGGCTCTTTTTGGATGGAACGCTTGTTATACTTTCGTTTCCAGTCGGCAATTCGGGTTGAAATAATGCTCTCGTTCGGTAGCGTGACATTCGTAGCTGTACAAAAAAGGGTATCCGGGTGACAAAGGTCCAGGATATCCTTAACCAGTTCATCATTCCGGTGCGGAGCTTCCATAAAAATCTGGGTCTTGTTTTCCCGCCGCGACTCTTCCTCGAGTTTCTTAATTTGCTTCCTTCGCTTATGCTTATTGATGGGGAGATAACCCGAAAAACAGAAATTTTGTCCATTGAAACCGGAAGCCATGAGCGCAAGAAAAATAGATGATGGCCCGGTAAAGGGGACAACTTTGATATCCTGCTTATGTGCCATGTGAATGACCGGTGAGCCGGGATCCGCAATAACCGGGCATCCCGCTTCGGAAATTAACCCGACATCCCGCCCGTTTTTAAGGGGATTTAAAAAGGACGCTGCCTCTTCAACCGGTGTTTTTTTATTCAGAACCAAAAATTCGATTTCATATTCGGGTACCGTATCTCCCACCCATTGCAGGTATCGTCGGGCCGTTTGAATATTTTCCACGATAAACACATCCAGTTTACGTATGATTTTTAGCACATACTCCGGGATGGTATTGTTTTCGGGCGTTTTTCCCAGAGTGGTGGGAATGAGATATAGCGTACCTTTTGCCGATGAACCGGAAGTTTGTTGCACGATTTAGTCGACTCTTTCTATGACAAGATTATTGCGATCTTCGCCTGATGTTCTCTTTTTTACATACCGATTCACCAGAAATCCAAGTAACCCGGTAGCCAGGAAACCGAAAAAGGCCATACCCGCATTGGCCAGGTTCATATCTTTGAGATCTTTATAGACCGGCATCATCACGATATCTTCAAAATTATCTTTCTTGTAACGGACGGGTATGATTTGTGTGTCCGAGAGTTTCCCGGCCAGCTGCACCGGCATGCCCAGTTTTTGCTGAATAATTTCACCATCATTCGTTTTAAACCTGATAATAATGTACCCGTTGGTCTGGGAAGCGATCTGTTTGATATTCATTTTTACAACTTCAGCCGTGTAGCTTTCGCCATTTTTATACGTATCCTGCAGGGCATAATAAACCGTGACCTGGTAAACGGTCAGGAATAGAAGATAGGCTGGAATCACCCAGTACAAGTAAAGAAGTTTATAATATTTCATCGGGCGAAAAATAACTGTTTATCTGGTATTAACAAGGAGCCAACTTAATAAAAAAGGGCGTAATATATAACGTAAATCCAGCTCAATATTCCATGAATAATGGCCCATAATATAGATTTATTAACGGACCACGAAATCGTTACCGCCAAAGCGCTGCCCAGGGTGATGCCGCCGCGAACGGATTCAACCACTTTTGTTTTAGTTTTTCTAACGGGATTGCTCATACTGATTTCCAGTTTTTTTATCAGATGTATTTGCCTGTTGGTTTATAAGAGGACTTTGCAAAACCGCACTTTTGTCGAAAGTCTTCCCGAGTTTTCGGGTGATTCCAAAATCCTCACGTATGTCTAATATGTCGCGGTTTTGAAATCACTCACCCGGAAGCATTCGGGATTGACCAAAATCCGTGGTTTTGCAAAGCCCTCTATAAGTTAAGAACCTTAATTCAAAATTCCGATAACATTGAAATGGGATAAAAAGTTACTATAAACCCGATTATTCACCAAGACCGGATATTACACTGATTTATTATAAAAAGCTGTGAAATAGCTGGGTTTGGGGCTCCAATAATTTTATATAAATAAACGCGTTCTGCGGTTAAAATCTTAATTAAAGAACCCGGTTTCCCATTCAGAATAAAGCTTATAAAATTCATACCATTTGTTAATTGAAGATCCATCAACTAACAAATGGACAAATGTTGAGTTGAAAGCAAAGTCTTTTTAAAAATCCCCTCCTGGCAGGCTGTGAAAAAATCAAAAATCAAATAAAATGGACTTAAATAAATAAGGATATTCGCCTTTAAAACGCTGGGGTCATCCCCCTAACCCCTTCACACGGAAGGGGGACTTTATCGAATTTAGTTTTTAATATAGTTTACAGCCTTAATAATTAAAGTTGAGTTAAATTTGCAAACTTATTTATTCACAGCCTCTTTTGTGGGGATAACTACTACATGAATTTAAGGTTATGAATGGCATGAAAGGGGAACTTTAACATGTTTTTCCCTTTTAAAACATTGAAAAAAATCCTATTATTGAAAGGTTGAAATATTGAAGTAAAAACTTAAAAAACAAGAAAATATCATTTCCATTGAACGGTAAAAGTATAAGTACATCACAAGGAGTATTGAGGGAGCGCCATTTTATAAACAGCAGAGGAAAAAAGATATTTAGCCGGCAGTGGATTCCTGACCGGCAAGTGGATGCATTTATTTTGCTATTACCAGGATATTCGGAACATTCGGGACGTTACGACACCGTTGCCAAAAAATTGAACGATGCAGGATTAGCCGTTTTTAGTATAGATTATGAAGGCCATGGTCAAAGTTCCGGGCTGCGCGCCGATATACGGGAATTTTCATATTATGTTGATGATGCCATTCAATTATTCAGGGCGGTTAGAGATGAAAATGGATTTCAGGAATTACCATTTTTAGTTCACGGACAATGCGTGGGAGCCCTGGTTGCTGAACAAATGACGGAACGCCTGCACGGTAAGGTGGATGGTTTATTGTTGACGGCACCCTTGTTTTCCTTTGCCCGTGAAGTTCCCAAAATTGTACAGGATACCGCGGGTTATGTCTCTTCCTTTGCGGCTAAATTTCCCATCATGTCGATCAATCTGGAAAATATGAGCAGTGATAAACAGGTCATAAATGATTTCCTGGATGATGAGTGGACCTGCAAAGGTCGGCTGAGAGCAAGAATGGCTTCTCATATTATTGAACACGGGAAAAAGGCCCGCAAAAAAATAATCCATCTGCAAATACCCACCTGGATCGGGCATGGAGCAGATGATCAATTTGCTGATCCGCGGGTCGTGAAGCAACTACTCGAGAAAGATGATGACGAATGGTTGGATATCGAAATTTATCCTGATCGCAAACATTTCATCTTACATGAACCCGGCTGGGAAGAGATTGTAGACGATATGCTACATTGGATTAATGATACTTGCCTGAGCAGTCTGGAAAAAGTCGGCCTGGAAATTGAGTCTTCAGAGTAAAAATCAGAAATAATTTATAATATTTACATTCATTAAACATTCCTGTCTCCAGACTGGTGACGGCCATTCTGCGAGTCTCCAGACTCGCTTGTGATAATATCTTTTCAATTAATTATTATTTACTCACGTCTTTAAAGATGCAATTAAATATTGAAGTTTCGCACTCCATTTTAGGGATTAAATGGGTTCATATACAAGACAGAAATAAATGTGTTACGGGTTTTGTGTTTCAGGTTGCAGGTTTAAAATTAATCCAAGGTTCGTTGTATAAGAAATCGGATTTGGCAGGATGCTCATTTACAGGAAGGAAACCACCTGGGGTCTTGGGATTTGGGGAAAAACCCTTTTCAGTGAACAATTAACAATGAACAGTTATCAATTAAAACACCTGGTTCCCAAAAGCTCTGCTTGGTAACCCACCTCAGCAGAAGCTCTGCTTCGCAAGATGCGATAAAGGCGAAAAATGGATGAGATTTTAGTTGTATTACCTTGTTAAACTCGTCATAACGTCAATTTGTAATTTGATAAGTGAGATTTGGCATTTCCCAAAGGGCTATTCTCCCTAAAAAAATGAACACCAACCCTTTTTTATCCAGGATGAAAAAGTTTACCTATGATTCCACCCTGCGAGATCATCTGGATGATACATCATTTTGAAAAATACCAGAAAGCAAAGTAAGTAACTAATTATAAAATACTTATGTAAAGAGGGCTTTGCAAAACCAGGGATTTTGGTCAATCCCGAATGCTTTCGGGGTGAGTGATTTCAAAACCGCAGCGTATATGTAATACGTGAGGATTTTGAAATCACGAAAATGCAGAATTTGGACAAAAGCACGGTTTTGCAAAGTCCTCTGTAAATTAATTGTGGGTTCATTATTTATGAAAACGCTTTTTAGACTCATTTTAAAGCGGTGCGAAACTTGAGTTAAATATTCAATAAATGTTTGATTCCAGTTATACCGGTTACTCACAATAAAAGAAGGCTTTGAAAAACCAGGGATTTTGGTCAAGATCAAAGCTTGAGTGAGATATTGGACAAAAGACCGGTTTTGCAAAGCCTTCTAAAAGATAGTCGAGTCTGGAGACTCTATGTTATATCATCACCAGTCGGGAGACAGGCGATAGGTTGGACTGGTGACAGGTGAAAACATTGAACTTTCAACCTGGAACATTCAACTAAATTCAATTTTTCATTTTCAGACAGAATCCCTGAATTTGAATAATTCATTCAAGTTGCCACAAACTGCATGATGATGGCACAAAGCCAGGCCCCGTAGGTTCCCAGCGCATAACCCAGTACGGCCAGTAGCACGCCCACAGGTGCCAGGGCCGGATTAAAAGCAGATGCCACGATAGGGGCCGATGCCGCACCGCCGATATTTGCCTGACTCCCGACCGCCACGAAAAAGAAAGGTGCTTTAATCAATTTGGCCACGGTCAGCATAATGCTTACATGAATGATCATCCAGATAATGCCCACGAGAAAGAGGCCCGGTGTATGAAAGATGGCCAGAATATTCATTTTCATTCCAATGGTAGCCACCAGGATATAGAGCAATAAACTGCCGATATTGGAGGCCCCAACGCCTTCGAGTTTGCGGGCACGGGTAAAGGAAAGAATTAAACCACCTGTCGTAGAAATCACTATGATCCAAAAGAATGGAGAGGTGAGGCTAAATTTTGCCAGTCCCGGAGCACTGGTTTGGACCCATGGCGCAATGACATCCGCGCCGGCGTGGGCAAGGGCCGTGACCCCAAACCCCACGGCACACACGGTCATCAGGTCTTTGAGTTTAGGAATCCGGGCAATACTTTCCCGGTAATCTTCAATCTTTTTGCGAAGTTGCGTAATCGCCGATGCATCGGCTTTAAACCACCGGTCGACCGATTCGGAAATACCCGCACCATACAGCAGAAAAGCCATCCAGATATTGGCCACAATCACATCCACGGTTATCATGGCGGAAAAAAGTTCATCACTGGGTTTGAATACTTCATACATGGCCGTCTGATTGGCCCCACCCCCAATCCAGCTACCGGCAATGGTTGATAATCCACGCCACACGGCGTTAGCTCCGGTTCCCGCCACGATATCGGGAGAGATCTGGTGAATGATCAGGATCGAAAGTGGACCTCCGATGATGATGCCCACCGATCCGGTTAAAAACATGATGATCGCTTTGGGCCCCAGGCTCATGATCCCTTTCAGATCAATACTCAGCGTGAGTAGGACCAAACTGGCCGGCAGCATAAAGCGGGAAGCTACAAAATAGAGGTTGGATTCTTCGCCGGAAATAAGTCCAAGAGAATTAAAAACCGAAGGAATAAAGTAGCAAAGCAACAGGGATGGAATAAATTTATAGAACTTTTGCCAGAAGGGATGTTGACTTGCCGACGTAATAAAAATTAATGCCAGGGTTACAATCAGGATACCGAAAACAACTGCATCGTTGGTAAAAAGTGCCGTAGCCAGTACTAGGTTCATATTATATATTTCAGATTGCTGTTTAAAAATAGTGGGTTTAATCTACATGTTCACAATGCAATAGCGCAAGATTAATTCCCGTATATTTTTGAGAAAAGCGCTTTGTTCATTCACAATAAAATCTAACCGTAAATAAAAGGGGAAGAATTAATTACATTCAAATAGAAGGTGAAAATGTTGATTGTTCACTATATATTGAGCGTAACCTAAATATTTCAACTGTTTTGCGGGAAATGGATTTGGCCTGAATGATCCATTAACGAATCGAAAGTTCTGAAAATAATTTCAGAAAAACTCCTCAAAATTTTTTATAGTTGGGCTTATTCAAAGATTTAATAAGAATTTTTTATAAAAGCTAAGTAACGAACTGAATGAAGGTACTGAAGTTTGGTGGATCGTCGGTGGGAACGCCGGATTCCATCCGTCAAGTCATAGATATAATTTCTTCCAAAAGAACTAACGGTGAAACGGTTGCCGTCGTAGTATCGGCGTTCCAGGGTATCACCGATGAGTTGCAGGAAGCCGTAAAAAAGGCATCCATCGGAGACAGCTCCTATGAAAAAATATTACGCAAGATAGAGCATCGCCATCAGTCGGTAATAAAAGACCTGGTTTCGATAAAAAACCAGAGCGGCGTATTGGCTCATTTTAAAATGATGTTGAACGAGCTGGATGATGTGCTGCATGGCGTATTGCTGGTTCGTGAATTGACGGGTCGGACCAAGGATTTTGTTTTGAGTTTCGGTGAACGGTTTTCGGCATATATTCTCAGTGAATGCCTGAACGATCGTGATATCGATGCTTCGTATCTGGATGCCCGAAAAATAATTTTAACGGATGCACAGCATGGTAATGCCCGGGTTCAGACCGAAGCAACGTATCAAAAAATTGCCTCTTATTTTGCCGAACATAAGGGTCTGCAGGTGGTTACAGGTTTTATCGCTTCTACTACGCAGGGAGAAACCACGACGCTGGGAAGGGGAGGCTCCGATTTTACCGCTTCACTGCTGGGAGCTGCGTTAAGTGCAGAAATGGTTGAAATATGGACCGATATTGAGGGCGTGATGACGGCTGACCCGAGAAAAGTGAACCGTTATTTCCCCATTCCGCATCTGTCGTATGAAGAGGCCATGGAATTATCACATTTTGGAGCGCGGGTTATATTTCCGCCGACCTTGCAGCCGGTGATGAAGGCTGAAATCCCAATCTTGATCAAAAATACATTTAAGCCCGAACAGAATGGAACCCGCATTAGCGGAGAATATTTTGAAGAGCACACAACCGTAAAAGGCATTTCATCCATCGATGACGTTTCGCTAATTACGGTTCGCGGGAGTGGAATGATTGGGGTTTCGGGAGTGGCCTCGCGCATTTTCAAAGCTCTTGCCGAACATCATATCAATATTATTCTCATTACCCAGGCTTCATCCGAACATACCGTATGTCTTGCTGTGATGCCGCAGCATGCCGATCGGGCAAAGGCAGCTATCGAAGACGAATTTAAATACGAAATCCGCGATCAACTCATCAATGAAGTGATGGTAGAAAAGGAACTATCCATTATTGCGGTGGTGGGTGATCATATGCGGCATACACCCGGTATTTCAGCACGTGTATTTTATGCACTGGGACGGAATGGAATCAATATCGTTGCGATAGCTCAGGGTTCATCCGAACGGAATATCTCGGTGGTCGTAAACAAGAAAAATGAATCCAAAGCCCTGAATGCGCTGCACGACACATTTTTTCTGTCTGGTGTTAAAACGGTGAACCTGTTTGTGGTCGGCATGGGTTTGATCGGGGGAACATTGCTCGATATACTAAAAGATCAGACGCAGGTGATGTATGATGAATACCTGATCGATATGCACCTCATCGGGTTGGCCAACACCAACAGTATGTTGATCAATGAAGAAGGAATTCCGTTGAAGTCTTGGAAGCAGGCCATCGAAGAAGATGGCGAAAAATGTGATATGGATCAGTTTGTGAGTCGGATGAGGGAACTAAACCTGCCTAACAGTGTTTTTGTGGACTGTACGGCCAGTGCCGAACTGCCCGAATACTACCGAGAGGTACTGCAGTCTAATATTTCGATTGCAACTCCAAACAAGAAAGCGAATTCCGGTAGTCAGTCTTTCTACGAAAATCTCAAGCAGGATTCCATCCGGAATAATATCGCCTTTCGCTACGAAACCAACGTGGGAGCGGGGCTGCCGGTGGTGGCAACGATCCACGAGCAGGTGAGTACCGGCGACAAAGTTCATAAGATTGAGGGCGTGCTTTCCGGGACACTCAGCTATATTTTTAATACTTACGACGGTGAAAAACCGTTTAGTCAACTCGTGCGAGAAGCCCGCGAAAAAGGCTACACTGAACCGGATCCGCGTGAAGATTTGAACGGGCACGATGTAGCGCGAAAATTGCTGATTTTGATTCGGGAAGCCGGGTATAAAATGGAATTTGAGGATGTAGAAATCCAAAATCTGGTACCGGATGATGCACGGAATGCAGCCAATGTGGAAGCATTCTTTGAGCAACTCAGCGAACATGATGATGATTTTAAGTCATTATACGATTCCGCTGCCGAAGATGATAAAAAGTTGTGTTATATCGCGCGTTACCAGGATGGCAAGGCAACCGTACGTCTGGAGAAAATTGGTGCAAATCATCCCTTCATTAACCTGTCGGGTTCGGATAATATTATTGCAATCAATTCACTGCACTATAAAGATAGCCCCATGGTGATCAAAGGACCGGGGGCCGGTGCCAATGTTACTGCCAGTGGCGTAATTGCCGATATATTGCGCATTGTGAATACCGCGGCTTTCAGTAATACGGTGTAACCATCATTTTCTGAACTGAATTTATAAATTTCATGAAATATCGAGATTAAAACCCTATCTTTGCTAAATTCGAAATAAATAAGAACATAAGCTTATCGGTAAGCCTATGCGTTTACCGAATCGAGATCTATGAAGAATTCATTGAACGAAGTCGAAGTTTTTGCGCCTGCAACCGTAGCCAACGTGGTCTGTGGCTTTGATGTCATGGGATTTGCGCTGGACAAACCCGGGGATGTGGTCATTGCCCGGCGATCTGATCAAAAGGGCATTACCATTAAAGCGGTAACCGGTGAAGGAGGCGTACTCCCCAAAACGGTAGATAAGAATACCGCGGGGGTTGCTGCCAAGGCATTGACGGAGCATCTGCATTCTGATATAGGTATTGAGCTGGAAATCCATAAAAAAATGCCCTTGGGCAGTGGACTCGGTTCGAGCGCCGCGAGTTCGGTAGGAGCCCTGGCTGCTGTAAATCGATTGCTGGGTGAACCGATGGAACGGCGGGATTTGCTGCCGTTTGCCATGCAGGGCGAAAAGGTAGCCTGCGGGGCCGCTCATGCCGATAATGTAGCTCCATCGCTGTTAGGTGGATTTATACTGATTCGCAATCAACAACCGCCTGATGTGATTGAACTCGATACCCCGGAAGAATTGCACTGTTCCGTGGTTCATCCGCATATAGAGATTAACACCGGGGATACCCGCAAAATTTTGCGAAAAGAAATTTCCCTGGAAAAGGCGGTTACCCAATGGGGCAATGTTGGCGGACTCGTAGCCGGCCTGCTTAAAAAAGATTTTGATTTGATTTCACGATCGCTGCACGATGTGATTATCGAGCCGATTCGCTCTGTCCTAATCCCCGGTTATGACGCGATAAAAAAAGCGGCTCTTGATGCGGGTGCTTTGGGGGCCGGAATTTCGGGTTCAGGGCCTTCGATATTTGCCCTGTCTACATCACGTTCGCAGGCCGATGAAATCGGGTGTGCCATGCATGAAGTGCTGGAAAATCTAGAACTGGAAAGCGACATTTACATTTCTCAGGTAAATCGGCAGGGACCACGCATTTTGCGGGAAGAATAATTCATTTATGTAAAAAACTTCTCTGTTTTGATTTAATTTTTTTTATTCCCAGAAGCATTAATTATTTACATGAATTTTATAAGCACTGAAGGCAAACAAAAAGAAGCTGTACCTTTTTCTGAGGCACTTTTATACGGACTGGCTTATGATGGCGGTTTGTATATGCCCATATCCGTGCCTCGACTGAAAGACCGGTTTTGGCAAAATATTAACAAGCTTTCGCTGACTGACATCGGTTTTGAAATCGCACGGTTATATCTTAAGGATGAAATAGAAGACAGGGATCTGAGAAACATCATTGATGATGCGATCAACTTCGATGCTCCGCTGGTTCCCCTTCATGATCATGTGCACATCCTGGAACTCTTTCACGGGCCCACCCTGGCGTTTAAGGATTTTGGGGCTCGTTTTATGGCCCGGGCGTTTGCTCATCTTCATAAAGACAAAGATCGGGAGATCGTTATTTTGGCTGCGACATCCGGTGATACCGGCAGTGCCGTGGCCCATGGGTTCTACAAGGTCCCTGGAATTAAGGTATGCCTGCTTTATCCTTCGGGCAAGGTGAGCAAGCTTCAGGAGCAGCAGATGACCACGCTCGGGGAGAATATCACGGCCCTGGAAGTGGATGGCACCTTTGATGACTGTCAGCGTATGGTAAAAGATGCCTTTTCTGATCAAAAGCTGCGCGATCAGATTCTTCTGAGTTCCGCCAACTCCATTAATATTGGCCGTTTGCTTCCGCAAACCTTTTATTATGTATATGCACTCTCCCAGTTAGGTATTCAAAATAAGCCCGTATTTTCTGTTCCCAGCGGAAATTTTGGAAACCTGACGGCCGGTTTGATCGCGGCGGAAATGGGGATGCCCACCGAACATTTCATCGCGGCTACCAATGCGAATGATGTGGTTCCGAAATATCTGCAAAGCGGGGAATTCCATCCCAGGGCTTCGGTAAAGACTATTTCCAATGCCATGGATGTAGGCAATCCAAGTAATTTTGATCGGATCAGTTATTTGTATCATCAGTCTTTGGATGAAATCAGGAAACACATCAGTGGGTATTCATTTACAGACGAGGAAACCCGTAAGTGCATCCGCGAAGTATATGAAAAAACGGGGTATATATTGGATCCGCATGCGGCCGTGGGATATCTCGCCGGACAATCCTGGCTGGAACATCATGACGTGGATGTTCCGATGATCGTTCTTGGTACGGCGCATCCGGCCAAATTCAGGGATGTTGTGGAGCCTTTAATAGGAAAAGAGCTCGAATTGCCGCCCCAGCTGGAAGCAGCCATGCAGAAAGAGAAGAAAAGCACACCATTGGACGGAAGATATGAAGCCTTGAGAGATTTTCTTTTGGAAGATCTGGTATGATTTAAATAAACATTGTCATTAACCAGCTCGACCGGATAATCTCGAAAGGATACATGTCGTAAAATTGGCTGGATGCAATTAAAGATCGGCTACCATTGAGTCGGCGTTGATCAGGGGTCCCTTATGAGTATTCAATAATTTGCTTTGCGAGATTCCCCGGTCAAGCCGTGGGATGACATCAGCCAGTGAATTCATGTTACTATTAGTTTTAAACCAACAATCGGTGTCATTATCCGGCTCGACCGGATAATCTCGTAAAGGGATGTGATCTTTTCCTGATAACAAGTGTGGTAAAGGCTTATCAAGCTTTTAAAGCTATATATAAAAATCCTCTCCCCCACTGTCAAATATTATTCATATTAACCAATTAAATTGATGCATTTCATTCTTTTTTTGTAAGGGGTAGAGCTTTAGAAGGTCTTATAATATTATGGCTTATTATACCTACATAATGACTAATAAAATCCGATCTGTACTTTATATCGGTGTTACTTCTAATTTACTCACGCGTATTGAACAACATAGGAAGAATATCGGTTCGAAATTTACTCAAAAATACAATATCAAATATTTACTTTATTTTGAGGAATATGACATTCCAACTGATGCCATTGCGAGAGAGAAAAGGCTTAAGAAATGGAAAAGGAGTTGGAAGTTAGATTTGATAAAAAAGAAAAATCCTGATCTTATAGATCTGTATCCTTTTCTGGTTGAATGATGAGACTGAGTTGTTTTATTTTGTTATTTCATGTTGTCATTATCCGGCTCGACCGGATAATCTCGAAAGGGTACGTGTCGTAACTTTGGCTGGATGTGATTAATGGCCGGCCACCATTGAGTCGGCGTTGATCAGGGTACCCGTATGAGTATTCATTAGTTAGCTTTGCAAGATCCCCCGGTCAAGCCGTGGGATGACATCAGCTAGTGAATTCAAGTTACTTTTAGTTTTAAACCAACAATTGGGGTCATTATCCGGCTCGACCGGATAATCACGAAAGGGTACGTGTCGTTACTTTGGCTGGATGCGATTAAAGGCCGGCCACCATTTAGTCGGCGTTGATCAGGGGTCCCTTATGAGTATTCAATAATTTGCTTTGCGAGATCCACCAGTCAAACCGTGGGATGAAGTAGGGTGAAAACGGTGATATTTTTATATCAGAATGGCAAAATCAAGCAATCATTTCTTCAGGGGCAGCAACAAAATTTCATCAAAATCCAGGTCCAGTTCATCCAGCACAGGTCCGGCTAATTCCGCAATTTCTTCATCATTATACTCATCCAGTCCTTCGAGTTCAACGTAAAGAGCCTCTCCGCGTTCATCCACATAATAGCGGGAATGTTCGGAATCGAAGGTTTTGCGCAATACATCCACCAGGATTTCAAGATCTTCTTCGAAGGCCTGGAAATCAGATTCGTTTAATTTACTCATCTTTGTTATGCTATGGGAGTTATATTCGATTATAATGATTACTAAAAAATTGACTTAAAGATATTTGAAGTTTGAGCGATGAACAAATCCATTCAACAACTTTATGATACGGCGTCCAAAGAAGAAAAACTGATCATCGGATTGATGTCCGGTACTTCACTGGACGGCCTGGACC
>Ga0209918_1001291_pt1 | contig 13773 bp, 12 predicted proteins | sample SalPonD_shore_MG_FD_185712 | JGI IMG/M metagenome (GOLD analysis project Ga0209918, IMG submission 185712) | Salt pond soil microbial communities from South San Francisco under conditions of wetland restoration - Salt Pond MetaG... | ecosystem: Environmental > Aquatic > Marine > Intertidal zone...
TTGACCCCGAGCTCTCCGACGAGCTGCGGGTGACCGTGGTGGCCACCGGCCTGGGCGAGGCCAAGAGGCAGAAGTCGCGCCCCCAGGCCGCGCAGTCGGCACCCCCGCGGGCCCGCAAGGAGACCGGCGAGACCCTGGATACCCCTACCTACCTGCGCCGGCAGCGCGAGGCGGAGGAGGGCGGCGTGGACCAGGACGACCTGGACATCCCGGCCTTCCTGCGCAAGCAGGCGGACTAGGGGGCCGCGTTTCCTTGTTGCCGGAAGTGCGTTAGGATACGCTAACTCCGACTTACGGGTCCGGCGGACGCCCGGCCCGGTCCCCCGGCTGGCCGCCCATGGCGGGCCGGGGCTCCGGCCCGACTGCCACCGGCACCCCGCAAACCAGGCGAGGCCTCATGGTCGCTCAGCGGACATTGCGTAACTCCATCCAGGGGGCCGGCATCGGGCTCCACTCCGGGGAGAAGGTGGCCATCACCCTCCACCCCGCGCCCGAGGACACCGGCATCATCTTCCGCCGGGCCGACCTGCCCGAGCGCCCCGAGATCCCCGCCTGGGTGGAGAACGTGGTGGACACCACGCTGTGCACCACCCTGGGCGTCAACGGCATCCGCGTGGCCACCGTCGAGCACCTCATGGCGGCCTTCGCCGGCCTCGGCATCGACAATGCCTACGTCGACCTGGACGGGGCCGAGGTGCCGATCATGGACGGCTCCGCCGCGCCCTTCGTGTTCCTGTTGCAGTGCGCCGGGGTGCGCGAGCTCGAGGCCCCCAAGCGCTTCATCCGCATCAAGAAGCGCATGGAGGTCAGCGACGGCGACCGCTGGGTGAGCTTCGAGCCCGCCGACTGCCTGCGCATCCAGTTCACCATCGACTTCGACCACCCGCTCATGAAGGACAACAACCGGGTCACGGTGGACTTCTCCGAGACCGCCTTCACGCGCGAGGTGAGCCGGGCCCGCACCTTCGGCTTCTACCGCGACGTGGAGTGGCTGCAGGAGCAGGGCGTGGCCCTGGGCGGCAACCTGGACAACGCGGTGGTGGTGGACGACCACCGGGTGCTGAACGAGGAGGGGCTGCGCTACCACGACGAGTTCGTGCGCCACAAGGTGCTCGACTCCATCGGCGACCTGTACCTGCTCGGCCACCCGGTGCTGGGGCTTTTCCGCGGCTGCAAGTCCGGGCACGCCCTCAACAACCAGCTGCTGCGCGCACTGATCGCCGACGCCGAGGCCTGGGAGTACGTGGAGCGCGAGGAAAGCGCCATCGAGCCCCGGCCCTACTGCGACCCCATCCCCTCCTACTAGCCCCGTACCCCCTCCCCCGTGCTCCTGCTGCGCGCCGCCCTGGCCCTGACCGGTCTCGGGATCCTGGCCGGCCTGCTGATGTGGGTGCTCAGCCGCGACCGCCTCTATCTGCGCTGGAGCCTGCGCATCGCCCAGGTCCTGCTGGTCCTGGTGCTGGCCCGGCTGGGCCTGATGTTCGGCGCGCGTCTGTTGGCCCTGGGGTAATCCGCACTGGCCTAGTCGCCGCCCGGGGGCTCCCCCAGGTGGCCGGCCAGGCGCTGCAGGGCAGCCCGCAGGTCCGGGTCGGTCACCTCCTGCGCGCCGCGCGCCGCGGCGTCCGCCGCCTGCCGGCTGTAGCGCCGGTGCCGGGGCTGGGCGGCGCGCTCCTGGTGCGGTTGCACGCGCGCGCGGATGCCCTTTACGCTTGCCCATCCCGCGTGGCGCAGGCGCTCGCCGATGGCGTCCGCCTCGAAGCGGAGCCGGCTGGCGGCGGCCGGCCCGGTCACCGCCACCACCAGCTCCTCGCCGCGCCAGCCGAGGACCCGGCTGCACCCGGCCCAGCGCGGCCCGGCCGCCTGCCGCCAGGCGCGGCCGAGGGCGGCCAGGTCGGCCAGACCGCTGTCCAGGCCCTGGCGGTTGAGCAGCTCCTCCAGGGCGTCGGCGAGGGGTCCGGGGCGGTTCGGCGATCGGCTCATGGCGGCTCGGGTCCGGTCGGGTCGGTGCCCCTCGGCTTCCCAAGGGGCCGCAGGTTTGCTAGTTTCCCACAGGCAGGCGGCCGGTACGCGGCCGGCTTACCCCGAGAAGGGAAGGGAACGTGGCTCGAAACTGCAAGGAAAGCTACTGCCTGGTGCTGACGCGCGGGGCCACGGGGCGGCCCCTCCACCTCAGTTTCAGCCAGAAAACCCTGTGGGGGGTCATTGTAACCGCCATGGCCCTGCTCGTGGCATGCGCCTACCTGCTCTCCCAGCAGTTCCTCGCCCCCGACAACCTGGCTTCGGTCAAGGACCGCTACCGCGAGCGCCTGGGGCACCTGGAGGCCAAGCGCGATGCCCTCGAGAAGGACATCAAGCGCTTCCGGGAGACCCGCGAGGGCATGCAGGCGGCCCTGCAGGCCCTGGGCCGGCAGGTGGGCATCATGCAGGCCCGGGTCACCCGGATCGATTCCCTGGGCAAGCGGGTGGTCAAGGTGGCCGGGCTGGAGGACGGCGAGTTCGACTTCTCCCGCGAGCCGGCGGTGGGCGGCCCCGAACAGGATGAGGGCGACGGCACCTTCCGCGGCCGCGACCTGACCGAGCTGGCCGACCAGGTGGACCAACTCTCCCAGCGCATCGCGGACCGCCAGGGTCAGCTCCAGCTCCTGCGGGGCATGATCGGTAGCCGCAACACGCGGCAGAAGATGCGCCCCGACGGCTGGCCCACGGAGGGCGGCTGGCTGTCCTCTCCCTTCGGCAAGCGCATCGACCCTTTCACCGGCCATCCGGGCTTCCATCCCGGCGTCGACATCGCCAACCACAAGGGCTCCCAGGTGGAAGCCATCGCCCCGGGGGTGGTGACGTGGGCCGGCGACCGCTACGGCTACGGCAAGATGGTGGAGATCGATCACGGCAACGGCTACCGCACCCGCTACGGTCACAATGAGGAAGTCGAGGTGCACGTGGGCGAGCGGGTGAGCAAGGGCGAGGTGGTCGGCCTGGTGGGCAGCACCGGCCGCTCCACCGGCCCCCACATCCACCTGGAAGTCCTGCACAACGGCAACCGGATCGATCCGAGCTCGTTCCTGGACCGGTGACCGGCCGGACCGCCCTCCGAAACAGCCCGATTCCGTCCTCGCGGAACTCCGACCCCGTTTCGCCGGACCCATTCGATGACGGGGACGCCCCGCGGGCGGGCGCCGGGACCTAGCGCCCGGCGCCCCTCCGGGGCGCGCGTCGTTCCCGCAACAGCCCATTCGAGCGCACTACCATGCTGACCAAGCTGATCGGCAAAACCTTCGGCACCCGCAACGAACGCCTGCTCAAGCGCTACCGCAAGCTGGTGGAGCGGGTCAACGCCTTCGAGGACGACGTCCAGGCCCTGACCGACGACGAGCTGTCCGGGCGCACCGAGCAGTTCCGGTCCCGAATCGGCGACGGCGAGACCCTGGACGAGCTCCTGCCCGAGGCCTTCGCGGTGGTGCGCGAGGCCAGCCGCCGGGTTCTCGGCATGCGCCACTTCGATGTCCAGCTGCTGGGCGGCATGGTCCTGCACGAAGGGCGCATCGCCGAGATGAAGACGGGCGAGGGCAAGACCCTGGTGGCGACCCTGCCGGTCTACCTCAACGCCCTCGCCGGCAACGGCGTGCACCTGGTCACCGTCAACGACTACCTGGCGCGCCGCGACGCCGAGTGGATGGGGCGGGTCTACCGCTTCCTCGGCCTGACCGTGGACACCGTCCAGGCGGGCATGTCCACCGAGGCCCGCCAGGCGGCCTACGGCTGCGACATCACCTACGGCACCAACAACGAGTTCGGCTTCGACTTCCTGCGCGACAACATGGCCTTCCGCAAGGAGGAGCAGGTCCAGCGCGGCCATCCCTTCGCCATCGTCGACGAGGTGGACTCCATCCTCATCGACGAGGCGCGCACGCCGCTGATCATCTCCGGTCCCACCGAGGACCGCACCGACCTCTACCACAAGATCGACCGCCTGATCCCGCGCCTGGAGGCGGAGACCGACTACAGCGTGGACGAGAAGGCGCGCCAGGTGACCCTCACCGAGGAGGGCAACGAAAAGGTCGAGTCGCTGCTGATCGAGGCCGGCCTGCTCACCGAGGGCGGCCTCTATGACGCCCCCAACGTCGGCCTGGTCCACCACGTGAGCCAGGCCCTGCGCGCCCACGCCCTGTTCGAGCGGGAGAAGGACTACATCGTCCGCGACAACGAGGTGGTCATCATCGACGAGTTCACCGGGCGCATGATGCCCGGCCGGCGCTGGGGCGACGGCCTGCACCAGGCGGTGGAGGCCAAGGAAGGTGCGGAGATCCAGAACGAGAACCAGACCCTGGCCTCCATCACCTTCCAGAACTACTTCCGGCTCTACGACAAGCTCGGCGGCATGACCGGCACCGCCGACACCGAGGCGGTGGAGTTCAACCAGATCTACGGCCTCGAGGTGGTGGTGGTGCCCACCCACAAGCCCATGGTCCGCGAGGACCTGGACGACGTGGTCTACCGCACCAAGCGCGAGAAGTTCGATGCCCTGCTGGCCGAGATCGGCGATTGCTACCAGCGCGGCCAGCCGGTGCTGGTGGGCACGGCGAGCATCGCGGTGTCCGAGGAGCTCGCGGAGGAGCTGAGCAAGGCCGATATCCCGCACAATGTGCTCAACGCCAAGTTCCACGAGAAGGAGGCGGAGATCGTGGCCCAGGCCGGGCGCCCGGGCACGGTGACCATCGCCACCAACATGGCCGGCCGCGGTACCGATATCGTCCTCGGCGGCAACCTGGACCAGGAGCTGGAGGCCATCGACGCCGACGAGTCCCTCTCCCAGGAGGAGCGGGAGCGGCGCAAGGAACAGGCCCGGGCCGACTGGCAGGAGCGCCACGACCAGGTGCTGGAGCTCGGCGGCCTGCACATCATCGGCACCGAGCGCAACGAGTCCCGGCGCATCGACAACCAGCTGCGCGGCCGCTCCGGGCGCCAGGGCGACCCGGGCTCGTCGCGCTTCTTCCTGTCGCTCGAGGACGATCTCATGCGCATCTTCGCCTCCGAGCGCGTGAGCGGCCTCATGCAGCGGCTGGGCATGCCCGAGGGCGAGCCCATCGAGCACCCCTGGATCAACAAGGCCATCTCCAACGCCCAGCGCAAGGTGGAAGGCCGCAACTTCGACATCCGCAAGCAGCTGCTGGAGTACGACGACGTCGCCAACCAGCAGCGCCAGCTCATCTACGAGCAGCGCCGCCACCTGATGGAGTCCGACGACATCTCCGACACCGTCGAGGCCTTCCGCGAGAACGTCCTCGACGCGGTCTTCCACCAGTACGTGCCGCCCGCCTCGGTGGAGGAGGAGTGGGACACCGCCGGCCTCGAGGAGGGGCTGTACCACACCTACGGCGTCCAGATTCCGGTCCGGCAGTGGCTGGAGGAGGATTCCTCGCTGCACGAGGAGACCCTCAAGGAGAGGCTGTGGGAGACCCTCGAGGCCCAGTACCGGGACAAGGAGTCCCAGGTGACCTCGGAGGTCATGCGCGAGTTCGAGAAGGTGGTGGCGCTGCAGGTCCTGGACACCCAGTGGAAGGACCACCTGGCCGCCATGGACCACCTCAAGGAGGGCATCCACCTGCGCAGCATGGCCCAGCGCCAGCCCATCCAGGAATACAAGCGCGAGGCCTTCGGCATGTTCGAGGAGCTGCTGGAGCGCTTCAAGGTGGAGGTGGTGGGGCTGCTCTACAAGGTCCAGGTGCGCGCCGAGTCGGACGTGGAGGAGCTGGAGGAGACCCGCTCCGAGCCGGCCGACATCCAGTACCAGCACCCCACCGCCGAAGGCGCCGTGGCCTCCGAGGCCGTGGCCGCCGCCGGCGGCCACGGCGAGCCCGCCCCGGCCCAGGCGGGTGAGCAGGAGGCCCCGGCCCAACCCTTCCAGCGCGAGGGCCGCAAGGTGGGCCGCAACGAGCCCTGCCCGTGCGGCTCCGGCAAGAAGTACAAGCAGTGCTGCGGTAAGGCCAGCTGAGCGTGGCCGTCGGTGCCGACATGCGGCCGGAGCTCGCCCCGGTCGCCGGGGTGCGGCTGGCGGCCACCGCCGCCGGCATCCGCGCCGCCGGCCGCGATGACCTGACGGTACTGGAGCTGGCCCCGGGCAGCCGCACCGCCGCCGTGTTCACCACCAACCGCCTGCGGGCGGCGCCGGTACTGGTGGCGGAGGAGCACCTGGCCGCGGCCGCGCCGCGCCTGCTGGTGATCAACACCGGCAGCGCCAACGCCGCCACCGGGGCGGCCGGCATGGAGACCGCCCGCGCCGTGTGCGCCGCCGCCGCGGAGGGGTTCGGCCTGGCCCCGGAGCAGGTGCTGCCCTTCTCCACCGGGGTCATCGGCGAGCCGCTGCGCCTGGAGCCCTTCGCGGCCGGTCTGCCCCGCTGCCGGGACGGGCTCGCCGCCGACGCCGCGGCCTGGTGGCGGGCCGCCGACGCCATCCGCACCACCGATACCCGGCCCAAGGCCGCCAGCCGCACCGTGGAGCTGGACGGCGAGCCGGTGCACGTCACCGGCTTCGCCAAGGGCTCGGGCATGATCCACCCCAACATGGCCACCATGCTGGCCTTCGTCGCCACCGACGCCGCCGTGGCCGACGGCCCCCTGCGCGACCTGCTGCGCGAGGCGGCCGACGGCAGCTTCAACCGCATCAGCGTCGACGGCGACACCTCCACCAACGACGCCCTGACCCTGACCGCCACCGGCGCCGCCGGCGCCGCCCCCCTGGAAAGCGCCGCCGATCCGCGCCTGCCGGCCCTGCGCGAGGCGGTGGCCGCCGTCTGCCGCGACCTGGCCCTGGCCATCGTGCGCGACGGCGAGGGCGCCACCCGCCTGCTCACCGTGCGCGTGGAGGGCGCGGCCGATGCCGCCGAGGCCGCCCGGGTGGCCGACTCGGTGGCCCGCTCGCCGCTGGTCAAGACGGCGCTGTTCGCCGGCGATCCCAACTGGGGCCGCATCCTGGCCGCGGCAGGCACGGCCCTCACCGGCGAGGTGGACTGGGGGCGCGTGGACCTGCATCTGGGCGCGACCCGGGTGGTGCGCGGCGGGGTGGTGGCTCCGGACTACACCGAGGCCGCCGGCGAGGCCGCCATGGCCCCCGAGGAGGTGACCGCGACCCTGTCCCTGGGCCGCGGCGAGGCGGCCGACTGGATGTGGACCTGCGACCTGACCCACGAGTACGTCACCATCAACGCCGAGTACCGGTCGTAGCCGTTTCGGCGGCGTAGCGCGGACACGGCAGGGGGCGCGGAGGAGGGCGGATGGCAGCCGGCCCCGAAGCCGGGCCGAGTGCCTCCGTCCAGCCCTGCCGGCTTCCTCCGCGTCCCCGGCGGGCCGGGCGCTTACTCCCCCCGAGGTCTGCCCTTGGCAACCCCGCCCACCGAACCCGACCTCCACGTGGCCGTGGGCCTGATCCGGCTCGATGGCTGCTTCCTGCTGGCCAGCCGCGATCCGCAGCGGGTGGGCGGCGGGACCTGGGAGCTCCCGGGCGGCAAGCTGGAGGCCGGCGAGAGCGCGGGTGCCGCCCTGACCCGCGAGCTGGCCGAGGAGCTCGGCATCACGGTCACGGCCGCCACCCCCTATCCCCCCTACGATCACGCCGGCACCTATGCCGTGCGCCTGTATCCCTTCCTGGTGACCGCCTACGACGGCAACCCCGCCGGCCGCGAGGGCCAGTCCCTGCGCTGGGTGCGGGGAGAGGAGCTGTGGGCCGAGGCGGCGGACATGCCCGGGGCCAACGGGCCGCTGCTGGCCCACCTGGCCGCCAGCGGGTTGCATCTGGAGTAGGAACGGCGGGCGAAAATGCCAAGGCGCCAAGCCGCCAAGTAAGACAATGGCATTGTGGGGTTGTAGCCGATCCCCCCGGGGCGGAAGTGGCCCGCCGCCCCCGATTTCGCCAAGGCACTAGTCTCATCCGGGTACCTTGGCGGCTTGGCGGCTTGGCGTTTCAGGTCTGGCCGTTAAGTTCGGAAAGAAACGCCCGAACCGCCGCCGCCGGGTCGTCGGCGGCCAGGATGGCGTCCATGCAGGCCACACCCGCGGCCCCGGCAGCCAGGGCCTCGGCGGTGTTGGCCGGGCCGATCCCGCCCAGGGCCAGCACCGGGACCGGGCTGTAGGCGGCGAGCTTGGCGAAGCGGTCGGGCCCCAGGGTATCGGCGTCGGGGTGGCTGCGGGTGGGGAACAGGGGGGAGAGGAGGGCGAAGCGGGCGCCGATCGGCCCCGCCCGGTCCAGGCCCTGGCGGTCGTGGGCGGCTACCGAGAGGGGGCCGTCCCAGACCTCGGTGGAGGGGCGCAGCACGCCCTCGGCCAGGTGCAGGCCGTCGGCGCCCACGCGCCGGGCCAGCTGCTCCCGGCCGGCCACGAAAAGCGACGCCCCCCGGGCGCGGGTGGCGCGCCGGAGGGCGTTCGCCTGCTGTTCGGCCTCGTTGTCGGGGAGGTCCTTGTCGCGCAGCAGGACGGCCGGGAGACCGGCCTCCAGGGCGCAGTCCACCACCTCCAGCAGGTCGCGGCCGCCGGTGCGGTGGCGGTCGGTGACCAGCAGCAGGCGCGGGATCTCAGCCGTCGCCTTCCCCCATGGCCTCGGCGATGGGGGCGCGCAGCTTGGTCAGGGCCTTGCGCTCGATCTGGCGCACCCGCTCGGCGGAGACCTCGTATTCGTCGGCCAGCTGCTGCAGGGTGGCCGGCTCCTCGGCCAGCCAGCGGCGCTGCACGATGCTGCGGCTGCGGTCGTCGAGCCCCGCCAGCGCCGTGCCCAGGGCGTGGGTGCTGCGCGCCTGGTACTCGCTCTCGGCGACGCTCTCCTCGGTGGTGACGCCCTGGTCGGGCAGCACATCCACCCGCGTGTCGCCGTCCTCGTCGTCGCCGAGGGGCTCGTTGAGGGACTGGTCGCCGCGCGACATGACGGCGTCCATCTTCATGACCTGCTCCACCGGAACCTGCAGGTCCTCGGCGATGCCCTCGGCCTCGGAGCGCGACAGCCAGGAGAGGTGCTTCTTGGCCTTGCGCAGGTTGAAGAACAGCTTGCGCTGGGCCTTGGTGGTGGCCACCTTGACCATGCGCCAGTTGCGCAGGATGTACTCGTGGATCTCCGCCCGGATCCAGTGGATGGCGAAGCTCACCAGGCGCACGCCGCGGTCGGGGTCGAAGTGCTTGACGGCCTTCATGAGGCCGATGTTGCCCTCCTGGATCATGTCCGCGAAGGGCAGGCCGTAGTCCTGGTAGCCGCGGGCAATGCGCACCACCACCCGCAGGTGGGACAGCACCAGGGCGCGGGCGGCCTCGACGTCCTCCTGGTCGTGGTAGCGGCGCGCGTAGTCCTGCTCCTCCTGCCATGACAGGAGGGGCAGCTGCCGAACGTAGGAGAGGTAGCTCTCCAGCGAGCCGCTGTGGGCATCGATCGAGAGGGCCAGGCTCTTGGACGCCATGGGCGTTTCGTCCCCTGTCTTGTCTGCTTTTCCGGGTTCCTGATGCGGCATGGGCCGATGGCTCGGCCCCGCGGCCGTCCGGCCGCTGCACCTGTTCGTTAGTCGCTGCCACACCGTCGGAGTTCCCGGACGTCTACCCACGCTAACATCCCCGATATGGGGTCGCCACGGCCGCCGTTCAAGCCGGCTCGATATCGCGCAGGTGGCGCCCCACCGCCAGGCGGCTGCCAAGCCAGCCGAGCCCGCCGCCAACCGCCAGCAGGCCGAGCAGGTAGTCCGGGCCGGGGCCATAGAGGGCGAAGCTGGCGCCGTAGCGGGCGGCGAGATCGGCCGCAGAGGTGCCCAGTACGCCCACCGCGACCGCCACCAGGACGTCGGCCACCAGCGCCGCCAGCAGGCCCTGGAGCAGGCCGGTGTAGAGGAAGGGCAGGCGCACGAAGGCGTCGGTGCCGCCGATCATCTTGGTTACCTCGATCTCGCGCCGGCGGTTGAGCACCGCCAGGCGGATGGTGTTGCCGATGATCAGCACCACCACCGCCCCCAGCAGCACCGCCGTCACCCCGCCGGTGCGCCGCAGGAAGTCCACCGCCGCCTGGAAGCGCTCCACCCAGCGGCGGTCGTACTGCACCTGGTCCACGGCCTGCCAGCCGCCGATGGTCTCGGCCAGCGCCGCCATGCGCGCCGGGGAGCGGCGGCCCGGCCCCAGGGTCACCCGGAAGCTGCCGGGCAGGGGGTTGTCGGACAGCCCCTGCAGGGCGTCGCCCAGACCCAGCAGGCGGGAGGCCTCGTCCAGGGCCTGGTCGGGCGGCACGAAGTCGACCGTGGCCACGCCGTCCAGTGCCCGCAGGCGGTCCTCCAGCGCCCCCGGGTCGCCGGGGTCGGTGGCCAGGAACACGGACAGGGTGCCCGGGGCCTCGAAGTGGCCGGCCAGGCGCTCCAGGTTGTCCGTGACCACCAGCAGGGCCGCCGGCAGGGCCAGGGCCGCGGCCAGGACGAACACCGTCATCAGGGTCGCCCCGGGGCTGCGCGCCAGGCGCCCCAGGACCTCGCCCAGGATCTCGCGGTGCTGACGCAGGGGGACGCGGAGCACGCTCATGGGACGGTCATGCCACCAGGTTGCCCTGCTCCAGCCGGATCTGGGGCAGCCCCAAACGCTCCGGCTGGCTCAGGTCATGGGTGGCCACCAGAACGGTCATGCCGAACTGGTGGAACTCGTAGAACAGGTCCATGATCTCGTCGGCCAGCTGCTTGTCCAGGTTGCCGGTGGGCTCGTCGGCCAGCAGCAGGTCCGGCTTGTTGACCAGCGCGCGCGCGATGGCCACGCGCTGCTGCTCGCCGCCGGACAGGGTGATGGGGTACTTGTTGCGGTGGCGCTCCAGGCCCACCCGGTTCAGCACTGCCTGCACCCGGCCGGCGATCTTGGCGCGGGGGAAGTTGGATACCTGCAGCGCCAGCGCCACGTTGTCGTAGACGGTGCGGTCGAACAGCAGCTTGTGGTCCTGGAACACGGTGCCGATGGCGCGGCGCAGGAAGGGGATCTTGCGCCGCGGGAGGCGCGAGATGTCGGTGCCGTCCACCAGTACGCGGCCGCCCGAGGGGCGCTCGATGGCCGTGGCCAGCTTGAGCAGGGTGGACTTGCCGGCGCCGGAGTGCCCGGTGAGGAAGTGCATGGAGCCGGGCGCCAGCTCCAGCGACACCCCCTGCAGGGCGGCGTGGCCCTGGGGGTAGCGCTTGGAGACGCGGTCGAGCATGAGCATTGGTCCAACCCCCTGGTGATCTCTGCGGCCCCTTCCGGCCTCTTTTCGGACAGGGCGGAACTCTGTCCGGCGCCCGGAGGACCAACGGGGCAGATGTCCGGGCCGGTGGTCGCCGCTTCCTTTTTACCCGGGCCTACTCACCGGTGTCCAACAGGGCGTCGACGAAGGCCTCGGGCTCGAAGGGGCGCAGGTCCTCGGCCGCCTCGCCGACGCCGATGTAGCGGATGGGCAGCCCCAGGCGCTGGGTCAGGGCCACCAGGATGCCGCCCTTGGCGGTGCCGTCGAGCTTGGTGACGATCAGCCCGGTCAGCGGCACCGCCTCGTGGAACTTCTCGGCCTGGGCCAGGGCGTTCTGGCCGGTGGTGGCATCCACCACCAGCCAGGTCTCGTGGGGGGCGTCGGCGTCCAGGCGGTTGACCACCCGCCGCACCTTGGCCAGCTCCTCCATGAGGTTGGCCTTGGTGTGCAGGCGCCCGGCGGTGTCCGCCAGGAGCACGTCGGTGCCGCGGCTGGCGGCGGCCTGGACGGCGTCGTGGACCACCGAGGCCGAGTCGGCGCCGGTGTCCTGGGCGATCACCGGGGCGCCGATGCGCTCGCCCCACTGCTGCAGCTGCTCCACCGCGGCGGCGCGGAAGGTGTCGCCGGCGGCGAGCATCACCGACAGGCCGCGGTCGCGGTAGCGTGCGCCCAGCTTGCCGATGGTGGTGGTCTTGCCGACGCCGTTGACGCCCACCACCATCACCACCCGCCGGTCCTCGCCGGGGCTCCAGTCGACCGGGGGCGCGTCCACCGTCAGGGTGTCGATCAGGTGGCTGCGCACTGCCTCCACCACCGCCTCGGGATCGGTCAGGTCCTTGCGGCGGACGCGGTCGGTGATGGCATCGATGATCTCGCTGGTGGTCTCCACCCCGATGTCGGCGGTGATCAGCAGGGTCTCGAGCTCCTCGAGCAGCTCGTCGTCGATCTGCTTCTTGCCGGCCACCAGGCGCGCCAGCCCCTCGGTGAAGCTGGAGCGGGTGCGCGCCAGCCCGCTCTTGAGGCGGGCGAACAGTCCGCCGTCGCCGCCTTCGCCGCCGCTGCTGCCGCCGTTGCCTTGCTTGCGCTTGAACATTACGGGTCTTTTGCGTCCATCCGGTGCGTGGGGGGCTATGATAACCTCTCGCCGACCCGCGAGCACGACGTCTCCGCGCCCGGTCCAGCCGACACCTCGCATTCGACAGGGAATGGATCCATGCCCACCCGCCTATTGCTGGCCCTCGCGGCCCTGCTCCTCCTCCCGCCCGCCGCCTGGGGCGCCGAGGTGGCCTCGCGCACCCTCGACAACGGCATGGAGGTGTTCGTCCGCCCCGACCACCGGGCCCCGGTGGTGACCTCCATGGTCTGGTACCGAGTCGGCGGCATCGACGAGCACCTCGGCAAGACCGGCATCTCCCACGTGCTCGAGCACATGATGTTCAAGGGCACCAAGAAGGTGGGGCCCGGTCAGTTCGCCGAGATCATTGCCCGCAACGGCGGGCGCAACAACGCCTTCACCGGCCAGGACTACACCGCCTACTTCGAGAAGCTGGCGAGCGACCGCCTCGACGTGGCCCTGCGCCTGGAGGCGGACCGCATGGTCAACCTCCGGCTCAAGCCCAAGCAGTTCCGCAAGGAGGTGCAGGTGGTCATGGAGGAGCGCCGCATGCGGGTGAGCGACGACCCGCGCTCGCTCGCCCACGAGACCCTGCGCTCGGTGGCCTTCGACGCCCACCCCTACGGCTACCCGGTGATCGGCTTCAAGCCCGACCTCGATCGCCTCAAGGTGGGCGACCTCAAGCGCTGGTACCGCCACCACTACAGCCCGCGCAACGCGCGCCTGGTGGTGGCCGGGGATGTCGAACCGGCCAGGGTGTTCCGGCTGGCGGCGAAGTACTTCGGCGACCTGCCGCCGGGGCCGAAGCCGCCTCAGGTGAACCCGGAGCCGGTGCCGGCGCCGCGCGGCGCCCGCGCGGTGGACCTGGAGGCGGACGCGCGCGTGCCCTACCTGGCCATGGCCTACCACGTGCCCAACCTGCCGGCCGCCGACCAGCAGTGGGAGCCCTACGCCCTGCGCCTGGTGGCCGGTCTTCTCGACGAGGGCCGCTCGTCGCGGCTGCCCACGCGCCTGGTGCGGGGCAGCGGGGTGGCGGCCTCGGCCGGCACCTACTTCAGCCCGGAGAGCCGGGCCCCGGAGCTGTTCTACCTCGAGGGCACGCCGGCCCCCGGGCATGACCTGGACGGTCTCCAGCAGGCCCTGCTGGGCCAGGTCGCCGAGCTCCGCGACAAGCCGGTGAGCGCCGACGAGCTGCGCCGGGTCAAACGGCAGATCGCGGCCAGCGAGGTCTTCCAGCGCGACTCGGTGTTCTATCAGGCCATGCAGATCGGCCAGCTGGAGACCATCGGCTACGGCCATGAATACCTCGACACCTACCTGGAGCGCATCCGCGCCGTGACCCCCGAGCAGATCCAGCAAGTCGCCCGCAAGTACCTGACCCCGCAGCGGCGGACCCTGGTCCGCCTGCACCCCGAACCGCAGCAGGGCGCCGCCGGCGCCGGGGAGGGCG
>Ga0209918_1001293_pt1 | contig 13766 bp, 11 predicted proteins | sample SalPonD_shore_MG_FD_185712 | JGI IMG/M metagenome (GOLD analysis project Ga0209918, IMG submission 185712) | Salt pond soil microbial communities from South San Francisco under conditions of wetland restoration - Salt Pond MetaG... | ecosystem: Environmental > Aquatic > Marine > Intertidal zone...
GCCGGATCATTCCGGACAGGATGGCGGCAGCTTCGATCATCCAGGGGATTGGCCCCCAGAAGTACCCCAACAATTGCCGTAACGGAGTCTGCTTTTCCCCGGCCAGTTCATTCGGTCCGAACAACGCCTGCCGGCGCCGAACCTCGTCCTCACCCAGCCCTTCCCGCCGGCTGTTCAGCAAACCATACAGCGCCGCCAGATCGACGGATTCCGCCTGTTGGGGATCAACAAGCTGTGGCCCGGCGGCTGGCCGGGCTTCCGGCCGGTTTCCTGGTGCGGTCATCCTACACCTCCTCTCCTGTACCGGAGGGTCTGCCCGACCGGGAACCGGCCGGGCTTTTAGTATTCTTACTTCGACCCCTGCTTCGGCGCCACCGTCCGCAGATATTCCAGGACCGCCCGGGCCTGGGAGCGCTTGAGGCCGGTCTGCGGCATGGGTACGTGATATTCCGACTTCAGCCGTTTCGCGGTCGGGTCATGCTGTTCCATATCGGTGGCATTGAGGACCATGTTCATGATGAACTCGGGGGTGCGGTCATTGACGACGTTCCCCAGGGGCGGTCCCACCTTCTTCTGCTTCAGCTGGTGGCAGCTGGTACAGTTACTGTCGAACAGTTTTTTGCCCTTCTTGGCCAGCTGCTGATCGATGGGACCCAGTTTGACCTGTTTCACCGGCCCGACGCCCAGATCCTTCTGGTCCTGGGCCGCTCCGCGTGCAGTTGGGAGCGTCACCAGTTCCGCACCCGCCGTTAGGAAGGTGACCGTACCGGCCACCGGTTGTACCACCGGGGTCTGCCGGCCGGCCGCGGGGGGCCTGGCCCGGGCATCGACCTGCGCCATGATGAATGTCCCTGTAACGAAAACAGCAAAGAAGCCAAAAAGTACGAAGGTGAATTTTTTCATAATAAAACATCCTTTCCGCTCCGCGATGGAGAATTCCATCGCTTGTTTGATTATTCATTCACGATATCAAAACTTGCTCCGAAAGGCTCGGAGACCTTCGGGATCAGAACGCATACCAGAGCAGGGCATAGAGCGCGTTATTGTCGGACGCATTTCGCCCGTAGCCGTCGTAATTGTTCATCGCCCCGTTAAACTTTTGATAGGCCGTGTACTGGAGGATAAACGTGGTATTCAGGAACGGCATGAACTGCAGTTGTGCGATCCATCCGTTACTGTTCGGGCTGGACAACCGGCTCCCGTCGACCGGATCTGCCGCATAAAGATTCGCATCCGCGCTGCCGGTGGTGGAAAAATATCCCAGGGTGAATCCGTAGGTGTACCGGCGGACGAGGTAATAGGTCGCATCCGCCCGGAAGGTGGCCAGATGTTCGGTGGAATTAGCCGCATCTCCGGCGTCCAGAGAAGCCGCCAGGTCCCGGTTTTCCCGGATAAAGGTGCTGTGCAACGCTGCCGAATTCTGCGAACCGCTCATTTCCAGCTGGGCGTCCAGTGCCATGTCCGTGTAGCGATCCGTTTTGCCGGAGATGCCCGTGGGATAGAAATCGCCCTGCAGTCCGTAGGTCCCCAGTTCCAGATAGGCGCTCCCGAAATTGTGCTGCCAGGCCAGACGCCAGTAGGGTGCGACCCCTTTGATCGCCATATTTGATACTTCCGAGGGGGGCTCGTCCGATCCCTGAAACGCGGAGCGGTACAGGGACACTTCCCCGTACAACATCTGGTTCCAGAACGCATAGCCCCCCAGGCCGGCCACCTGCTGGGCCAACTGGCCGTCAACCATGGTGGCGGCCGCCGGCGTCGGCGGGTATTCGGGACTGGCATACGGAAAACCCCAGGCCGGCGTGCTGTTCCATACATCCTGAACCGTCGGATTGTTATTCAGGGTGGCGCCGTAGGTGAGGGAACTGTTTCCCAGGGAAGTCTGCTGGGCAAACCGGACTTCCGTATTATCCCAGCCGAAATGCCCGCTGCCGGGCTCGTAGGTGAGCTGCATGAACATCCCCAGGAAGGGCGTGATCTCCCCGGAATAGAACAGGCTCAGCTGCTGGGGAAACTGCACGTTATTATTCTGCACACCGGACTGCGCCTTCTCGCTGCGGGAATATGACGTCTGCAGCATTACCGACAGCTGCGGGATGTTGTGGATTTCCAAAATGGACTTCTGCTTGCTGCCGGAGGCTTGGATCTGCTGGCCGGAAGTGATGGTATACCCGCCCATCTTGAAGGATCGGCCGAAGGCCGTCAGTTCCGGAAAGACCGTGTGACAGGCGTTGCACGCCGTCCCGGTTTGCCGGGCGTAACTGGGGATCGCCTGGGCCCGGTTGGCGGTCAGGACCACCAGCAGCCCGAAAAAACTGAGCACCGTCAGCAAGATCATCATTCGTTTTATCATTGGAATGCTCCTTCCATGCTTGAGTAGTTAGTTCACCGATGTACCGGGAAGCAAAACACCGCCAAATAGTCCGGGGGTTTGGTCCGGCCTTTCCCGGTGCATCGGAGGATTTTCACAGACTAATACACAGAGTGTGAAAGACTTTCGGAGGACCGTTCGGCGGTCCTCCGGATCAATTAGCGGGCATCCGGGTCATCCGCGGGGTGGACCGGAGTCACCTGCAGAGTCAAACCATCCACGCCGGTGATGATCACCGACTCCCCGGCCGATACGGGGACAGGGGAACGGGCCGACCAGATCTCACCCCGGTATTCCACTTGCAGAAAGGGGGACTCCGCCTCCACCACCGCCCGTTCACCCACCATCTGTTCCCGGCCGGACCGGACCCGCTGCCGCTGGGCCCGGATCGCTTTCCCATAGGCGAGCAGGGAAAGAGCGAGCGTGGCCAGAAACAAAGGCAGGGCCCACGCGAGGGGTAGAAAGAAAAACAGGAGAATCGCCAGGATCGGGAGAAGCAACAGAATGTGATGCATAGTACTATCTTTCCTGATTTATCGGAGAAACGATTTCGAATATGCCTCCGGCAGCCCGGGGGCCCGCGTCCCGGGCCGGACTAGAAACCCAGCGATTCGCCCACCAGGAGCAGGGAGATCCGGCCGGGTTTTTCCCGCTCGTACACCACGAGTTTTCCCACATAACTCCCGCCGGCGCCCTGGTTTTTCATGCGCTGATCTTCCCGGGGCAGCGCCACTTCGTGCACCCGCCGGAAGCCCGCCTTTAGTGAAGGCACCAGTTTATTCACGCCGGCCACCCAGATAACCCGGGGCGGCCCGAAAATGTAGAAGGCCTGCCGGCTGCCGCTGGCATCCGAGCCGACGACCTGTCCGGTTTCACAGATCGCCTGCACGCTTCCCAGATACCAGTCGGCCGTCAGCGAAAGCTGGGCCCGCAGCCGGTACCGGGCGGCCGCATCGTTTTCACGTTGCCACTCGGCGTTCAAATACCGGTAAGGGAGGTCTTCATTTTTCAGGAGATCGACGAACCCGATTTCGCTGAGGGTCGTGGAACTTCCGTGTGCAATCGCATCACCGGCCGGCAGCTGCTGCTGCAACCACTCCAGGGCCGCCTTCCGGTCCGGCACGTAGACACACTCCACTCCTCGTTCCTGCAGCGCCGCAAAGGTCCGCCGGACTCGGTCCCGGTATTCCACTGGTACACTGTGCATTTCCATGGTGGTCGTCCTGTTTTGTCTGAAGAATTACCGGTTGGCAGCGTACGGCCCTCTGCCGATATGCAGGTTATTCTGCACCGAAATAGCGTCCGTGTAGTTCAGAATCAAACTTTCGGCCCGGTATTTCTCCTGGCCGTTCTGCACATACCCTTCCAGGGTGACCACCCCGTTGTGCACGATAATGTGGATAGCCGGTACCCGCTGAAATGCGTACTGTTCCAGCATGGGGTCATTGTAAATCAGGCTGGCGATGCGCTGGCGCAGGGCCTGGGAGCCGAACTCATTCCGGACACTGTCCCGGATGGCGGTCACCCCGGACACCTTGCGGATCTGCTTCACGAATTGCAGCCGGTCCCACGGCTGGTAGACCCAGCCGTTCAACGTAACGGTACCGTTATCCACGGACACCGTCACCCAGTCGTACACGCTGTAAAACACGTATCGCTCAATCCGGTTTTGAATTTGCGTTTTTATTTCACTGTTCGACATGTTGGTGGAAGCGATCTTCAGATTGTTCACCACCTGGTAGCTCTTCTCGGCTTCCGTGGCATCCTTGCCGGCCTGAATCTTCTGGTCCAGGGTCGACACCGTCCCGGCCAGGGTAATGGTCTGGTTCGAAACCTGAATGCTGATATTGTTTCCTTTCAGCAACCCGTCCTGTGTCAGTTTATGCCGGACCACGGAGATGACCGTGCTGTCCGGCAGATTTTGGTTGGCGGCTGCCTGTGCCGACCCGATGGCAGGGCCCAGGCCCATTACCATACCGACACAGAGCATCCAACCCAGTGTGAGATGTTTGATTTTCTTCATGATGACATACCGTTACCTTTCTATGGTTGTGTTCGGCGGGACAACGCGGTTCGTTGCCCGCCCGCTATTTTTGCTTCTCTTCGGGGCAGCCCCTTCATATCACAATTCTGCCGCCCCTGTCATTAATGGCGTCTTGTGGGACTCCGCCGGATCATGCCGATGGCGACCACCAGACCCATGAGGCCGAACAGTGCCAACGTACCCCAGAAGAAATGCTCCGGTTCGATCCCCGGGTGGGTGATCTGGGCCCGGTCCACGCCGTTCAGCTGCAGCACGTAGGCTTCCACCTCTGCGATCTGTTCCTGGGTCAGGGAATGCGAATCGCCGAAGGGGAGCATGTGGAGCTGCGGATGCGGTCCGGCCGGCATGGAGCCGTGCTGGATAATGGGATCAATGTGCTCCACGAAGGTTTGCGCATTACGGCTGTACAGGGTACTGTCGATGGGATTCAGCGGTGGCACCTTGCCGTCCGCGGATCCCGGGTTGGGCACGTTATCCGTCCCGTGCAATCCGTGGCAGGATTCACACTGCTGGGTGAAGATCTGTTTGCCGTGTTCCGGGTTTCCGATCATGTAGGCGGCCGGGCCCGGCTTTCCCTTCCGCTCCCCCGACTTGGGTAAAGCCGAAGTATCCGCGGCGGCCCCGGCGACCGGGGCGGACCCGGCCCCCCCGGACGCACCCGGCCCGGACTTCAGCGTCAGCAGGTAATCCACGATATCCTCGACGTGCTGCTGGGTCTGACCGGAGAACGAGGGCATCACTGTAGATTGGTCATGCACCTTGGGATTCTGGATCTGGCTGATCAGCCAGCTCCGGGACCGCCCCCGGTTTCCTTCATTGGAGAGATTCGGTCCGACCTTGCCGCCCTGGCCGTTTACGGTGTGACATCCGACGCATCCCAGGGAATTGAACAATTGCTTGCCCTGCTTGGCATTGGCGGACAGCTGGCCGCCCGGCGGATCGACGCTGTGAGTGGTGTCCGCCGGGGCCGCCTGCTGCGAAGATCCCCCGGACGACCCGGAGGTCCCGGCGGCCGACTGCCCGGGATGGCTCAGGTACCCGGTGATGGTCAACGTAATTATTGAAGCCGCGGCCACTCCCAGTAAGGCCATGGCGACCGGCCGTTTGGCCGGATTGCGCCGTAACTTCCGGTCCACAAAGGGGACCAGGATCAAGAGGAGAATTCCCAGCAGGGGGAGTCCCACCGTCCCCACCGGTTCCCACGCCCCTTTAAACGCTTTTAACGCCTGGTACAGAAACAAAAAATTCCACTCCGGCTTGGGCTGATAGGTGGTGTCGATAGGGTCGGCCGGCCCGGTAATAGGCGCCCGCACGAATACGATCAGGCCGAGCAGGATGAGAAACAACACCGAGATCACGACCATGTCCTTGTAGACCTGATCCGGCCAGAAGGGCCCGCTGGTCTGCCGTTTGGATTCCTTCCAGGGCCCCACGCTCCCCTGCTTCCGGAAGGCAATGACGTGTACCCCGATGAACATCATGAGCAGTCCGGGCAAAATGGCGACGTGAGTGATGAAAAACCGGGAGAGGGTCAGTTGATCCATGGAGGCCCCGCCCCGGAGCAGCCCTTTGATCCAGTTCCCGACCAGGGGTACGGTGCCGGCGATACTGGTCCCGACTTCCGCGGCAAAATAGCCCTTTTCATCCCAGGGAAGCAGGGCACCGGTGAAACTTAAGCCCAGGGTCAGCAACAGCAGCACCACGCCCATCAGCCAGGTCAATTCCCGGGGCCGCTTATAGGCGCCCCAGATGAACACCCGGACCATGTGCAGCGCCACCAGAATAATCATCGCCTGGGCGCCCCAGTAATGAATCCCGTGGATTAACCAGCCGAACGGCACTTCCAGCCGCAGATAATTCACACTATTGTACGCGTGATCGATGGTGGGTACATAGTAAAACAACTGCCAGATGCCGGATACCACCTGCAAACCGAAAATAAAGAGCAAGCTGCTTCCCACGGAATACGAATAGCGGGGGCCTCCCGGGATGTCTTCTTCCATGGCCAGCCGGAAGACTTCTTTCACCGGCCAGCGTTCCTGCAACCAGTGCATAAATTTGGCTCCCATCAGCTCACCACCTTCTTCTGCGGAATTCCGACCTGAAACCGTTCCCACTTCACTTCCAGGTCCCCGTTGACGATGTGTTTGGGAAGCGTGTCCAGGGGTCGGGGTGCGGGCCCGGCGAGTACCTTACCTTCCTTATTAAAGACACTGCCGTGGCAGGGGCAGATAAACTCATTCTTATCAGCATGCCAGTTATACCGGCAACCAAGGTGAGGGCAGATGGGTGAAAACACGGTCACATCCTGTTCGGAATGCTTGATGGTCCACACATCCCGGGTGACCATCTGGCGAATGTAGGCATCCTGGGACATATCCTGAAAACTGACGTCTTTGGGATTCCCCGAGGGGAGCGAATGTACCGAGGCGACTCTGGCGAAATGGCCGGCCCCTTTCTTCCCGCCGATTCCCAGCGCATCCAGAAACGGAATCGCCACGATGAGACCGAGCAGTGATCCCAGTACTCCGGTAACGGTCTTCAGAAAACCCCGCCTGGATTCTTCCGCCTGTTTTTTGCTGATAAATTTATTTCTTTCTGTCATTTTTCCTCCCTTTCCGCTTGCCGGGGAGTCAGCGTCCCCGCTAGTTGAAAAATTCGGTCATACACCTTTCTCAGCCCCTGAAGGGGGCCCGCCATCTTCCACGGTCCAGACAAACGCCCGGATCCCTTCCTGTTCCACCCGGCGATCGATGGCGTGCACCGCCCGGAGTAATTCCGGCACCCGATCATCGGGGATGATCGTCAAAACCGCAGAATTCAAGCTGGGCCAGACGTGGCTGCCCATGTGGGGTTCCCCGGTGCGGGTTCCGCGTCCCTGCACCTCGTTCCAGCGGGTAAAACCCCGGATCCCCAGCCGGTCGAGCGACTCCATCACTTCGTCCCCGATACCCTGATTGTGTAGAATCATCACCGCTTTCATGTTCAGTGGTCCTCCGCCGGTGTGACACTCGTGCCGGGGGCCGAGGTCCCTGTAACGCTGCTCCCGAATGACCATTTTACCCGCTTATCAAACACGGCATACATCACCGGTACGATAATCAGGGTCACCAGGGTGGACACCAGGAGTCCGCCGATGACGGTCACACCCAGCGGCACCCAGATCTCCGATCCTTCTCCCCGGGAAAGGGCCAGGGGCAGCATGCCCAATAACGTGGTCAGGGCGGTCATCAACACCGGCCGCAGCCGGTTCCGCCCGGAATAGACAATCGCGTCCTGCAGCTCCCGCCCTCTCTGGCGGGTTAAATTGATATAATCTACCAGGACGATGGCGTTTTTCACCACGATACCCACCAGGATAATGGCGCCCAGAAACGCGACCACGCTCAGGGTCAGTCCGGTGACGAACAGCGCCCAGATGACCCCCACAAAGGCAAAAGGGACCGAGAACATGATCACAAACGGATCCAGCAATGACTCGAACTGGGATGCCATCACCATATACACCAGGACGATGCTCAACAGGAGAAAGAAGAACAGGTTCCCGAACGAGGAGCGTTGCTGTTCGATTTGCCCCCCGTATTGAATCCGGACACCTTCGGGGACATCCATAGCCCGTAATTTTTTCTGGATGGCGGAGGTCACCTGTCCCAGAGATGATCCGGAGACCCCCGCCGTGACCGTGACCACCCGTTCCTGATTGAGCCGGTCCACTTCCGGCGGCGCATAGCTTTCCTCCACCGTCCCCAAATCCTTGACATTGATTATGTTCCCTCCGGAGGCGGTCAGCGGGATATTTTCCACCTGGGCAATACTGGTCCGGTCTTCCGGTGGATATCGCAGAAAAATGTCGTATTCGTGTCCCTGTTCCCGGTACTGGCTGGCGACCGCTCCGTACAGGTTATTCCGGAGACTCCGGGCCACCTGGGCGGCATTTAATCCGGCATAGGCCAGCCGGTCCCGATCCAGTTCCACCCGCAGTTCCGGGCGATCGGGCCCCCGGCTCACCCGGACATTCCGGGCGCCGGAAATCCCCCGCAAGGAGTCGGCCACAGCCGCGGCCAACCCACCGGTGACGTTAAAATCATTACCTAAAATATCAATTTCGACAGGACTGCCCGTGCCGCCGAACAGGGCCGCGCCTGCTCCGCCCGTGCTGACATGGAGCTGCACGATTCCCGGAACCTGCCGAATCATCTTCCGCATCTCATCCGCCAGCACGAATACGCTCTTTTTCCGCTGGGTTTTCGGGGTCAGCTGCAACTGGATATTGAAGATATAGGATCCCTCCTGCTGGCCGAACAGGGCGGACGAAAAGCCCTGCTGATTCACCCCGGCCCGCATCAGGACGTATCGGATCTGGGGGAAATGTTGCTGCAATATCTGCTGGATGTGTTCCGCCACGGCCGTGGTTTCCTCCAGCCGGGTCCCGGTGTCCAGCTGTCCGGTGATCTGCAGCTGCCCGCTGTCGGACTGGGGGAGAAACTCGGTCCCGATGCGTGGCACCAAAAGCAATGAAACGACCAGCAAGCCGGCCGCACTCAACACCACAGTCTTTCGATGATGCAGCGACCAGGTCACTGCCGATTCGTACAGGTCGTCCAGCCGGTGTAAGCCCCGCTCGAACAATTCCGAGACCCGCCGAAAGGGAGATCGCACCGCATCCCCGGCTGCCGCCGGCCGGAGCAACCGGGACGAGAGCATGGGGATCAGGGACAACGCCGCCAGCAGGGACATCAGAATCGTAATGGGGACCAGAAAGCCCAGCATCCGGAACATAATCCCGGCCGTGCCGGTGAGGAACACCAACGGGAAAAAGACGGCCACAATGGTCAGGGTGGACGCCATGACCGCCAGCCCCACTTCGGACGACCCGGTGACCGCGGCTTCCGCCGGCCGGGCCCCGCGTTCCACGTGGGTGGAAATGTTTTCCAGAATCACGATGGCATCATCCACCACCATGCCGATAGCAATCGATAAGGAGGAGAGAGAGATGATGTTGATGGAATTGTTCGTAAAGTACAGATAAATAAACGCCGCGATCAGGGAAAAGGGGATGGTCAACAACAGGATGACCGTTCCGCGCCACTGCCGTAAAAAGGCCAGGATAATCAGGGCCACAAAGATCCCGCCCAGCAGTACGGCTTCCACCAGGCCCCGGATGGAATGCAAAATAAATTCCGAGCTATCCATCACGATGTCGACCTTCACGTCCGGCGGCAGGTTTTGCTCCAACTCCTGCAGCCAGGCACGCACCGCGCGGGCAACCGTGACCGTATTGGCGCCGGACTGTTTTTGGACGGCGAGCTGCATCCCGTGCTGTCCGTTCAGCAACACCCGGATGGTCTGCTGCTTCAGTGTGTCCCGCACCATGGCCACATCTTTCAGATACACCAACCGGCCCTGAAAATTGCCGACAGGGACATTTTTGATCTGGTCGACGTTGGTAAACTCGGCGGGCACCCGGATATTGTAGTCCATTTGCCCCATTTTGATATCGCCCGCCGGGAGGGTCACATTGGATGTGCTGAGTGTTTGGGCGATCTGCGCCTGGCTCAGGTGGTATGCCCGCAGCCGGTCCGGGTCCAGCCCGATCCGGATCTCCCGAACAGGCCCGCCGTAGGCAAACACGGTTCCCACGCCCGGAAGACGCTTCAGGGGATCGGTTACGTTGGTTTCGATCAGCTGATTCAATTCCGGGTAACTCTTGTCCGCGGTGATGCCCAGGAACATGATGGGGAAAAACGTGGTGCTGAATTTAAAAATGATGGGTGACTGGGCTCCGTCCGGCAGGTTGGGCTTCACGAATTCCAGGGCGTCCCGGATATTGTTCGCCGCCTCATCCATATTGGTCCCGGAATTGAATTCCAGGGTAATCACCGATACCCCATCGGTCGAGCTGGAAGTCATTTTCTTCAAATCACTCACCACGCTCAGGCCGCTTTCGATGACCTTGGTCACGTTGATTTCCACGTCTTCGGCGTTGCTCCCGGGATAATCGGTGAGCACGCTGACGGACGGCGGAGTAATATCCGGAAATAAATCGATGGGCAGCCGCACCATGGTCACGACGCCGATGATGAAAATACCCAGGAACAGCATCACGATAGTAATGGGGCGTTGTACGGAGATTTCCGGCAGCGTCATTGGCCGGTTCCTCCCGCCGGTTTCCCGGGGACCACCCGAACGGGCGTCCCGTCTTTCAACAGGTCAATTCCCGAGAGAATCACCTGTTGGCCCGACTGTAATCCCTTGCGAATTTCCACCAGGGAGCCCTGAGTCTGTCCCAGCGAAATTTGTTGCCGCGCGGCCTGTCCGTTCTGTACCACAAAGCAAAACCGGATCGCCGTGCCCGGCTGTTCCCGGACGGCGCCCCGGGGGACAGCAAGGACAGTATCCACTCCGGTTCCCAGCCGGCCGCGGGCAAACATCCCGGGACGCAAACGCTGTTGATCGTTGGGTATCTGCAGCTGCACCTGGAACGTCCGGGAGGCCAGATCAATCACCGGCCGAATATTGGTAACCGTGCCCGTGAACCGATCGCCGGGGTAAACCGGGACCGTTAACTGCGCCGTTTGGCCGAGCCGCACCCGGGGGAAGTCCTGTTCCGACACGTCCACCAGCAGCTTCAACGTCTGCAAATCCATCAACGTAACGATAGAGGGCGATCCCCGGGAGGTAGGAGCCAGTAAAAAGACTTCCCCTTCGTTAAGGTTTTTACTGGTGATGGTCCCGGAAAACGGCGCCCGGAGCTGGGTGTTCTGCTGCACGGCCCGGTATTCCGACTGCGCGGTTTTATAATTCGCCTCCACCTGGTTCAGCTGCTGCCGCGTGGTGCCCCCGTCCTGATAGAGGGTCTGCATTCGCTTATACGTCTCCGCTGCGAGGTTATATTGAATCCGGGTCTGTGTTAACTGAGAATTATCCATTTGTACCAGAAGATCCCCCCGGGAGACGGTATCCCCCTCCTGCACATAAATTTTGGCAATTCGGCCGGGGGACTGGGCGCCCACGTGTACCACCTGCCAGGCATCCAGATTGCCGACGAAAGCGATGGTATGTTCCATGGGGAGGCGGCGGAGGGTGTCCGCCTGCACCGCGACCGTATCTTGCTGTTGCGCCACCGGCGGCGCCTTCTTTCCCTGGCAGGCTGTCAGGCCTCCCAGAGATAACATCATCAGGAAGACCGGGACAAATTTCACTCTACGGAATGCTTTCACAGCGCTCACTGATTCTTCATACCTCGCACATTCGCTGTCTATTTTTTAACTGGGGTTCATTCTTTCGGTGGAGAAGCACTCGGGGAAAAACAGGTCGGACACGAAACAGGAGAAGGAACAACGGAGGAAAGGCAATAGGGATTACCCGGTGAAGTCGTGCAACCACACCCGGCTCTTGCCTCGGGTATCCGATGCATTGCGGATCGAATTCCGGGAAAGCATCCTGATTGAACAGCGTTATGTTTCATGAGTAGTCAGGTAAGAATCCAAAGAAAATGTCAGGTACAACGCCGATAAAATATAGTCCTCCGGCACGCGAGTCCCATCTTCTCCATCGACCCGCTCTGAAATACCTGGTTCGTTAGCGATGTAAGACGAATGATCTCAGGGCGGAAGCGATCGCCAGACCTCCCGACCATTGAGATGCCGGAATCTGCCGTGCCACCCCGCCGCTTCTCGTGCTGCTCCGCGCTGGAGTGAAGAGAGTTTCCTTTGTGGTGTAACAGATCATTCGCTTCAGTCTTGCGTCTCTTTCTCTTATTTCACTAATCAGAGTAGGAGTTTCGAAGTAATTCTTCAACACTCCCACCCCACATTTTCTAAAAATTTCTATACTGAAAGGGAACCTCCGGGGATTCTCCGGGCGTATCGAAACGAAAGTCGAAGCGCCGGTGAAACCGGGCCTCGTGTTTCCAGGCGGCAGGGCTGACTTCCTGGGGCGGACGGCTGGGTTTCGGAAACGAATGGCCGGGTTTCGGAAATGGACGGCTGACTTTCCGGGGCGGATGGCTGGGTTGCAGAAATGAATGGCTGGGTTTCGGAAATGGACGGCTGACTATCCGGGGCGGACGGCTGGGTTGCAGAAATGGACGGCTGACTATCCTCCCTTGAAGTTCTCTCCGGATTTTTTCCCTTTCAACTAGAAAGGATCAAGGAGGGTTTGAGCCCGCCTGCTGAGCCCCGATACTGAAACGGCGACCACTTCAGAGATTGCGACCGTTTCAACTCGGGGTACACTTCGCGCTACAATGCTCGTTGACTGCAAAGAATGATGCGACGAGTTCCTCCCTTTCTCTTGCAAGAGAAAGGGAGGACAGGAGGGATAGAGTTGTTGGGTCGCGCCGGGGCTTTTCGTCCTTTGAGCGTCCCCCAACGGGATCTTTCGGGACAAGTGTTCCGCACAAGCGGCCAGTTAAAAGAACAGGAAAAAGATGGGAGAATAAGAGTGTTGATGTAACCCGCCGAGCAGTCGGTGAAAGGGCGTCGGATGCATCTCCCCCCTCCCCCCTGAACCCTAAAGGGTTCACTACAAACGGACAATTCGGTGCGTCTCACCGCTGCCAGCGCGCCCCCGGCACCCCGCCACCAGCGCTGGCAGCGGGAGGACCGGGGGAATCGGGCGGAGCCGGGGCTTCAATAGAGTATAGTCCGTCAGTAGCCGGATCTTCGAACCGGGATTTCCCAAGGGCCAACTGGATATAATTACACGCTGATGACGCAGAAATGACAAGATAACCGCAGATCAAAAGATACAACAACCGGCCAAGGCATGTTTTTTTAAGACCGGCCTTGAGAAGCATTTCGTGCCAGCGGCCCCTGAACGAAGCGGCCAAATTTCCGGATGTCTGAGTCTGGCGAACGCCGGACGAGTTCTCCCGATAACGAATTGGTGACAAAATCAGAGATTTTGACCAATTCGAATCGGGACAGGCTAAAATTGAGCGCAGTGAACAGCCCCGATAGACTCAACTCCAGTATCCCAAACGACGGGATACGGAGTTCGTCATCGGGATTGACACTGCCGCTGCCGAAAGGATTCTCACAGCCTGCCCCGATCTGCAAATTCCCACATCTTCGATTTGGATGAATTTGCGTCATCGGGGCCGGGGGGTTTTGGTCCTTTTGCCCCGTCAAAAGGACAAGGAAAAAGATGGGAGAATAAGAGTGTTGATGTAACCCGCCGAGCAGTCGGTGAAAGGGCGTCGGATGCATCTCCCCCCTCCTCCCTGAACCCTAAAGGGTTCACTACAAACGGACAATTCGGTGCGTCTCACCGCTGCCAGCGCGCCCCCGGCACCCCGCCACCAGCGCTGGCAGCGGGAGGACCGGGGGAATCGGGCGGAGCCGGGGC
>Ga0209918_1001295_pt1 | contig 13764 bp, 7 predicted proteins | sample SalPonD_shore_MG_FD_185712 | JGI IMG/M metagenome (GOLD analysis project Ga0209918, IMG submission 185712) | Salt pond soil microbial communities from South San Francisco under conditions of wetland restoration - Salt Pond MetaG... | ecosystem: Environmental > Aquatic > Marine > Intertidal zone >...
CCCGGCGCCCTTTTCTCACCGCGGGAACTCACGCCGGCATCGATCTCCCTCGTGCGACCATGGCTGGTCTATCCGCAGCCAGAATGAGCCGGTGTTCACGCTTGTCGCATACATTTACCATGCATGCACCGCGGTGCCGTGTCAACTCGGGACGCGTGGTTTGTAGAGGAACCGGTTGCTTCGAATGTCCGGGGGTGCCGGACTACAAAAAAACCAGCGGATCATCCGACGACTGTCACTCAGGATGCCCTCCGGGTCGTGTCCCGGCGCTGCGCAGGCTCGTTCCTGCCCTGCGGTACTGTTGTTTCCGAACCAAGATGGTCGCGCTGACACTCAGAAGAGCTCTCTATATTATTCCTAAAGGATGGAGAAAAAAGAATCAAGAGTAAATTTTGAAAAATTGAATTTTTCTGAAAAACTATTGCACAGCGTCCCTGTTTATCTGGGAAAAGAAGCGCCGGCCGGGCATCACCGGGCTGTTAAAATATCTTTCAGGGTCACCGCGTAAAACTGTATGCCGATCTTCTGCGCAAAAATACACGCCTATTGACAGGTGTAATGCGCAAAATGCGGGACACGATGACCGCCTTTTATTTTTGCTACGAGTTTTTCCTCGCATTTGCGACAAGTACAGCCGCAAGCCAAACCAGAATTTTTTACCTCGTCAATATGTACCGCCCTGCCCTCTTTCAAACCGAATGTAGTTTTAATCATGATAATAGCTTTTACCTACTCCAAATAAATGCCAAATAATAATAAAGCAGGCATTACTTACACTGCTTCGACAACTAATTTTGAAATGGAGATCAAATAATTGAATCGCCTTTATTATGATTGCTCAAATATGGAAATCGTTGTTTCATTCCCAATCTATTGATTACTATAATTCTCGGTAATCATATTTAATATCCTGGACGGAAAAAACTTTACTATCTACACATTTAACTTTTTCGGAAGTAAATAAGACTATATTTCTTCCTTTTTTATCCATACTGCTTGGATACTCAACACCATCTATTCCACCTCGTTTTTTTACCATCTCAATCACATACTGGGTAGGAAGATAATCAGTTTCGGTATCGAAGCGTCTATTTGGCCTGGAGAGATCTAACATTAATCCCTGGATAAAACTGTCATATTCAATCAAATCGATTAAGTCAGCAGAGCTAACTTTAAATGGGCTGATTTCTTTTACTGGGCGAAAGTTAACCACCATTATTTTTTCTAAAGATTGGAATTCTCCGACCGTAACATAATCATGTAATCCTGCCCTGACTTCATAAATTGTTGTAGACTGATCTTTTGAAAGATAAAGATATGGTATCCCCGGTGGGTTGGCTCTACCTGCTGAGGTTTTAGACGGACTAGGAGCACCCATTTTATCAGTGCCAAAGCCTTCTTTATCACTTATCCTGGCCCGATATAAATAAGTACCTTGAGGAATGGAGATAGCTAAGACTCTCAGCAAACGTTCAAATTCTTCAATTTCACTGGATTCGACCCGGAAAAATCGGAAATTCGTTTTTATCTCTCTTTTGAATTTTTCCCAAAGATTTCTCCGGTTAATATTTCTTTCTCTATTCCTGCTGCCATACTTCAGTTTAAGAAGGACTGGATTTTCAAACAAATTTTCATAAAGCTCAGATTCATCGCCCAACATGTCCTTTAATAACTTGTCTGGATCAGGGGTAGTAAAAATGTCGTCCCAATCATTGTTAATTTGTTGAGTGATATTGCCCACAGAAAGATCTTTATCAGATTCCTGGTATAGGTCTATATCTTCAACCGGTGAATATTTCTCTAAAAGGGGCTCAAACTGGCTCTTTAGTTTTGTAGCTTCAACAACTTGTACATCTTCACTCTCGCAGTAATCACAATCCCCACTTTCTCCTACATTGCTAATGAGTTCCCGTAAATACTTATCTTGCAGGCAGTTTGTACAACAATACATTTTAAGTTTTACTAAAGAAGGAGTTTATCATTTCTATGTGATGCTTGATAGAAAGTTTTTTCAGGTAGCCTAGTCCAGGATAGTGTTCTTCGGCATAAAATGAACGGAATTCCTCAAAAGCGGATGTAGGAGTTATTAAGCGCGGATTATCATCAGCCCAAGCAATTAACTTATCCATAGCTTCCATATATTTTCCGGCGACATCAGATTGATCTTGATTACTTTCAGAGACAAAATGCTTCACCCAACAGCTGTTATCTTCTTCCATATAAGTCAAATGGATAGCAACGGCATAGGGAGCAAAACCAGTTGGTTTGAAATCTTCACCTATTACCAAATAATCTGAATAACCTGAATAGCCCTCATCTTGGAAATAAAGATGATCATCGGAAAGTGATTGGTGATCTACCTCCTCATAATCTGCATTTCTCTGTTCGGTAGTAAAAGGGTCACGTAACATTACGTTATCAAATTCATTATATTGTCGACGTATAAAAGGTCCCAATCTATCTAAGTGTAAAATATTTACAATATTTTGCCGATCAATTAGTGTTGTTATATCATCCATTAAAGTAGATTTTTCATAGTGAATTAATGCTATTTCATTGGGTTCTAATTCTTCAATCAATGGTAATATCAGATTATCATTTTTCCCATCCAGAATAAATCCAGGCACTTGATTTTCATCCCGATAGATATTCTCTACTAGTGCGCTATGACCATCTCTATTTGTAAGATCTCCAACGTTTGGCTTATATATAAAAATGTGCCTGTTTCCATTTGCTCCTAATTTTTCTGTTGCCTTATTAAGGGCGCTAAAGTTGGCTTGCACCGGCTCTATTATTGGCACAATTGAATCTAAATCTTCACTATCGGATAACTCTCTTAACGAAAGTAATTCGTAAAGTTTTCCTCTCAGGAATGGATAGTACATTTTAAGATATTTTAAAGTATTTTAGAGTTTGCTAAGTATCCCTGGCGGACGATTTTTTCTCGCTGAATTATATCCGTCACTCTAATACTATACTCTCTTTCCTTAATTTTATTCAAGAATTCCTTTTTAAATTTCTCAAACTCCACTTGAGATAAGAGATTATAGCATTCCTGAAAAATTCTTGTGTTCGGAACAGCAGGAATTTCCTGATAGAATTGTCTCACAATATCAAGATACTCTTTTTTTCTTAAGATTCTGAATAATCGACTGAAAGAAATCTTTTTATTCTTACTTGCCTGACGATACAATGTAAACTCAAATTCATCACTTGCAAAAATTACCCCACTATTTGTAGGAATTTTATCAATTAAACTATCAACCTTTTTTTCATTTGTTATTAAATAACAATAATCAAATGTTTCACTGTAAAACTTAAATTGTTTTTCAATATTGTTAGCATTGTCAACGTCGGATTTTACTTCGAAAGCCACACTTTTACCATTGAAGACCGCTAAATCTAGGAGGTTTCTTCCGAACTTAAATTCATTTACTATAAATGAATTAGTGATATCACTTATAAATTGTTCGATGGAATCTATAAACTCAATTTTATAAATAATATCATTCCGGTAATTATTTAATAAGAAATTATATAACTCCTCAAGTATCTCCATATTGCTGGAGAGATTGTAAACTGGTACTTGTTTATTTAATTGAGCTAAAAATTCAGATAATTCAATTCTATTATTTTTAATAAATACTTCATAGAAATTATATCCATCAAGATATTTTGAAATATTCCTTAAATAGCTTCTTGCAATTTTGCTTTTATTTTCCATACTAAATTAAATTATTTAACCTATTTTATTGAAATCTACCTTTTCTTCATTCAAACCGCAATATTTTGTAGAAGAATATTTATCGCTTTAGACTGTAACCACCTTGGTAACCTCTTCTCCAAATTGGCTCACAACGCTTACTGCAACCTTTTGACCTTCTTGTGCTTCGAATGGGTGAGATTTTAATCCGTATAAGCGGTCAAGCGCCTCATCGTCAATTTCGATACGGTGTAACTCCCGTGTAGATTATTTTGCCTTAATTATCTTATCTCCGCCCCCAACTGCCGCAACGTCTCGTAAACTTGCTGTTCCAAGGTTTTCTTTTTTATACCATCGGCGGATTTGACAGTGAACTCAATTGTAAATTCAAAATCACCGGCTTCTCTGATGAGTGGTTGCATGACTCCTCTGTGGAGTTCTACCAGTTTATTTGCCTTTATCTTGCTGGCTTTGATGTGGACTTCTTTGACTCGCTCTTCTTTGGGGACATCGAGAGTCCTTGCCTCATCTGGTGTAAAATCCTCCTCAGGATGATCATCACCTGATGGACCTCCTGGATGCTCTTGAGTATCATACTCTCGTTTTGTCTCCAGATCAGACTTGATTTCTTTAGCTAACTCTGGAGATAAGAGATACTCATCTTCCCGGAATTGGATATCAAAGGATGACAAATGTTCGCTAAAAACCACAGTATCTGATTGGATCTTATCTTCTGGGCCTATCATTCCGTAACCAAAGGCTCCTTCTTTTACCCCCTTTGCAATAGATTCGCTAAGAATGGTTCGCTCTGCAGGAACCGGCAAACCCGGATTTTTGTAGAACTGCTCAAGCAACGTATCAAGTGCGATCTTTTCGGAAGACTCTAGGAACTTACTTGAGATAAAACGACTACTTGGCGGATTCGTTAAGACTTTTTTATGGCTATCGTCGGTGAGTTCATTGTAAATCCAGCTATCAAGATTTTCTGTTCCGAATGTCGGTTTCCCCAAGTCGAATTTCTCAAAACCATCCGATGAAGGTACTCCCAATATTCTGTACAACTCACGGATTTTCTGCCCGTCATCTCCCTCGATATCCCGAATATTCCGTTTAATGTCCTCGACTTTTCCCTCTAATCCAGGGAAATGTCCTGCTGCAATATCATCAGCAATTTCTTTATAGGAAAGATATTCTTTGATTGTATCCTGTAACCGGATATACCGATCCTCATCTGGAATAGCCAAAAAGAGCGTGTTTTTATAAGCTCTAAAATTGTCCCCCCGTTTATCAAACCACTCTTTCAACTGGTCATCTGACAGTGACTTGTCGGGATTGAGCACAATTAATTTGAGATCAGTGTTATCCACTACATCATTAGAACTATCGGGCCAGAGATATGTCCGCATCTTATTCCCCAGATTTCTCTTCACCCAGCTATGGAGTTCATCTATAACATCTTTCTTTTGAATACGTCCCTTTTTATCTGCTACCACGCGGTTGAGATTTGGAATTCCAGAGAAATAGTATTGCTCATTCCTGGTATTCAGGTACCAAAGTTGATTCTTTAGTTTCTGTAGCACATCTGTTACCAAAGGCGCAATGGTATCACTATGGATGGTGGCTAATCGGATATAACTCAGATCAGTTCCACGTTCTGGTTGATCTGCGGTGAATGAGTGGAGAAAAACCCCAGTGGATATCTTTTCAGCTAAGTGTTTCCAATCCTTATTGTCTTTATCGAGAATCTGGGCTTTTGCTCTCCCGCTATTGGCGATATCCGAACTGATAATAGATTCGTGTTCTGCGCCTATGTGTTTTAAAAATTCTTCCTTAATTGCCTGGTTGTCCAGGTTAATATCTCCAGGCAAAATCAAATCAATATTAATTTCTTGCTCATACAAATCTTCCACGACACTGGCCAGAAGACGCAACACACCTCGTGTCCGCTGGAAGGAACCGTATGTTCCCCACTTCTCATGCAGGATATCAATGACATCCGGATGAAAAGGATAGGCACGCTCCATTGTTTTCCGATATTCTGCTTCCCGTACCTTGCCTGGTAGTTCTTTTTTCAGTTCTTGATACTTTTGAATGTATTGATCAATAACTTCCCGGACTTCGCTGTCGCTGTTCACGGTCTCAAACAGCCGTCTGCGAATGATTGAATACACTTCTTCCCCACGGACCGGAGTTTGGATGTCGACCAGTCTCCCGAATATTTTGTCTAACTGGGCGAGATCCCGCTGTTTGGTATCGCCGAAATCTTCTAATTCACTGGACGGTAGTGTGACAATGAATAGACCATTTTCCAATCCAGCAACCGCTTCGGTTAACTGTTTGAGAAACGTTAACGTTTGGGTTGCCAGGGTGGTATCTCCGACTTGAACACTGTGAGCCGTATTCACGTATTCCAGGACTTCGTCAAATAGAATAACAAATGGCTGATAGTCAGCTAGTAACGCATTCAAATCATTTTTGCCTGGTGCAATCCGGTCTTCATCGTTTTCCTTTACCCGAGCATAGGCTTCCTTGCCACCGAGTTGGTAGGCAAGCTCACCCCATAAGGTGTACCGGGTCAGGTTATCCGTCGTTATCCCATTCCGGGTATTAATTTGGTTTCCGACCACAGCACAGACAGGTGCTGACACTGGCTCGATTCCTTCCGGAAGTAGCTCAGTGATCTCTTTCCCGTTTTTTACATAATGGTACACAGAAACGAGCGAGTGTGTTTTCCCGCCACCAAAGGGAGTTTTCAATTCAACGACCGAGGGACCTTTTCCTGCCGTAAGTTTTTTATGTACGCCGGTTAAAAGGGATTCCAATCCACTCGTAAGGTAAGTTCTCTTAAAGAAGGTATACGGGTCATTGTATTCAGCTGGTGCTGTTCCAAGTGTCACATCTCCAAGATTTGCGGCAAAGACCGCTTCGTTAAAATCACCTTTACGGATATCTTCATGTGGGGTAATGATATCAAACCAATTACGCATAATTATCTTCCTGAGAGGTTAGTATTACGAATTTATTTTACTCTTCGTCATCCCATAATTCGGTTTGTGTCGGTATATTGTCGGCGGCTTTTTCATAATTCTCCTTACCCATCAGCAGACCTTCAAGGAGTTGTTTTTCCTTATTCCCATTATCGAAGCACTCCGCCACCGCCTGACAGAATTGCCAGAATGCATTACTGTGAGCATAACCGGTTTCTGCGAGAAGCCTGTTTAAATCCCCTTTCCTGTTTTTCTCCCAATACTTGCAGGCCAAGTGCATCGCATCCACCATATTCATCGATTTCGCAGGTTTCAAATCACTGCGCTTCTGTGGACCGTGGACCCGGATATATTTGGTTGTTTTCTTCACAAACCCATTGCCCTTTGCCAGTTTCTCTAAATCGATGCCTTCCGCACTGGCTATTTTCCGGGCATCATCGTATTCGACTTTGTTATCCAAAAATGTCCATCGATACGTGAGGTAGAACTGCGCTTCTTTATCTATCGCTTCAGTTGAAGCGTTTCGAAGTAAATGATGGACTAGATAATCAGTGCTGACAGCACGAATGTATTGTAAAAGTTCTATTGTTGAAATTACCTTGCCATCATAGGTCTCAACTCGATTGTACTTTGAGTAAGACTCCAATCCTGGTCCGATTGCACTAATAAAAAAGTCACCACCGGCAATGCCTTCATCCCAGAATTGTTCTAGTTTTTCTTCGACTCGTTTTTTTACTTTGGTTTGTATATCATTCCAAAATCCGACTTCCTCACGTTCCATCTTTCGGCAAACCATATAGATGGAAGATGCAAGGGCAGCAGACCTTGTGGCGACGAGCCGTTCTTTTCTTTCAGTGTGAATAGGCCAAGAGCTAGTGACAACTAAACCGGCATTAATTAATGCTGTCAACATCGATTCCCAGCCATCAGTTGTTTTATGTGCATAAACGACTACCGCTACTCCACCAGGTTTTAGAACTCTATTAATTTCCTCAAAAGAATTTTGAAGCATCTGTTCAAAAAAGATTTTAGCATTCGATCTGCCATCATGACGTTTAGGTTCTAAAATTGCTTCCTTGGATTTGGGCACTAATGGAGTACTAAATAAACCAGGAAACTCGTCGCTAAGAATCCGCTTAAGCCAAACATAAAAGAATTCGGATAGATCTGCATATGCAACGTTATCATAATAGGGAGGATCTGTAATAACCGCATCTAAAGAATTGCTATTTAACTTTAATTCTGTAGCGTTCCCCTGGTCTACATAAACTTTCGCATCAGAAATTCCACTATTTGATTCGATATATTTAGCCATTAAATTAACAAATGAATCAAAATTGCCAAACGCGCCTGATATTTGATTGGTTTCAATATAATCCCACCTCATCGGGAGTGCTTGTCGACCAAATGTTGCAGCGACACCTTCAACTTGTGACCGCCATCTAGAGAGTCTTGAATTAAAATCAGGTAATTTTGATAGCAAAAGAGATAAATATCCAATGATAACGTTGGACAGTTCAATTTTCTGATTATTATCGAGACCCTTTATCTGATTTAGTTCACTGACTATTTTATTCTTGCTTTTTTTAATGCGGTCAATAAAAGTAATTAAAAGCAATTGTTGTCGTGAATTGAATAGATCTTTCCACTTCTCCATTCCATACAAAAGTATACGGAACCCGGAACTACCTGTTTTTCTCTCAATTGGAATGTTTTCTATTGGTAAAGGGTTATCAAAGTATGGCCAATCATCCAATTTGTCATTAAGCTTCTCTTGAGCCATTCTAAAAATTTTGAAGTCATCAGAAGCCGCCAATCTATAACGTTTTCCCGATTCATTAGGATGATGAAAAACAACTGCTACTAATCTCTCCCCCATTTTGTCTTGCCTACCGAGTTGACGAATTTCCTTCGCTTTTGTGATTTGTCCACATTTAATACAATTCGCATTACCCTTTGAAACAGTTCCAACATTTGGATCAAAACCATTTTCTATAGCTTCATTTAACCGACTGCTTTCCAACAATTCAAATTCGACTTTATTGGACTTTTCATTTAACAAAGGCCGATAGGCGACTTTCTTGTTTTTTTTATTCGATAGCCAAAATTGTCGAATCAATGGTAACTCTATTGAACAAGAGGGGTTTTGACAAGGGATTGTACGCACCCATAAAAAACCAGCTGGCAACCAACCAGTTAACTTTTCAGTTATCCCTCCTATGATTTTACGATTTTCGAAATTTTCTTCTTCATAAAACTGTCCAATCTCACTTTTAACTTCCCCTAATATTTTATAACCCCATCTTTTAACCATAATAGAAAGGAGATTATACTTTTTGCCATTTCCATCTTTTCCAAATAAGACCTCACTTTCCTTTCCCTCTAAAAATTCCTCTGGTATCTTAATATTTATTCCAAATTTATTTGGCCACTCGATAGATGCTTTTTCAATTAAAACAGCGACAGGATTATAATCACTACAATATGTTTCACAATCAAAACGTAAACACTCAAGTGGTATAGAACCACCTCCTGCAAAGGGATCTAAAACTTTTGGGTGGCAATTACCAAATTGGCTTTCTAATAACTTTTTTGCCTTTTTAACATTTTCATCATTGCCATCCTTAACAGCATCCCAAGGAACCATATTTTTTATAAGTTCATTAAGGTTTTCACGCAATTCGGGATTACTACTGCCTGGATCATCTATAAGAGATGCAAAAATTGTAGCTCTTGAAGCTGCAAGAGGTCGCCTTGCCCACCAACGATGAACCGAAGACAAATGACTATGACTAACGCTTTTTTCCTTAGCAGAATGATGAGATATTTCAACTAAAGGAAGATCATACTCTATCAACTTGCGTTTGTAATCCAATCTACTTCACCACTTTCATTATCAAATAATTAAACATGTCGATTCCATCGGTCTTCAGGTATCATAAAACCCGTCGCGAAGATATCCTCTTCCTCAACAAAATGCGTTGCGGGGTCTTGAATTTGCTTCAACTCTGGTTCGCCTGTTCCACTTTGGGTGACAATATAAAGCCAATACTTCTCTCCGAAATGGCGAGCCTTCTTCCATTCATTGGAAGTTAATCTGATTGCACCTGATTGGGCGCGGGCTTTGACTTCAATATACCTGACATTAGCAATCCCTCCGGCTTTATCAATTTTCATTGAGCGAATATCGAAACCACCATGCTCTGCATCTGACACATCCTCAGGTTCCCATCCATTATCAATCTCATACTGCATTGCAGTCTTCATACCTATCTGTTCTATCTCCTTCTTCCGCTCAGGATCGACTACACTTGATTCTTCACCGGATGCATCCGATGGTATTGTAGGTTCTACTCCCTCGGCTGATGGTATCAACACCCCAATTCCAAGTACATCTGGCTCAAGGATCGTAATATTGCTTTCCAGTCGGATCTCCTCTTCCAACTCATCTCGGCGGTGCACATACTCTTCACGCCACCGGTCTTCACGCCGGACGGGCAAACTCATATCAACACCACCCTCAGCGCGTTCGCGGTATTCCATTAATTTTTGGTTCGATTGGGAAATCAGAAAATCCAGAGATTTCAGACCATATCGTTTCTTTACATCTGTGCGTTGTCTGCGCCGCTCTTCGATTTCCGATTTGTATGGCAGTAAGATATTTTCAAATAGATAATCCTCCATTGTATCGCGAGAGTGTATCATATTCCCAAAATTTTCGGAAATTTCGTCATCTGATACTGGTTCCAAATCCCAAAGGATTGAAGGATCGAGTTGGTTAATCGAATTTTCTCTATCCTGATACAAACAAAATATTCGTTCACCTGCGGGATCCCCGGTTCCATCCTGAACAACTCCCTTTACAAACCAGAGAATACCCTCGCGACTTTTTTCGGGATCAAGAAACAGTGCTTTGGATTGGTTATCCTTGGAAAAATTGGTAAAGACTAATTCATTATACGCTTCCAACAATGGATGACCGGGAGCAATCAAATCATAATCTGAGTGATTTTTGGCAATAGTTTTATCGAAGGTAACTCGTTTATAATCTCTGCGCACCTTCCCATAGGAAGTTTTAAAAGAATAATCATCGCTTAACTTGCGCATCTCGTATGGTACAAAGTCGATACGATATCCATGCTGTATCCGTGTGTATTTCCCTCCAAATTTCGAAAATCCCCGTAAAAAATAATCCTGTATATATTCGGGAACTAACCGGTGTTCTTCCGCCTTAATGGCCTTCTTATTCAAATCGGAATAATCAATAAAGCGCGTTGCCAAACTAGTAAGGAATAAGCGTTCAAGAGTTTCTTCAGTAGAGCCTTGGTCCACCTGGTCAATAGTGCTTTCGATCTCTTCCATCCGGCGTTGGCTGAAAATAGCATCCTGGAGGAGTTGTTTGAGATTCGTTCCCGGAATGACTTCACCGATAATATCAAACACCCGATCTGAGCCTAATTCCTCTCTCATTTTATCCAATTTAGTAAAAAGTTTTTCAAGGATTTGCCCTTCCCTGGTATTCCGTGCCACGAGATTCCAAATGTACACTTCATGGTCTTGACCGTATCGATGGATGCGCCCCATCCGCTGCTCTAGTCGATTGGGATTCCAGGGGATATCATAATTCACCATCCATGAACAGAACTGGAGATTAATACCTTCCCCAGCTGCCTCTGTTGCAACGAGTATCTGGGATTCTTCTTTAAACTCCCGTTCTTTGTCAATGCGTTGGTCGAGATGCATTCCACCATGAATCACTGAAACGCTATATCCCCAACCTCTGAGTTTTTCCTGGAGATAGTACAAAGTGTCCTTATGCTCTGTAAAAATCAGCAATTTCCTGTCTTGGAGCGTATCGAGGATTTCATCTTTAAGTGTCCGCAGTTTACTCTCGACTTCCTGTTTTTTGACATCCTCGGCCAAGTCAATGAGCTTATCAACTTCTTCAATTTCCGCTTTTACCTCATCGATGTTTTTCGCGATAGTGAGGTGCTCCATCTTTTCTTCGATCTGCATCCGATCTTCTTCAGCCAGATCTTCCAGCTCCTCGATATCAATATTTTTCACTTCCTCATAAATCTCATCCTGCTGGATCTTCTCTGGCAAGCGAAGGAGCTCTTCCAGTCTGCCTCGTCGTTTTTTCAGTGAGCTCAATATAGCATGCACACTCGATGTTAACCGGCGTTGGAGAATCATCATTGCAAAAGTGATGTGCCTGTTTTCTTTTGCTTGGTTATAGTAGTTCCGGACATAAGAAGTGACGGCGTTGTACAAATCAACTTCCGGATCGGAGAGTTTGAAGGTGGTTGTTTTTACATACCGAGGGGGAAAAATGTCACTCCCATCAAATTTTTTCATATCCTCCTTTAATCGTCGAATGAACACTGGATTTTCATTCTTATTAACGGCTTCCCGGAGTAACTCCTCATTCGCAAAGAATCCCGGGCGCAATAAGTCAAGGAACAGACGAAAATTTTCCGGATCACCTTTATGCGGAGTTGCTGTTAAAAAGAGCATATGTTCTGCTTGGCGTGATAGAATTTCACCAACCAGATACCTTTGGGTCTTATCTACTTTTCTCTGTTTCGAGGTTTCATACGCATAAGCACTCATTTTGTGGGCTTCGTCTGCAATAACCAAATCCCACCTGGCACTATTCAACGTGGTTTTGATGTCGTCCTGTTTCAGGAAATCAATCGATGTGATGGATAACGGATACTCTTCCCAAACATTTTCCGCAAAATGAGCCCGCATCGCGTTGCGATCAACTAGCCGGAAATCAGTTTGGAATTTTTCTTTCATTTCGCGTTGCCACTGATACTTGAGATGGCCAGGGGCAACAATTAATACTCGTTTGACTAATCCCCGATACTGCATTTCTTTCAAGATAAGACCAGCCATAACCGTCTTTCCCGCTCCGGGATCATCGGCAATTAAAAACCTGAGCCGAGGTTGTTCCAATGCATAATCGTATACTGCTTCAATTTGATGCGGTAAAGGGTCCACTTGTGAGGTACTGATGGCCAACATAGGATCGAATTGATATGCCATCCGCACTCTGTTCGCCTCGATAAACAGGAAGAAATCTTCGGGATTTTGGACACTGGCCAACGAGTCTTGCTGAAGAAGCGAAATTTGCTCCAGTTGATCATGCGTCAAGTTAATTGAGTGAAAAGTCTTTGAATTTTTGAGTACATATTCCAGAACATGGAAGTTGCGACGTGGCTCAAACTTCTTCACAATAGCAGGTTCGGGTAAAAACGCTGCTTGAATAACCTGACCTTCAGAGAGTTCAGTCGGCATTACCCTTTCCTTATCATGAAAAAATAGGTCACATTAATTGGAGAGCACTAATTGTGGTGAATTTATACCGAATTATAGAGCATTACAACGGATTTTTAATGACCAAGTAAATGGTGAATTATGCTAGAAGAAATAAATTGCTAATAACTATTCACTATATTTATCACACTCATAATTGAATATGGAATCTCCTTATTTAAAAATTCTCACTGAATTTTAAATAGCGGAATATTTTAAATGAACTACCCCGAGGCAGAGACCTCGGGGAATTCTTTGATTAAAACTGAAAAGAACTATCAAGGTGCTTCAATTACCGGCCGTATAGAAATACATATCGCCGTAAATGAATTAAAGTATTCAGTTTTATCCTGTCAATCCTGTCAGAAAACCAAATGGCGGGAACGTGTGGGAATCGAACCCACCATCCCGACGAGGTCGGGATCATCGGTTTTGAAGACCGAGGGCGCCACCAGGCTACCAGCCGCTCCCGTAAATGTCAAAGAAAGGTGGTACGACCCTGCCGGGGGTGTTACTCCTGCGTTTCCACGATGAAGAAGGGCAGGGCCAGTTGCTGCCGGATGTCCTCCCCCACCCGTTCCGCCTGGCTGCGGGTATCGTAGTCCCCGATCCAGACCAGGAAGAGCTGGGTGCCGTTGCGGCTCCGCTTGAGGACCCGGACGGGGTAGTCGTGGTCCTGAAAGATCTCCTTGCCGGCATTGGCGTTTTCCAGGGTGGAGAACGCGCCCACCTGGAGTGCGTACTTCAGCGGGC
>Ga0209918_1001297_pt1 | contig 13755 bp, 15 predicted proteins | sample SalPonD_shore_MG_FD_185712 | JGI IMG/M metagenome (GOLD analysis project Ga0209918, IMG submission 185712) | Salt pond soil microbial communities from South San Francisco under conditions of wetland restoration - Salt Pond MetaG... | ecosystem: Environmental > Aquatic > Marine > Intertidal zone...
TCTGTTGGCACGCACCATAGCCGGAGCACTGTCATCGCTGAGCGACTGGCACACGGTCTACTGGATCGCATCCGTGCTGATGCTGGCCAATGCCATCGCACTGTGGCGCATGCTTCCCGAACTCAGACAATCGGCAGATCTCTCGTATCGCGAGCTACTGATCTCGATCGGAAAGCTCTTCCTGCGGCACCCTCTCTATCGCAGCCGTATGGCGCTCGGCTTTCTGGTCTTCGCCATATTCAGCGTGCTCTGGACGTCAATGGCCTTTCTGCTCTCTTCGCCGGAATGGGGGCTCTCCGATGCGGAGATCGGTTTATTCGGACTGGCCGGGGCAGCCGGCGCCGTGGCAGCCCGCAAGGCCGGCGGCCTGGTAGACCAGGGGCATGCCCGGCGCATCACTTTGGGCGGCGCACTGCTGTTGATCACAGCCTGGATCGTGCTCGATCTGGGGCAACATGCACTGATCCCCCTGATTGCAGGCATCCTGACCCTCGACCTGGCTGTCCAGGCGGTGCATATCACCAACCTGAACGTGATATACGCCCTGGATGAGACCGCCCGGAGCCGACTGAACTCGGGATATATGTTCGTCTACTTTTTGGGCGGTGCGGTGGGTTCCCAAGCCTCGGCCTGGGCCTACGAGCATTTTGCATGGAACGGCGTGGTGACAGTGGGTATGGTGCTGGCGCTTGCGGCAAGCATGATCGCCTTGCTCCCCATTCATCCAACATCCCGATAACCTTCTGACGATATTCAATTGCCTGCCCCGGAAGGGCTCCATAGGATGCGGTCCTATGCAGCATCTCTTCCCGCTTCCGGGCATACCCTGTAAATGGAGACCTTTCAGACGGCTCCGCCGTACAATATCGCTATGCCTTCTGGCATGGTGCGTACTTCTGCCAACGATCGCCCTCGCGGATATCGTGGTGACACTGCCGCCACTCGCCGGACTGGTATCGATGCTCGATCCGAGTGTCAGAGTCCACTGCCTACTTCCCCCGGCCGGCGATCCGCACACATTCCAGCTTACCCCCAGACAGGCCGCCCAGCTGAAGAAAGCCGACCTGCTTATTCGCGCGTCCAGAGACGACGGAGGCTGGCCCGGTCTCGACACGGGCATCCCGATACTGGATCTGTGGCCGAAGACCAACCACGCCTGGCTTCAGCCTAAAGAGGTCCAAAAGGCACTGCCGCGTCTGGCGGCACGTCTGCAAGAGCTGGATCCGGAGCATCGCTCACAGATCGGCGCCGCACTCAACACCGCGATCAAGCTCTGCCACCGCATGGAGCTAGCTTGGCATCATGCACTGAAGCCGTTCAAAAGCGCCGGCGTTATCATGCAACACCCAGCATGGCGCGGGCTCTGCGAACACTTCGACATCCCCGTTCATGCCGTGCTTGAACCCCGTCATCACGGCGGGGAGGTTACACCGCGAAAACTGGAGCAGACCCTGCGCTTGATCCGTGCACACCCGGCCACCGCCCTGTGGGGCGACAACCGTCACAGCAATCGCGCCCTGATCTGGCTGATGCGACACGGCCACACCTCCAAACCGGTTATACTGGATGCACTGGGAACATGCGGCATGCGTTGGGAGGCGCTGATGGAGCACAACATCGCCCTGCTGGAAAAACCATGACCAGCCCCGTTCTGGAAGTATCGCACGTCTGTATCGACTCCCCCACGGGATTGATTCTCGACGACATCAACCTGACGGTCGAGGCCGGCCACTTCATGGGTATCATCGGTCCCAATGGTGCCGGGAAGAGCACCCTGCTATCCGTGATCGCCGGCATGACATCGGCGGATCGCGGTACCGTTTCAATGTCGGGCGAGGTGCTGCAACGCGGCAATCGACAAAGGCTCCTGAAAAACATCAACCTGCTAAGTCAGATGCACGATGACGGACCGAGATTACCCCTCACCGTCCGGCAGATCGTCGGCATGGGGCTGGCCGATTACGTCTCGCCACTATGGCGCCGTCCTGCAAAAGGCGGCGAGATCATGAAAGCACTGGAACTTCTCGATATGACGGATATAGCGGACCGAGATTTCCGCCTTCTTTCCGGCGGCCAGAAGCAGCGCGTCCGCATCGCACGGGCGCTGGTCTCCTCGCCCAGACTGCTGCTGCTCGACGAACCCTCCGCAGCCCTCGACACACAGGCACAGGACAGGCTCTACCACCTGCTTCGCCGCCTCTGCGACGAAAACGGTGTCGCCATCATTATGGTGGAGCACGATATCGCGGCCATCACATCCTATGTCGATTCGGTGGCCTGTCTGAACAAGCGCATCCATCACCACGCCATCCGCGGTGAACGAATCCCCGAGCATATCTGGCAAGCAATGTACGGTTCCCATACGCATATCGTGGCACACGATGCCAACTGCATCGGCTGTATACAGGGGAAGGCGCCTTGAGCGGCTTCTTTGCCAGCGAGGTCATGCGTTCCGCCCTGCTTCCCGCCATACTGATCGCCGTCACCGCTTCCAGCATCTCGGTTATGGTGCTAGCGCATCGCCTCTCTTTCCTGACTGTCGGGGTTTCGCATGCCACGCTGGCGGGGTTGGGTCTGGCCGTCACCTTTTCACTGCCGCTTCTGCCCACCGCCTCGGCCACGGCCGTTGCGGTCGCCCTGCTGCTTGCACCGATGCTCTGGAAACGCGGACTGAACGAGGATGCGGCAACTGGTGTGCTGTTCGCCGGTGCCATGGCGCTCGGTATCGTGTTGATCTCCCGGGCCAACCGGTATGAAGTGGATCTCTTCGGTCTTCTTTTCGGTAACATCCTGATCGTCTCCGATGCTGATCGGCACTGGCTAATACTTGCGGCCGGCATCATCATGCTCTGCTTCCTCTGGGGTGCCCGCGGCTGGTGGAGCATTGCCTTCGACGCACCGGCCGCAGCCGCCAGCGGCCTGCCGGTCACCTTCTACCGCATGCTACTCTACGCCGTGACCGGTCTGACCGTTGTCATGTGCGTCAAGCTGGCCGGCATTGTACTGACGACGGGCTTGCTCGTATTGCCGGCCGCCTGCGCTTGGTTCTGGGGCAAGGGTCTCGGCTGGCTGTGGCTGTTGAGCCTTCTCTTCTCGGTCACCGGCACACTGATCGGCCTGATGATCTCCTATGCCGAGGACTGGCCCTCCGGTGCCACCGTCGTGCTGACGCTCTGTATGATGTTCCTGATAAGCTGGGGAGGAGCTCAATTAGTGCAAAACAGAACTTCCCGGAACCACTCAACCTAGGGGAAGCGATCTAAACTAACCCTCTTTGTCATGATCCTTATGATGACTCCCCGATTGATGGGTGAAATAGGCGGCCAGCGATACCAGCAGGATACCACCACCCATGTAGAGGATGTTCAGCGGGTTATCGAAGGTGACGTGCAGGACGTTCTTGAAGAAAGCCACGACGAGAATCATCAGCACCACCTTCACCAGCCGGTTCTTCAGGTCGTCGAGACTGGAGATCATCAGGATGTTCTCCGCTCCCTCCTCCTGTTGGGCCACATCGATCTTGCTGATGAACAGCTCGTACATCCCCATGGCGAAAATGAGCATCACGGTACCGAGCAGGAAGTCGTCAATGGCCGAGATGATCTGGCTAACCGCCTCGGTATGGAAGTGCGGGTTATGCGCACCAAGGAAGGCTACGGAAATGGCATCCCAGCCGAGACTCAGCATGCCTCCGGTCGCCATGGCGAAAAGGATAATCATGCCGATCACCGATGCGATGACAGCCAGAATGACGATAAACCGACTGTTCCATAACAGCCATTCGAAGGCCCGTTCCATCATGGTATTACCCCTCTGCAGCAATGCCTGCGCATGACGAGGGAAAACTACCGGACGAACGAGATAAACGCCATCAGGCGCCGACCACCGCCTTCAACTCATCATCATCCACCACCTTGCTGTCCACCTTGCAGTAAGCTGCCTCTTCATCGGCGAAGATGGCTACCTCGGCTACACCGTTGACCGCCATGAAACGCTCTTGAAGCTCCTTGGAGCGCGCCTCGTCAACCGCACCAACATGGAAGATGCGGGTCGCGACGTAGCGCGGCTGGGCCATGGTCGCAGCCACCAGAAGCCAAACGGCCAGCAGTCCTGCGATCGCCCAGAACACGGTAGCGTAATTACCCAATGATGGGACATAGAGCAAACCACCAAGCACACCACCAACGAAGGCTCCGAAGAACTCGCAGGTGTTGTAGACCCCAATCGCCGTACCTTTGGCGCCCGCATGCGCATACTTGGAAACCAGTGAAGGCAAGCTTGCTTCCAACACGTTAAACCCGGTAAAGAAGATCAGAAGGGCGACGGCAATCCAGGCTAGGGAATGGTGCGACACGGCGAGCAACATCACCGCGATCACAAGCATGGCCACACCACTGGTGAAGATCTGTTTCATCTTGCGCTTGGCCTCGGCCACGATGATTAGAGGTACCATCAACACGAAGGAGACCAGCATCACCGGCAAATAAAGCATCCACTGATGCGGAGCCTTCAGCAGAATATGGCCGGGATCCACCAGTACCAACGGCAACACGACGAACAGTCCCGTCAGGGCAGCATGCAGGGCGAAGATGCCGAAATCGAGTCGCAACAGATTCGCGTCCTTGAGCACGCCCATCACACGATCCGGTGTCAGCTCGCTATCCCTGTGATGCACCAGACGCTTGGGTGTCGGCACGACGGCATACAGGAAAAGGATACTGAACAGCGCCAGGGCCGCCGTCAGCCAGAAGATGCCAGCTACGCCGATCCAGTGGCCCAGCATCGGACCAAGCACCATCGAGATGGCGAAAGAGATACCGATCGTCATCCCGATCATCGCCATCGCCTTGGTACGATTCTCCTCACTGGTCAGATCCGCGACCAGCGCGATAATCGCAGCGGCCACAGCACCGGAACCCTGCAGTACCCGGCCGACCAGCACGCCCTCAATGGTCGTGGATGTTGCGGCCACCACACTGCCGATGGCAAATAGCAGCATGCCGATGGCAATGACGGGCTTGCGCCCGAAACGATCGGATAGCATACCAAAGGGGATCTGCAACAGGGCCTGAGTCAAACCATAGGCCCCCAGTGCGATACCAACCAGTTCAGGATGCGCCTTCGCCCCCTCCAGGCCATGCGCGTAGACAGAGAAGACAGGCAGAATCAGGAACAGACCGAGCATTCGCAGGGCGAAAATTCCGGCCAGAGAAACCGCAGCCTTGCGCTCTTCTCCTCCCATGGTGTTCTTCGCTTTCTTCATCTGATACCCCCTCCTTGATCGTTAAAACAGCGATGGCAAAGGCCTCCCTCGTCTCGACCCAGATACCATCCCACAAAAAATCACAAACGATGAATCATGCTGCCATCAGCGGCAGCGTCAAGCGGATGTCTTTTATGGACATTGCCGCATACCGATCACGGCTCCCACTCACCCACTCCCTGACGGAGCAGCTCGGGCACATCCGAACAGAGATCGACCACCGTGGTCGGAACCGTACCGCCCCAACCGGCATCCAAAACCACCGCATTCAGTCCCTTTAACCGCTCGATAAACAGGTCCGGATCCGTCGCCGGATGTGCTTCGTCCGGGAACTGCAGTGTTGTTGCCAACATCGGTTCACCCAACTCGGCCAACAGCATCCGGCACACCGTGTGTTCGGGGATACGAATACCGATATCGCGGCGCTTGCCGAAGATACGCCGTGGCAACTGGTTGTTGGCACGCAGCACGAAGGTATAGGGACCGGGAAGACTGCGCCTGAGAATACGATGGGCCGGGTTGTCCATATGCACATAATGCGCCGCCTGTGACAGGCTCTCGCACACCAGCGACCAGAGGTGTTTCTCGTCGAGTCTGCGCAGGCGGCGTACGGACTGCTGCGCATCGCCACAATGAGGCAGACACATCAGCGCATAGGTGGACTCTGTCGGCACGACGGCTACCACCCCTTCGCGGATACAGGCGGCGGCGTGCCGTATCAGTCTTGCCTGTGGCCTCTCCGGATGAAGGCGCAACCGCTCAAACATTTCGCCTCCTACCGGAACAGCGGCAGGAGCTGCTTCAGCTTCTTCCTGATCTGCTCCTCCGGGCTCGTGCCGTTGGCGTCCGGCTTTTTCAGCTTCTTGATCATTCCCTTAAGCGCCTCGGCATTCTGGATCAGCGTGGCAGGGTCAACCTCGACCTGCACCTTCGGCTGTTCGATCGGACCGATCAGGCGCAGCGGAACGACAAGTCCCCTGCGCACCGCTTCGGTATCCCCCTGACCGATCAGGCTACCGATCAGCCTCGGCTTGAGGTGGTAATCCATAGTTTTCGAGGCCAGATTGATCTGACCATGCCCCGTCAGGCGGAATAGCGGCGAGGCCATAAACAGATCATCGTTGCTGACCCGGCCGTGATCGACCTCGAAGCTGGCGGAGAGTTCCGAGAAGTCGGTCGATTTTGGTCCCTGCTGCTGTCCGGGCGCAGTCAGTCTGCGCAACGTACCGGGGATATCGACCCCCTTGATCGTTCCGTTGCGCACCCGCACCTTACCGCTTCCGGAAAGGCTTGCGGTCGCTCGTTTCGGCAGCAGACCAATGCCATGCAGATTCGTATCCATCTGCATCACACCGCTGACCATGTCGGTCTTCGCCAACGCCAGCAGGACGGGTCTGACCTGTACATCCGAGATGTGGGCCGACTCGCTCCAGCGTGCCGGGTAGTACTTCACTAAGATGCTGCCCCGCTCCTCGACGCGCCCGCCCGAAAGGTCGAACTGCAACGGCTCAAGAGTAAACCGACCGTCGCGACCCTGCATGGTCGCACGCAGGTTCTGCAGTGTCAGACCATGCAGAAACAGTTTGTGCACCTGCATCTGGGCATTTACATGCCATGAGCGCAGAAAGCGGAGATCAGGCTCCTTGGCTACGGCATTGCCTCCGGAGGGGGCACCCCCTGCTGCGGCCAGTGCGGCTCCGCCATCCGTGGAGATCCTTTCGCCACCAACCGGATCCAGCGTAGCGGCCGATGCAGATGCAACCGGAGAGAGCGACGACCGAATCACATCAACCGTTGTCTGTCCGCCGTTTTCGGAAACAGCTTCAGGCCGGTTCTCCTTCGGTTGTGGCAACCACGGATCGACATGAAAAGCCTTGGAAAGAATGCGCAGACGGATATCGGGATCGCCGGTAAACCCGATCGCACCAGAGACCTGAACCACTTCGTCATCCATCTGCAATTGCAGATCGCGCAACTGCAGATGGCTGGCATCGCCGGTCGCCAGCAGACCCGCCCCGATTTTCTTCCACGGGTTTGGATTACCGGCGTACAGAGACTGTACGGTCGGAACCCAGGCCGCGACCGTTTCGCGACTTACAGGGTTCACCTTGGCACGCAACTGATAGTGCACATCTCCGCCAAGCCCTTTCACCTCGCCGCTGGCATCACCCATCGCCCGATCATCCAACTGCAATTTCATGCTCTGAATCTCGATCCGTCCGGCATCAGGCATCTCCGCCTTCCAGTCGATACCAACATCATGCCCAGCCGCAAGCTCGACCCCACCGGCACTAAGCCGAACACCGTCCGGTCTCTGCTCGAACCGCGCGTCGATACTGAGCGAGGCCGACCCGACAGCTTTCAGGGCCGGCATATACGGCCTGAACTTGCTGAGCGCCACCTTATCAGCCTGCAGCCGGAACTGTGCCGGAAGATGGGAGGCATCCAGCTTGGCAAGATCGCCGACCGGACCCATCTGACCATCCACACGGAACTTGTTGCCGTTGAGCATGCCGGATGCGCTGACCTGAATCGGCTGATTCATCTCCGCATGGTTGACGTCCAAGCGAAGTTCATTAAGCACAACCGAGGTATTCGAGACCGCATCCCGATAGACGAATTCGCCGCCCGACACACGCAATGTCTCGGCACTCAGGGCCACCAGTCCCCCGGCAGCAGGAGATGAGCCTTTCTCCTGCACCGCTCCTCCGGACCCGCCCACTGATGTCGCAGGATGCGCAGCCGAAGTACCCTGTTGTGGCAGCAGGTCGGTCCACGAGTCCTCACCATGCACGTTGCGTTCGAGCCGCACATGCGGCTCATCGAGCACAAAACGCTTGATCACGACACGTTTGCTTAAAAGTGGAAGAAGATCGACCTGTACATCAAGGTTCTTCGCGCTGACAAAATCCTCGGCCGAAAAGCCGGGGCGGTTCCTGACATGCAGATCCGTCAGCCGGACTCCCACCCATGGAAACAGCGACAGATGCATACTGCCAACGGTGATCTGGCGCCCGGTGACCATCTCCGCCTTGTCGATGACGGTCTGCTTATAGTCATTCACGTTGATAAAGAACGGTGCCACCAGAAGAATGACAACGATTGTCGCCAGCAGGAAGAGGCTGTATTTCACGATTCTGGCAGCCAGTTTTCTCATGTGTACTCTCCGATTCCTTCTGTCGAAGAAGGCCTGTTGATGGGTTGAAGCGGCGGAAACCGTTCAAGCAACGCCTCGAACCGATCGACAATACGACCGGCTCCTGCTTCACGCAGCCTGTCTGCAGATTGTGCGCCATACGAGACACCGATCGCCTGCGCACCGGCGGACAGGGCCATCTCTATATCGAAACAGGCATCGCCGACCACAGTCACCTGCCCGACATCCATGCCCATTTCATCCGCACACTCCGTGACCATATCCGGATGCGGCTTGGAGGGACACTCATCGGGGGTACGGGACACCATCACCCAAGAGTGCAGATCGTGTTCATCCATAACACGTGCCAGTCCCCGACGCGACTTGCCCGTCACGATTCCCATCCAGTAACCGCGTGCGGCCAACTCATCGAGCGTACGCCGCACACCGGGGAAAAGAGGTTGGGGGCTGCCGGGGCGGAGGTACAGACGGCGATAATGTTCAGTCACCTGAGCCTGTACAACGCTCTCTTCATCGGGAATCAACACCTCAACGGCCCGCTCCAGCGACAGCCCGACCACCTCCGAGACGGCGCCATCATCTGGAGCGGACAGCTGGCAGGCCGTCATCGCCTTCTGCATGGTGTTCACAATGTGGGCATGCGAATCGACCAGCGTACCGTCACAATCAAAAAGTATCAGATGCTGCTGCATATCAGTGACCGACATGACCCTTCTTCTCTGTATTTTCCTTTGGTGCCTTCCAAGATGATATACCACGCCTCACCTGCCACACCAACGCCTTGTCGACCGCCACCGTCTCCGGTTTGCCGACGCGTCGTACATAGGTCGACAGAAGGTCGTTACCCTGCTTCCCCACCACAAGGTCAAGAAGAGGCTTGCCATCCTGACCGAACAACCGGACCGAAACACCCTGCTGGCCGACTTGCAGTGCCTCGTCGTGATCCCGGTTCCGGCTGACCACGCGAATGACATGTGCATTGACCAAGTCGTCGATCAGGTGCTCCACAAACTTGTCGTTGGCAGCGACCGGCTTGTCTCGCATCAACATCCACTTGCCATCCTTTTTTTCGAGACGAACCGTTGCGCCGGAGGGGGGGCGGATTTCGACGCGATCAACCGCACTGTGAATCGCAGGCCATTCGGGCAGGCTAGCCTGCGGCGCGCCGGAAGGCTGTACTCCGCGCCAGACGGCCCACCCGGCCACAGCAACCAGCAACAGAATGATCGCGACTATCCGCAATCTCACGCGACTCTCCCTACACTCGCTCGCTTGATCCGGCGCCAGCGCCACATACCGATCAACACGACCAGAAACGGCAGGCCGAACATCCATATTCCCTTCCACACCTTCCGTACGGCAGACGACAGTTGCGGCAGCGGCCGGTCGGTAACACCCCGGGTGCGCAGGGAGATAAGCTCCTCGTCATGGGAGAGCCAGTCCAGACTATTGAGAATCAGCACCTTGTTATTACCGTCAACAAACTCGTTATCGAGCAGGGAGCCGGAACCCACCACGATCACGCGCTGATGATCAGCCTGAGTCATCCGCTTTGCCTTCACCACATCAGATGCCGCCGCGGGGGCTGCATCGAAGGCAGAGCGGGCCATCCCGTCCAGTTCCAGCGCTAGGTTCACCTGCCGCCGCGAGAGCCCTTCGAATCGTTTCTTCATGGAGACTAGCGGATCAACATCGTAATCTGGGCCATGCTGCACGACTGCACCCGGCGAGGAGCGAAGCAACACGGTGCCGTGCGTATCATCCGCCCAGGCAAGCGGCGAGGCAAATGGAACACTGACCGCCTTCAATCCGTGGCCCACCGGCGTATCACCATTGATATCGGTCACCCTGGGCAGGAAGGGATAATCGACGATGCTGCGAAACGTCAGCACGCCCTGCGACTGGTTCACCGTGACACGCGAAGCCGACGGGTCCATCACCAGACCCGGTTCAACGGAGATGCCAATATCACGCAGCCATGCATTCGCTTTCGCATCCACCGCTCGCACCCGGAATCCCAGATTCAGTTGCGGCTCAACATTGCCGGCCAGGATCAGCATACCACGTCCGGACATACGGAACTGATCCAGCGCGTAACGCATCACCTTGGAGGGGGGATTTTCAAATTGCGGTACGATCAACGCCCGTACGTCTTCCGGAATCGGCTTCTCGTCCGGATGCACGGGAACCAACTTGTATTCACTGGCCACCATCTTGCTGAACTGCTGCAGTGCATCCAGCGGTTTGGCACCGAAACCGGCCACCACACCAATCGTCTTGCGTCCCTTGCCGGTCAGCTGCTTGATCTTGCTGGTCAATGTATATTCAAAGCCCGTCTCGCTTTTAACCACTGGGATCACTGCCTTCTTGTCCAGATACTCCACGACCACAGCCAGGTAGCCCTGCTTGACCCGAGCCTGATCGTCCTCGACCACCTGCACCTGAACCCGGGGAATGTTCATAGCCTGCAGGGCAGCAGCCTGATTCGGATCTCCAGAAGGATCGATCACGTCGAAACCGACCTGGCCATGCCCAGCCTCATGGTAGGCCCGGAGCATATCCTCGAGAAAGCGGCGCAACCGGCCATAAGGCTGTGGCAGGCCGGAGGTCACATAGGCACGGATCTCGATCGGTTCATCCAGTTTGGCGAGCACGGCACGGGTGGAGGAAGAGAGCGTATAGATCTGCCCTTCGCTCAAATCCCATCGCACATGGGAGACATAGGCCGCACCGAACAGCACGCAAGCCCCGAAAAGAGAGAGAAGCAGCGCCAGATATGCTCGTCGGCGAATGCGTGGCCGGCGATCTTTCGCAGCCATTAGGCCCACCTCCTTCGTTCAAGCTGGAACACGGTGAAGGCGATAAAGACGCCACTAGTGACCAGAAGACAGACAATATCATCCAGACTGATCACCCCCCTGAGCATCAGTTGATAATGCTCGATCGGGCTGAGCATCCCCAGCGCATCCTGTACGGCGGGTGGGAAAAGCGGTACGGCTTGCTGCAACAGGAAGAGTGCCAGCAACAGGGCAAAGCCGATCACATAGGCCACTACGGCATTTCGGCTGAGGGAAGAGGCGAAGAGGCAGATGGCTGCATAGGCGCTGCCCAGTAGCAGCGCACCGATATAGGAGGCCGCAATCTGACCGCCATCCACATTGCCCAGCCATGAAAGGGTCACGGGATAGACCAGTGTCAATGCCAGCAGTACCGCCACCTGCAGAAGAATGGCCAGATACTTGCCAAACACGATATGCACAGTCTTCACCGGCAGGGTCGCGAGCAGTTCGAACGTGCCGATGCGAAGCTCCTCGGCCAGCATCCGCATGCTCATGCCCGGCACGAAGAACATCAGAAGCAGCGGCATAATCGAAAAGTAGCCACGCATCTCCGCCTGCCCTATCAGAAAGAGACTGTTACCAAAGAAGAAGCCCGCCGCCAACAGGAAGGCCGTGGCGATCACATACCCCATCGGCGTATCCACAGCCAGCCGCCACTCCTTCCATACGATGGTACCGACCCTGTTCACGACCGCCCTCCCGTCAGGCGCCGAAAAACATCCTCAAGGGTGGCCTGCTCACGTCGCATCTCCAACATCACCGCATCGGCCTCGACCACCGCGTGGAAAGCGGCCTCGGACAGCCCGCCTTCGCTGGAAGGATCACACAGCAGCAGCCGAGCACCCTCATCGCTCTCGGCCTCCTCGCAGATCACCTCGGGCAAGCGCCTGCGCAGATGCTCGATCACCTGTTTCGCATCACCGCGCACGACCAGTGTCAAGCGGTGCCCCTCCTGAACGCGCCGGGCCAGGTCTGTGACCGAGCCGTCGGCCAGTAACTCTCCTCTGTCGATAATCATCATCCGCCCACAAACCGCCTCCACCTCAGGCAACACATGCGAGGAGAGCAGCAATGTCTTCTCTTCGCCCAAGTGGCGAATCAGCTGGCGAATCTCGACGATCTGATTGGGATCAAGACCGGTGGTCGGCTCATCCAGAATCAGGATATCAGGATCGTGGAGCATACTGGCGGCAAGCCCCACGCGCTGCTTGTACCCCTTGGAAAGCTCGTCGATACGGCGGTGCATCACTGCCTCGAGACCACACACACGCCCCAGCTCGGCGATCCGGTCCTGCAAAGTGGCCAAAGGCATACCGTGCATCCGTCCCATAAACAACAGATGCGAACGGACATTGAGATCGCTGTAGGAGGGTGCATTCTCCGGCAGGTAACCGATATGGCGGCGAATGGAGACGGAATCCTCGTCCAGCGGGATGCCCGCAACAGTGGCACTACCAGAAGTGGGTGGCAGAAAACAGGTGAGCATTTTCATCGTGGTCGATTTGCCAGCACCGTTGGGACCTAACAGGCCCACCACCTCGCCACGCCGAACATGAAAGCTCAGATCGCGCACGGCGGCCTGAGAGCCATAGTGCCTGCATAGGTTTTGAGCACGTATCATAAAGGCGCAAGTGTAGGAATGATCTCCATCCGGTCAATCGTTACGCCCGCGCATTTACGAGGCATCTCACCTAGTCTCCCCTGTCCCCATACAGCTTATCGAGCAGCCCGACAAACAGCCAAGTACCCAGCCCCACGAAGAACAGACCGACTACCGCGACCATCTCGGCAATCCGCTGCCCTAAATCCGACTGGGCGATGTGCGCCGACACCACGCCGGTCAGCACGACGATGACGATCAGGGTCACCACGTTGATCTCGACCTTCTTTCTCAAAAACGCCATATCGACTTCCCCATGCACCATTCTCTGTAATCTAATATTTCTATCTTAGTCGCTACAGCGAGCGCCATCCAAACGGACCTGTCCAACCACCCAACACCCGTTCCAGATCCTGGGGAATGGAACACCAATTTGATCATCGGGCGAAATAATTGTGGCCTGACTCACCACAACTGTTGGTAAATAAACACTTTCTAATAATTGTTTAACGGCGGTCTAAGAGTGAGGTGGTACTGTTTTATTTACCGGAGGGGCCAGTGAGGCTTCTCCGAAGCAACCCACAGGAGGTGGATATGAAAGAGTTGATGTATGTGATCGGTGCAGCTGTGTTGACCTTTGCGGCAACGACATCCTTCGCCGGTTTCGTCGAGTCGCTTCGCGCCTGACCGGCTGCTGAAGCCCAACTGAACAGTCATATCATTCAAGGATTGAAGGTAAAAGGAGCACAACCATGAAAGGTTTGATCTATACTCTTGCTGCTGGCGTATTCGTATTTGCCGGAACGACTTCGTTCGCCAAATTCGTCGAATCCGTCCAGTAATATCACGCTACTCGCACAGAAAAGCCGCCCTCCGGGGCGGCTTTTTTGATGGT
>Ga0209918_1001299_pt1 | contig 13752 bp, 22 predicted proteins | sample SalPonD_shore_MG_FD_185712 | JGI IMG/M metagenome (GOLD analysis project Ga0209918, IMG submission 185712) | Salt pond soil microbial communities from South San Francisco under conditions of wetland restoration - Salt Pond MetaG... | ecosystem: Environmental > Aquatic > Marine > Intertidal zone...
TCCGCGACCAGCTGACACAGGGTTTCATTGCGCTCGGAAAGCCGCGCATTTTCGTCTCGCAGGTTGTGTATAGCTCGCCACAGGTCACGCTTTGTTCCGCCTCTCGTGCTCATTCATTCCTCCAGTGCAAACACTCAGGGCGGTGGCATTTTCCGCTTATAGACTCACCGTTCACCCGGTACTCTACGACGCCTCCGCACACCGGACAGAGAATGCTTCCGGTAATACCGTGCGCCCTCCCATGATGTTTCCGCAGTGCCTCTATGAGCCTGAGCGTTTTCTCGTAGTGTCCGTCTATCATTTCTCTTTCTCCCCGGCAAACCGGATGAGGTAGTCAGGCTGTCGCTCGCGGTGCTTTCGCGCGCGAAATACATTGATGCGCAGCTTCTTGCCGCAGCACGGGCAGGTGAGTACGCCGGCCGATGCGGGGCCATCAGGCCGGTCGAGATTTATCCACAGAGCTCCTATCGGCTCATCAGAAAAGGTCCGGTCCATCTGCATTCTCGCTTGTCTGTGGTTGCGTTTTTTCTTCTGGCTCTCGCTCTGCGCTCGGTTCACTCTCAGGTTCCGGATCATCTACCGTGTCTATCGGGTCATCGATGGCACCGAGTCTGTCATCAAGCCTCGTTTGCATGCGGTCGGTCACATCACGCGGTGGTTGCGGCTGTGGGTCTGACTCGATCTCGTCTGCCGCAAGAAGCATTGACAGCCCTTCCGCTTCCGCCGCATACGGTTTTAGAATCCGCTTTGCGGCTGTTTTCAAGGCCATTTGCTCAAAGTCAGACTTCCACCCGGTCGGCCTGTTGTTCTTCCATGCCGCAGAGTGATTGTCACGCACCGCGATAATGTCATCTACAGAGACCCACTCCACCGCTGCGCTCCCGTCAAGCTTTTCGAGTTTGCCGTAGACTCCAAGTATCTTCCCGCGCTCGACTCCGGGCTTCACCTTGTGGCTCACCTCTCCGCGCCCCTGGTCGATTGAGATTTCATCGCTCTCGTATACCGGTCGGAACGTTGCGTCTCTGAGCACCGGCTGAGGACCGTGTACCGCGGCAAATCGATAACCATCAGCGGTCGGTATAAGCTCTGCTTCCTTCTTGCCGCCGTTATCCCGGTTGGAGAACGGAACCAGGTGCGCATGCGGGAACTGGCCGCCGAGCTGGAGACCCATTTGAGATGCCTTGAGAAAACACTTGTAGATAGAGTAGATTCCCCTGCGGTGTGAGATGACATCTTTCATGTTCTCGTTGTTGACCACATAGAGAAACGCCCGCTGCATCCATACTGACGGTTGCCTCTGTATTGAGGCGGCGGCAGCTCCGATTATCTCGCCATGCATCTTATCAAGCATCTGCGACACGCCGTCTCGTCCGGTTTTCTCAAGCGCGAAAAACTCTCCATCGCTCTGGTTCGATACACTTGCATCATTCTTAGCCATTCTGGCCTCCTGTCGGCTCCTCAGCGGAACCAAGTCTATGATAGGTGACGGCCCACAGCCGCCCTTGTTCCATTATCTCTTTGAGTCCGGCGTCCTCATACGAGACAAGCATCCCCGCTGTCACTTCGTGGCCGTCGATCTCGAATCTGACGTTATGGCCCGCAAGCGAGATCATCAGCTCTCTATAGGTTCGTAGCTTGCGCCGCCTGGTGATGGTCATTTCGGCTCCAGAATGTGGGCGCTTTTCTTCATGGCATGGTGCAGCTTGTCCTTGTGTTCTCGCTCCCATTTCCGCCACCACGTCGACAGAGCAGGGCGGTAGACAATGCCAACGGCCCTGATCAACAGAGGCGGTTTAGTCATGCTGCGTTTCTCGGCGTCAAGGCTTCGCTCTGCCGGTTTGAGCTGTCGCCTGATCCGTTTCCATTTGCGCCCGCTCATCGTTTCACCTTCCTGAATCTCGGGTAGTCTGTGGTTGACTGAGTGACAAACCCGCCATCTTTAAGTTGCTGCCATAGCTCGGGAGACTCGTCCCGGACCTTTGCGGTTGCAACGTCATCCCGCTCTGTCTGCACGCGCGTCACAAGTGGTGTTCCGTCCGAGGCGACAAGGTAGCGGTTTTCCCCCATAAGGATGCCAGCGGCAACCTTTATTTCTTCAAGGCGCTTTTTGGCTTTCTTTTGCCCGGCAGCGAGTTTTTCGCGCTCCGTGAGCATGTCAAGGAGTGTCCCTTCAACGGTAACCTCGTTCCCGTCACGGTCGAGAAACACGCGCTCTGTGAGAACAGTATCAAGACCGTACATGGATACCTTTTCCTGCGGACGCGGCCATAGCGACGCGATGTCATCCCAATTCTCTGGCTTTGGCGGCGTGTCTTTCTCCACGTGCCACCAGAAGCGCTCTGCGAGTGCGAGGCACTTCTCCTGAACCCTCGGGTCTGCTTTCACGGGTCCGTATTCGCGGTAGTCTGATGTGTCTATGAGTGTTGAAAGGGTGGCCGAAGGCAGATCGTAGCAAAACTCTTGCCACTGGATCTGTAGGAACTCCCCGGCGGGTATCCCGTTTTGGCTGCGATCTTTAGGGTCGTAGCCCGCATCAAGGTCGTCAGAGCGAAGCGCACCGAAAAAGCTGTGAGATTTTGCCTCGGTAATCCATCCGTCCGGTACTGTTATCTCTTTGCCACAGCCGTTTGAGCACTCAATGGTAATACCAGCCGCGTATAGATCAGAAGATCCGCAGTGCGGGCAGGTGAGCGGAAGCTCTCCATGCACAAGAAGGTCGACGTGAGAAAGCGCAAACGGATATTCCGGATGCCGTGCTTCGGTTTTAACCTTGAACTGTCTGTGGTCTCTGTTTCGCAAATACGCCCGGTAGAACTTGTCCGCGAGATCACGACCGTATCGCCTGGATATCCACTCACGAAGCACAAGCCCCTCAAGGAGATTCCCCCAATGGGTGAAGCGGTTGCCGTGAAATGGCTCGGCGCGACCGGTCTTTTCTTCCCACAGCATGCGCGTTGTGCGCCCGTAGTGCTGCGTATAGCCTGCGAGCGTTGCAATGTCCGATGATCCGACGCCCGTTGCCCGCGTTTTATGAAAGTCTCCTATGCGGTTGTAGGTGTTCACGCACTCCTCCTTTGTTTTTGCACGTATCTCCATGCGAAGTCAGTCCATTTCGGGTTGTACCCAGCCATGCGGCGGAGTTGCTCAAGGCGTCGCTTTCCGACTTCTCCGTCTCCTGCATACTCAAAAGCCTTGGCAAGCATTGCTTTCTGCCGTTGTCCAGGTTCCATCTCCTGCGTTCGCTTGACAAAAGCGGCCATTCCGCTTGCCTCGTTCTCAGGGGCGCCTGCAGCAATAAGCTGGCCTCGGATTGTTTCAAACTCCACGGCTCGCTCTCGTTCCTGCTTATCGGTGAAACTGAATCCGCATGCGGGGCAGCTGTGCGGGCGTCCCGGCCATACGCCGTAACAGCGCGGGCACGTTGTGGTCGTTGGCGGCTCCTCTTTTCTCGGGTCACGCTTTCCGCTGTCAAGGCTCCATGTACGGTCTGCAAGAACGTGTCCATGCAGATAGTAGTTACCAACATGGTCAAGGATCACAGCGTGTTTCTTTCCTGGGTCTCTGCGCAGCGCTCTGCCTGCCTGCTGGAGATAAAGTGATAAACTCATCGTTCGCCGCAGAAGTATTGCGCCAGCCATTGCGGGAACGTCTACTCCCTCCGAGATAACGTCACATGAGCACACGACCTGCATGGAGCCATCACGCATTCCGCCTATAATCCTGTCACGCTCTGTTCGAGGCATGTTTCCCCACACAGCGGCCGCTCGGTATCCGGCGCGCCTGAATTGCTCTGCCATAAGCTTTGCGTGATCAACCGATACACAAAAGGCCACGCTTGGAGCGCCAGCAAGATGCTGCCGGTAGTGCTCTATCACATCCCCTACAATTTTCTTCCGGCTCATAGCCTCGGTTTGCTCTGCGCGGTCGAAGTCGCCACGCTTCACGTGGAAACTTTCAACCATCTCCTCCGGAGGCCGGTAGATCACTGGGTAGGAGAGCCAGCCTTCATGCACAAGCTCTCCGATGCTCGGCCCCTCGATCATGGTGTCAAAGCTCTCTCCAAGCCCTCTCCCGTCAAGGCGCTCAGGAGTGGCGGTAACACCAAGCCGCGGGACCTCTTTCCAGTAGCGCAGGATCTGCCCCCACGTGTTGTCAGCGAGCGCGTGGTGAGCCTCATCAATGATGATCAGGTCCGGGCGCGGAATCTTGGTGAGTCGGTTTCTCATGGTCTGGACCATTGCGACCTGCACAAGCTCATGGGTCTGAGGCATCCGGGGAGCTATTTGCCCTGCAGTAATGCCAAAACCCCACAGCTTTGCAAGCGTTTGCTCAAGAATCTCCTGCCGGTGAACGAGGATATAAACGCGGTTTCCCCGAGCACGCGCACCGCGGGCTATCTCAGAGAACACAATGGTTTTCCCACCTGCGGTGGGTAGCACGTATAGCGGTGCGTGTTTCCCCTGGCGGAGTGCCTCGCGTGCTGAACTAAGCCCATCTCTCTGGTAGTCTCGTAGCTTCACACTCACTTGGCTCCGTCCTCATCATGAAACTCAAGCCCGCCTTCTCCCTCACGCACGACTGCCGCGTAGCCTCCGGCCTTTTGCACCTCACGCAGGAAATTGCGTTGTCTCTTAGATAGCCTGTCGTTTTTGGTTTTCGCCTCTATCGCGCAGAACTGCGCAATGCGTCCCCCGACCATATCAGGAGTTATAAGCACAGGACGCCATCCGATATGATCAGAGCTACCGGGAGCAAGGCCGTACTTGATCCGCTTCGCGCGGGCAATCGTCACCACATAGCCGCCGTTCCTGCGGCGCTCAAATATGACCTTGCCAACATACGCCTGACCGCTGTCATTGCGGAAAAGCCGCCAGCCCTGTTGAGTTGCCCACAGAAGTATCCGGGCTAGTAGGTCGCGCTCACGCTTCATTTCACGCTCCAATGGATCGTTCTATAGATATAGCGGTACAGGCGCCGCGCGATTGGCAGCGCGATAGGCGAGGCCCCGAGGATGAGAAGGATCACGACCGGAATGCGGTGCACATATCGGCTTGCCTCAGTGACAGCAAGCATCAAACCATAAGCGACAAGAGCCCACAAAGCTCCAGTTATCACGAGCCAGATCCACACAAGGGCGACCTTCAAAATCAGGTTCCGTGTCTGTTCTTTCATGCGACTTCCTCCTCGTTCGCAGATAAAGAAAAGCAGGCAGGACGGCAGGCACGCCGCCCTTCTGGCCTCCGTTTTCGGTTAGCCGCCCTGGCAGGAGTTGACCATATGCCCGGACCTGCGAAAAAGTGCGCCTTCCGTGTGGCGCGATAATGTAGCCGTATGACGATACTGGCAGCATGCTCGAAATAAATACGGGCACGCCACGCGAAGCGTAACCAGAACTTGACCCAATCAATACGGTCAAGCGCAGCCGATGCAAGCTCTATGAGGCAGAAAGCAAGGAAGATGTACCAGAGCATGCCAAACGCAAAAGAGAGCGTCTGATAGATTGTTTCTGCCGTTTCGGTACTTACAGTCATTTACAGCCGCCTCTTTGATTCCAGCCAGCGGGAAACGGGTCTGTGCCGTCTTTACGCGGTGGCGCTCCTGCTATGCCGTCGAGAAAATCAGTATTCCAGCCTTTCCTACTCAGCTCTGCGCGCAAAGCGTGCCGTGCGATGGTTGACCCTCCATGATTGTTCCCGCTATTTCTATGTTCGATTTGGGCCTGTCGAATAATCGCGTTATACATTTGCGGATTGCACCGGAACGTTATTTCACATGGCTTGCGTGTCCTACTCATTGATAGCCTCCTCAAACAGTGGGCCAACCTCTGCCTTTCCGCTTTCGCGGTTGTAGACCGGGCCAAAGGCATGGCGGAAAGCATCTGCTCCCTGCCGGCACGCAGTCCTGTTCAGGTAGAAAAGCTCGTCTGCAGAAACGTTTCGGAGCACAGCATAGCTTTTCTTCCAGGAGAACTGGCGCGCCCGAGAGGCGACGTCTGCCAGGTATTCGCATACAAGCCTTGCATCTTCCGGGCTGTCTATGAGTGATTGCGGGCCGCTAAATCCTATGTGTGACATATCAGCGCTCCTATAGCTCCTGAATCCATGCAATCTCTGCGTTGCTGTTGTACTCGCGCTCTACTATCCCGTTTGCAACGAACTTTGCATTAAGCATTCCATCCGCCTTAACGAGCGCCACTTCAACTATTTTTATGCCTACAATGTAGTCTCGCATTTTCGCTTCCTTTGGCGGCGCGTAGCGATTCGCCTTTGTCCCGATGTCAGCCGCTTTCAAAATGATGCGTACCAGATCATCGCCAACACCGAGCATCTTCGCGATGTCAAACGGAAACTCCGTAGCAGAAAGCTCGATAATCCGTTCAATCAGGTCAGTCGGGAACTGTTCTTCCTTCTTTGCCATAGTCAAACTCCTCCTGGAAATCAGAATCGATATATGCCTTGTAGAACTTCTCCCAATCGAGAAGTCTGCAACGCATCCGGCCGCTTGCTATGCGGATCTGTACCGTGTCGCGGCCGACAACGAATGGGTTGCGCCTCAATTGCGCGTCATAGCCTGCCTGGTACGGAGTCTCTCGCAGATATTCGGCGATAGCGTCACTCCGTGTGGCGATGGCTAAGACGCGCTTAGACTCTCCGTGTAGCGTGTAATCGAGCACGCGCATGCCGATGCGTGAAAGGTGCTCAACCGCGTACTCGTCCTTGTTTCCGTGCTCGCTCAGGTATAGCAGCTCTCCAACCGTGCGCATTTTCCCGTCATCCATGCGCACACGGCCCTGTAACAAATGGTGTATCATTCGGTCCTCGTCCTCTACGTTCTCCTCATTCAGCCGTTGGAAGTCATCTATCGCAGACAGTATTGCTGTTCTCTCTCCGTCACCGCGTATCGAGCTGTCATGAGTGAGCGCCCACACCGCAGCCATAAACGGGGCTATCTGGTCGGCATCGCGCTGGCTCGGCATGTGCTTCGGTAGTACTTCCCGCAAATAGTCTATGTCAGAGACAATCTGAGGAAGCATCAAAAACATGCGTCTGCGGTAGCGTCCCGGATCATCCATAGCGTGCAAAAGCTCTTTCGTGCGGGCTATCTTTTTCTTCTCGTCGTATACCGGGCGAAACTCGCATCGTGTAAACCGGCTGTCTATGGCCGCGCCCTGGCTCGGTACCTGCACCGATGCAAAGCAAAAGCAAGAGCGGATGGAAAACCTGTCAACGCCTCCGTCACGCGACGCGAGGGTGATGTACCCGGAGGCGTCACTTGAAGCGTTACGGGCAAGCTCAATCTTACTTTCTATGCGCTCTTGCTCTTTTCTCGTACGCGGCTCCATCTCATCGAGGATCACCGGTCGCGCGTCTGTGCGCAGGCTCCGTCTGATACCAGCCTCTGAGTCTTTGCCGCTGCCGTGGTATGCAAACGGTCCGCAGAGCGGTTTTATTAGATTCTCTATGACCCACGTCTTGCCGCTTCCTTTGCGCCCTGTAATCCAGATATGGGGCCTCCAAGCGAGAAGGCCACCGAACGGAGATATGAGCGCCCACCCGAGAGCTGATGCGGTCATAGCCTCATTTGCAAACTCCTGAGCGTAGAAAAGATCAAAGAGAGCCTGTCCTTCCGCGACCGTGGCAGCCTTTCCTGAAAGATCACCGAAACGCGCATCAGATGAGACGTAGAAGTAGCTACTGATGAACTCCTCGTAGCGCACCGTCTCGCCGTGTGGGAGGACAATGCGGCGTCCGTCGTTGATAACGATTGTGGACTCTCCATCGTGGCGCTCTCTCCATACGCCCGCACCGCGGATACGCTCAGGCTCATAGCGCCCGGCCCGCTCTGAGAGGCGCACAAGAAAATCGGTTGCGATTCCGGGTTTCACGTTTTGCTGGTCTGTCGTCATATCGCGCACCGCCCACCAGTCAAGACGCGCAAGCTCAAGAAAATGCCGGGCTACCCCTCCGTTTGGGACCGAGTACAATATGCGGCGAGACTTTAGCAAAAACCAGTGTGAGCTATCAGAGTATCCAAGCGCGACAAACGGCCCGGCGTCTGTTCCCTCTACTGCTCCTCCGGGAGTTGCTGCCGGAGGGCCTGCCTCATCCGTATTTGACGATGGCAAGGGTAGCTTCTCGCATGTCTCAATAAAGTGATCAAGCTCTGTACCGTCCGCCACAGCGTCCGCCGCGTCCCATCCGTCGGGTTTCCCCGATACGTTTAGCACAACCGTTTGCGGTAACCGGTTCAGTATTGCAGAGGACGCCTTCCTTCCCGGCTCATCACAGTCAGGCCACATGGTAAGCTCGCGCTCTGCAAGAGGTGACCAGTCAACCTTGTCTATGGCCTTTGATCCGCCCGGCCACGTTGTAACCACATAGCGCTCGCCAAGCGCCTCCTGCGCGGCGTCTGCGGCCTTCTCTCCCTCAACGATGAGTACCGGTCGTTCCGCGTGCTCTGAGAGTGCAGGCAGGTTATACAGCGGTCGCTCGTGCTTGTAGGGATTGCCCTGGTGCCACTTTCCGTCCTCAGCGTAGTAGAACGGTATTACCGATTTATCTCCGCTTTGCTTCTGGTACCGCACTATGCAAAAAAGCACCGCGCCAGATGCGTTGTGGTACTTCCATCCTCTCACCGGATTCCCGTAGCGCTCGGTGTACCAATCGCGTTTTACTGTTTTGTTCAGATCACGCAAGCGTTCCGAAGGGACCGGGAGGACGGGCGCCGGTTTTTTTCGTTCACGACTTTTTGCCGTGCTGGGTGAGGGGTTTCCCGCTCCTCTTTCCTCCACGATCCCGCCGCAGCGCTTTACGATGTACTCGGCGGCCTCTTTCTTCTTGATGCCATCGCGGCGCGCGATAAGGTCTATGAGATCACCTTTCTCTGAGTCACCAGAGCCCGCGAAATCTGACCACAGACCGCGCTCGTTTACAGAGAATGAGCCTACCCGAGAATCATCAGGCCGGAGAGGATTCAACGTCCAGTACTCACCGTCCTGCCAGTATGCGCCTGGTGCGGCAAGCTCAGACTCAATAAATGATGTTGACACAGCCTCACGGGCCTGCTCGAATACGCTCATGTGTCCTCTGGTTGCTGGTTCAGTCGTCTAAAATGCCAAGCTGCTCCGGCTCGGGCGCCGATTCCATGAACAACTCCGGCTGAATATTTGTAAGAATCTTCTCTGTAGCAGCTTCAATAAACTTCTTCTTTATCTCAAATCCGTACGCCCTTCTTCTTAGGTTCGCTGACGCCAAAAGCACGACACCACTGCCAGCAAGAGGGTCTATTACTACGTCACCGGGGTCAGTGAACGTCTCAATCAAGTTTTGCATCAAGCGTAGCGGTTTTTGTGTCGGATGCACTTTCGGTAGTGCGGTTTCGCGTGGCCAGTCAATGATATTGAATACCATTCTGCCGTTTCCACGGAACTTTGGTAGCTTCTCGCGATATAAAAGGACGGCGTACTCGGCGTTGCCAACAATGCGCATATTCGCCTTGAGTACCTGTGCAGAGAAGTCTTTGCGAAACACAAGATTGATGTAGTGTTTGAAGCCAAACTCACGCGCCTGTTCTATCAGTTGAAACTGCTGTTCAAAAGAGCAAAACACGAGCATGCACGGAGAGGCCCCACGTTCCTTTGGTTCCTTGCGCAGCATCTTCGTGCCGAAATGCAGAAACTCAGGTATTTTGAAGTGGCCATCAGTGTCAAAGAACGCCTTTCCTGCTAGCTTGCTCTCACCATTTTTGTTGTCTCCGTCTACATACCAGCTCCGATTGCTTCCATAGGCATTAGCACCAACGTTGTAGGGTATGTCAGTTAGGATGAGCTGTGCTTTTGGAATTCCGTATATTTTGTAGTTCTGGAAGTGGTCGTTGAACAGCGTCGCTTCACCATTCGGCCCGAACGTTTCTGTTCTCATGCGCCCCTCCGTATCTGCCACTCAGTGTTGTGGGTGCGGCGGATTCGGCGCCCCATGTAGCACACGATCCCGTTGTCCTCGTAGATCATGCAGGAGCTGTCAAGGGTAGCAAGCGCCTGGTCAAGCCCGTTACTGTCTACCCTGGCAAGTCTCTCGATATACCCGCGCGGAAGCCGCATCCCTACATGCTGACGCAAAACGGCAGCCACTCTTTCGGTTCGCGTATTATCAGACATGGCGTTTTGCATCTATGTAGGATCGCAGATCCGCAACACGAACCATGCGCCGCCTTCGACCGATTCTCACCTCGGTCAGAAGCCTGTTGTTGATCTCTCGCGTTACGGTAGTCTGGCTCACGCGCAGAACCTGTGCTACCTCGGATATGGTCAGAAGATCATCGTTATCAAGATCGGAAAGCCGCAGCCTTCCGGATGTCTCTATCTCGCTCATCTTGCCTTCTCCATTCGTATTTCTGCCTGTGCGGCCTGAATGATATCGGTCTCTATCTCTGGCGCGAGCACGTTTCCAATCTCATCGTTGCTCTCAAGCGTGATCGTCCAGTCATCGAGGTACCCGCCTTCCTCTGGGTCTAAAAAGGAAGCCGGAGCGAACGGAACCCACCTACCGGAAACATGGAAGCGGTGCCCGTGCAGGGTAACGGATGCACACACGGTTTCGAGGTGGTCGCTCATACTCGCCCCGTCTCCCGCTCGTGGCGTGCAAGCTCTACGATTTCAAAGTCGTTCCAGCCAAAACTATGGGCGGCATATCGCGCCTGCTCGTATGTCCTCGCGCGGACCCGGAACATCTCGATATAGTTTCCGTCCGCGTCACAGCTTCTGCCGATGAAAACGCGCGTCCTCGTTGCCCGTGAGGCAAGAACAGCTCCGAGCATAAATGCTGCTAGCAAGGCGAGTACCGCAAACAGTACGCTAATTGCGTTTGCCCTTAAAAACTCCGTTATAATTTGCATGGCTTTCCCCTCTCTCCGGCAGGCCAAGCTCGCGGCGCACACGTCGCTCGCAATCATGGCACATGCCGTGACTCACGCCCCAGCCGGGACGATTCTCCAGGTGCTTTCCGCACCACGCGCACACGCGAGTCATTTTTTTTGACTACCTCGCGCTTTCCGCTATCTCGGGTGTTATTCGGTCCGCGTATGCCGAGTGAGCTATTTCACGGTCCATGTTCGCCTCGATCCAGTCAGAGAAGGACTGGTCACGGTCAACGAGGACATGAAGGAGCGTTCGGTATTTCTCAGCGTCCACGCGAATTGAGGTGGCCTTTTTCTCAGGCCGCGTTTTTACTGCCGTTTCACGTTGGTTCATAGGTGGTAGCATAGCCGCTCTACCGCAATACGTCAAGTCAACCGCAGCTAAAAACAAAAATTACGTTAGTTCTACCGTACTTTGGCTGTACTGACGTAGTTCTAACGTAATGTTGCGTTTATTCTACCGTAGTGCTATAATGTGGTATAGCGGTAATGCAATGAGTGACCAGATTGTAAATGGCGATGATCGCCGGTCACAGCTTGATGCGCTGCGGCGCAGAATATCTCACAGACAGATCGATCTTGGGATAGACTCACGGTCCAAACTGGCAGCAAAAGCTGGGGTCTCGAAGGACACGCTCGATAACCTTTACAAAGCAAATCGAAAGGAGTTCCCCTACGCGAACGATCTGGTCAAAATCGCGCGCGCTCTTGAGACAGATGCAGAAACGCTCATAAATGGTGAGAGAGAAAACAACGAAGCCGAGCAGGAAGGGCTTTGTACACAGATCAGATCAAGGCCGCAGCTTGCAAATCTGCTTTCGCGGCTTGCAGAGCTATCTGATGACGATCTTGAGACAGTGGGGCTCGTGCTTGAAGGCTCGATCCAGACGCTACGCGCCAGGCGTCAAAAAGGAAAGTCATCCGAACGGGACAGAGCGTAAAGCGTCTGTCTACTCCATCGGAGGCCCGGAAGCGTTTCTATATTATCCATGGGTAGTATTTTGAGGTAGACGTATGGAGAAAAAAATTGACTGCGGGACATATCTAACTGGACTTGACCATCCGAAACAGGTAGATTTCGTGAACGCCATTACCGAAAACGGCGAGATTGTTTTCACACGTGGGCGCCGAGAAATAGGCCGACTGAAAATTGCTTCAATAAAATCTGTAGTAGTTGATGATAAGTCTACCATTGAAAAACACATCACCGCAACACGACTTCTCGCGATAGGGATCTTCGCACTTGCGCTCAAGAAGAAGCAGAAGCACAAAGAACACGCGCTTGTCATAGAGCATGAAACTGGCGCTGTAGCATTCGAGTTTACCGGACCTGGCTGCCAGATTCGTGCGAACGCGGCAAACGCCGGATTACAGCGGATATTAAGCGGGAGAACTCTATGAACGCCACAGGTGTTATTTCAGTAACAGATTTTTGGGGCAGAGTAAAAAGCGTCGCATCAGAGCGCGGTGTCACACAGCGCGAGCTCTCACGTCAGTCAACGGGTATAGATGCCGCTATTGCAAACTGGAGCACTAAACACAGATGGCCAGATCCTCCCGCTCTCGCGCGAATGGCTGACATGCTCAATGTCACGATGGAATATCTTATAACCGGGAAAGAATCGCGGAGCCTGCCGGTTGCAAAAGCCGTGCGTCCGCTCCTATCTGATTTGAACGCGCTCACGCCCGGACAGCTTGACGTTGTAGCCGTGCAGATCCGGGCGCTTGCCAATTCGCGGTAGCTACTGCGTAACCGCCTGAACGTCATGCGCCTGGTATGCACTCACATCTCCGGTTGCGAGGTCCATTGACCATGAGCCGGTGTCATCAATCCAAATGAGCACGCCACCTGTCACAGTCCACCGTTGCAGACCCGTGGTAGTAGATGCCACTCGCTGCACCTCATCTCCGGTGGAAATGTCAACGTCTCTGATTTCCATGGTCGTTCTCGGTACTGCCTCATTGGTCTGATAATAGTAATGCCCGTCAATGTAGAATGACTTGTCCACCCACTGACCCGCGTTATAGTCGACAGGAATTGCGTTGAGGCTCAAAGTTCCGGATACAATCGACACCGTGTACACTGCGTAGTTGTACCCATCGGTGAAAACGCTATTGTCAGGTTGCGGCAATCCTGAGCCAACACGGCGAGCTCCGGATGCCATCGGATTTGCAAACGCGGTCTGTCCCGTCTCGTTTGTGCTGCCGTCAGCATTCATTGTCGTTTGCCAGTATTCGCTACCGGTCCAGTTTATGACGTAGAACACATTTTCAGCGGGGTCATAGATCGCGTTGTGCGTTCCGGTTCCCGTTGAATCTCCGGCGTTCAGAGCTTCAAGAAACCGTGTGGCCGATACGCGGCCAGATAGGTCAGTCGGCGTTTCGGGTGTCGGGTACGCGTGCATGAACGATTGATCAAACAGGAATGGTGTTCCGCTTGGGGCAATCACCACGTGTGCGGAGCTTGGAACGTTGTCAGTGGCTTGCGTCATTTCCTGCGCTGAACCGTTTGACGGGTCCACTGCAAGCAACCGGCCGTTTGAGACGTAAAATGCCTTTCCGGCATGGTAGTTTATACGATCCCAATTGCCCGGAGAAGCTATGTCCGATAGCGCTCCAGTTGCGACCTGTGCAGACTGGTCAAAGGTTTGATCGTCATAGGTGTACTCAAGCATCATGTGATCGGAGCCGAGCATCTTCGCGTGACCTACCGGTACGTTCACCTCGGTTCCGCCTGTGGTAGTCCAGGTAACCGCAGTCGGTATGCTGTTCTCAATTTTTACGAGCTTTGCCGGTGAGTTCCACACACGCGCATATCCGTCTGCGCCGGCAAGCCCG
>Ga0209918_1001300_pt1 | contig 13704 bp, 6 predicted proteins | sample SalPonD_shore_MG_FD_185712 | JGI IMG/M metagenome (GOLD analysis project Ga0209918, IMG submission 185712) | Salt pond soil microbial communities from South San Francisco under conditions of wetland restoration - Salt Pond MetaG... | ecosystem: Environmental > Aquatic > Marine > Intertidal zone >...
AACCGCCACCTGCTTCTTTGCCATCAAAGATGATCTCATCAATGCGGGAGCGGAGTATGTCGATGAACCGGTGGTGGTGGACGGCAACCTGGTCACCTCCCGGAGTCCGTCCGATTTACCCCAGTTCCTCCCGGCCATTATCGGAACTCTGGCCGGCGTGGATGAGGCGGTGCCGGCGGAATAATTCGTGTGAACTCAGAAATACCGGACTGAACCATGTGTTTTTCGAGTTGAGAGAGCGTAGGGACAAACGGCAGATGGAAGACGGCAAACGCACCCTAACCGGATAGTTGCCAAAAGACACGAAAGTGTTGTTACCTGTGTGACTTCCCCACTTTACTCTGGAAAAAATAAACGAATTTTCAGTCTGGAACGATTTGGGTTCCATTTTTGGGTGTTTTCACTACAAGGAACACATGACTTTGGTGTTGATTTCTCTAATCGATACTATAACTCCTTGTATTCCAAACGCATGCGTTTGCCGTTTGGCGTCTGCCTTGACCACTCAAATACATTAAATAGATAGATTTGTCTCGCTCCGGGTTATCCCCGCAGAGCAAACTTATGCACGTCCCACAAACCGTTAGGGATTGCCTGCGCCGGCTTCCTATATTTATTCCGGACTCTCTCATTCATTCCGGGTAATACATTTCTATGGTAGCCTGACAGGAGGAAGGCATGTACGAACGATTCCGCTGGGTACTGATTGTTTTTATTATTCCAATGATGGGAACCGTGTCGGGACTTTCCCAAGTCAACGGGGATTTCACCCGGGTGCGGGCGGAAGTGGATTTTTCCCGATCCCTCCGCCCCTGGGACGGATTCGGTGTGAATTACGTGGAAGTGGCTCAGACCACCGATTATTCCGAAGATCCCCAGGAGTACGGCGGATTCAGCCTGTTGAATGAGCGAGAGCGACAGACCGTCCTGGAGATGATCTTCGGCGACGACGGGCTGAAGCCCGGGATTGTCAAGATGTTCCTGGATCCCTGGCACCAGCCGCGGCCCGGGGGAGCCTTCGACCATGAAACCACCACCAAATGGATGCGGTATTTCGTGCGGGGTGGTCTGGATCTCACCCGGGCCCGGGGGGACGACCTCTCTATTTTTACCACCCTGTACGGTCCGCCGCCATGGGCTACCAAGCAGAAATTTCTCCGGGGGCGAGATCTGGATCCGGCCAGGAAGTATGACCTGGCGAAATACATCATTGACTGGGTGCGCTATCTCCGGAAAGAGGAGGGCTTCCCGATAAAATATATTTCCCTGCACAACGAGGGGGAAGACTGGATGCGGTGGCCGGCAGATGGTCAATCCGGCAACATCGGAACCGGGAACGATTATAACCTGTTCTGGCCGCCGGAACAGGTGGTGGATTTCCTGAAGTTTATGCCGCCGATGCTGGATGAAGCGGGCTTGACGGACGTGGGCATCACCCCAGGCGAAACCACCAACTGGTACCGATTCTCCGCCTGGGGGTACGCCGATGCCATTGCACAAGATCAAGGCGCACTGGCCAATCTTGGCTTAATCACCTCCCATGGATTTTACAGCGGCAATTACGGTCGTTGGTTCGGGGAACACCGCAGCGTGGGGACCGATCTCCTGCGGGCCAAGCGGCCGGCGCTCCACGCCTGGGTCACCTCCACCAGCTGGAGTCAAATGAATGCGGATAACCTGAAGGAGATGCACGGGAATATTTACTCGGCCAAGGTGAACGCCATCACGCCCTGGGCCTGTATCCAGCGGCCCGCCCAGTGGGTGGGCGGTGATCCCAATCCCGGGGCTGCCTTCCACGTGAACGAAGACGGCGCCTACAGTGTGCTCAGAGGGTATTACTATTATAAGCTGATTAGCCGGGCGGGCCAACCAGGGATGGCCGTCTCCCCGACCATGGCTATGGATTCGGAAATCGCCCTGATCGCCTTCGCCCGGAACGGCACCGATCATCCCAGCGCCTTTACGGTGGTGAATATCACAGATCGGCCCACCGATCTCGGTATTCTTGTCAAAGGCAGCGAGGGGAAAACGTATCACGCCTACCGGACTACGGATACCGGGGAAGAATACCAGGATCTGGGCGCCTTTTCCCTCAATGAGCAGGACATCCTGGATTATACCGCACCGGCCCGGTCGGGGACCACCTTCTTCTCAGAGTGATAGTCATTTGCCCGGTGTGTTTATAGCACGCAGATGACGCAGAAACCTCCGATGACCGCAGATTTTAAAAGCAAACGGCAGATGGCATCCGCCTGCTATTTGCCGTTTCACCATTTATATCCGTTCAATCGGTAGCATCTGTGTTCTATCGCCTTTCAAACCGTCTCGCCAGCCCGTCATACAGGGCCGGGATCAGATTCAGACTGAAGAACATTCCAACCAGCAGACCGCCGATGAGGGTAATGGCGAAGGGTTGGTGGATCCGGGAGCCGATATTGCCGCCGATGGCCGCCGGCAGCAGGCCGAAGATGGTGGTCATCCCGGTCATCAGGATGGGCCGGGTCCGGATGTGCACCGCTTCCCGGAGTGCCTCGAGACGGTCTGTGCCGCGTGCACGTATTTTATTGGTGTAGTCCACCAGCACAATCGCATTATTCACCGCAATTCCCACCAACGTCAGCAGGCCGATGGCCACGGAGACATTGACCTGCTGCCGGGTGATCAACAGCGCCAGAAAGGCGCCCAGGAAATCCATGGGAATTTTCAGAATGATCACCAGCGGCTGCCACAAGGAGTTGAATTGCAGGTACAGGATCAGGTACACCAGGATCACCGCTGACAGAATAACCCAGAGAAAGGAAGTGACAGTCCGAATCAGGGTTTGGTACTGTCCGCGAATCGCGATATCGTATCCCTGGGGCAGGTGCAGGTCCTGTAATTTTTGTCGTAACCGGTGCACGGTGCCGAACAGGTTCCCCCCGATTCCGGAGGTCACCGTGATTTCCCGCCGGCCGTTGAGGTGCGTAATCTTCGGTGAGATATCGTGGTAGCTGATTTGGCAGAGTTGCGAGAGCGGAAGCGTGCTGCTGGAATCCAGCCGGACGGGATAATTCCGCAGGCTGTGAAGATCCTGGCGATCCGCCGGGCTCAGCCGGAGAAAGAGGGCCACCGGGACCTGATTTTTGATGAAGTACCCGGCCGTTTCGCCCTGAAAGCCGATTTCCAGCTGCTGCATTACCTGGCTGGCCGAGAGGTGATAGGCTGCCAGCCGGTCACGGCGGGGAACCACCTGGAGCTGGGGCGCCAGGATCTTCGCATTATTGACGATGTTACTAATTCCCTTGGTGGTACCGGCAACGGCTTCGATTTTTTTGGAATAGGCAACCAGGGAATCCTGATCAGTGCCCAGCACGGTGATCCCGAAAAAGGCCGGCAGCCCGGAGAAACTCTCGTCGATGTTCTCCTGGGTTGGCTGGTGAAACAGAAATGAAGTGCCGGGCATGGATTCCAGCCGGGACTGCAAATCCGCCAGGACCTGGTCCGCACTCCGCTTCCGCCGGTTTTTGGGTTGCAGTTTGATCAGAAACTCCCCCCGGTTGACGGTCTCGATATAATAGGTTTGAACCGGGGAGCCGATTTTGAGGTAAACCGATTCCACCGCCGGATCCTTCCGGATGATCCCGGAACAGAGCAGCCCGATATGCCGGGACTCCTGCAGGGAGGTGCCCGGCGGCATTACGTATTCGATCAGCAGGGCGCCTTCGTCCAGGGGCGGAAGCATGCCCGCTCTGTTGAAAATACCAACTCCTGCCGCGGTGAGAACCAGCAGCAGCACGATTACCGTAAAAATCCGTCCCTTGTGCCGCATCACGCGATCGAAGATCCGGTCGTTCAGTGCCATGAGCCCGGCCAGCCCTTTGGGGGGCGTGGAGCGGACATCACCCGAACCACCCTGCCAGTGCATGAGAATCGGAATGATGATGAGCGAGAGGACCAGTGATGCCAATAAGGTGTAGCCGATGGTTGCGCCGAACGGGAGGACCAGCTGTCCCACGAATCCGGTGAGAAACAGCAGGGGAAGAAACACGACCACCGTCGTGAGGGTGCCGGAAATGTCGGCTCCGGCGATCTGGCGGAGTCCGCCGGTGATGGCCTGGATGAGCGGTTGTCCTTCCTCCTGATAACGCTCGATATTCTCCATCACAATGATGGCGTCGTCCACCACCATGCCCACGGCCAGGGTCAGGGCGGCCAGGGTCATCATATTCAGGGTGAAACCGGACACGTACATCAGGAGAAGGGCCATCAACAGCGAGAGCGGGATGGTGACGGCTACAATCCAGGTGGGCTTCCAGCGGCGCAGAAAGTAATGCAGGACCAGGATGGCCAGCAGCGCCCCCAGCAGCATCTCCATTTCCACACCATGGATAGATTCGTCTATGATTTCCGATTGATCGTACACTTTATGAATCCTGGTGCCGGCCGGCAGCAGAGAACGCATCCCGGCGATTTTCCGATCCACGGCGTGGGCCAGTTTCGGAGTGCCGTAGGCCGGTTGTTTCTGCACCATGATGGCCACGGCCGGCAGCTGATCGGCCCGGATGCTGTAGTGTTCCGGAAGGGCGCCCTCCCGCACAGTGGCCACATCCTGTAGCAGGATCGGTGATCCGTCCGGCGCACTTTTGAGATAAACACTGGCTACATCTTCCGGTGACTGCACTTGTCCGTATCCCCGGATGGGCACATCCTGGTAATTTTCGGTGAGATACCGGCCGCTGACGGTGATATTGCTGGCTTGCAGCGCATCCCGGAGATCCCGGACCGAGAGGTGGACCTGCCGCAGTTTTTGCAGATCCGGCTCCACGGTGAAAGCCGCCCGCCGGCCGCCCAGGACCTCCACCCGCGAAATGCCGGAGAGGGTCTGGAGGGCCGGTACCAGCTGGTACTTGATGGTCTGCCGGAGCTGGGTGGCCGGAATGTCCGGATTCACGAAGGTATACCCGACGACCTGCTGTAGCCGGCTCCCCAGGTTATCCAAATCGGGATGGACCTCAGGCGGCAGCGTTCCGGCCAGGTTGGAAAGTCCGGCGGACACCAGTTGCCGGGCCGTCACCAGATCGAAGCCCTGGCTGAATTCCACGGTCACCTGGGAGATCCCCATCGCAGAGATGGACGACGTCCGCCGGACGCCCCGGATCCCCTGGAGTTCCAGTTCGATGGGACGGGTGACCAGCAGCTCCACGTCCTCCGGGGAAACGCCGGGGTATTGGGTCACCACGTTAATGAGTGGATAATTCAATCCCGGCAGCAGGTCTATGGAAAAATGCTGGAGAACATACAGGCCTCCGCTCAGCAGCAGAAAGATGATCAACAGCGCATAGACCGGCCGTTTAATGAGGGTCGTCACACGAGACATAGGGGATTCTGTCGGTTAATCCTGCACTTTGAATTTCAGCGTGGCTAACTGGTGATAGACCTCGTACGCGCCGGTGGTCAGGACGGTGTCCCCGGGCTGCACGCCATGCCGGACAGCGGTCCAGCCGGCGCTGGTCTCTCCCACCGTGAGTGGCCGGACTTGGTACGTCCCGTTGTGCGCCACCAGCACCCGGGACTGTTGATTTTCCCTTATCACGGCATTCGCCGGGACGGCGGGCGACCGAAAGGTGCGGAGTGCCAGGGAATAGTGCACCCAGGTTTCGGGCGGAATGCCCGGCGGCACATGCTGCAGCCGGGTCCACACCTCGCGGCTGCCGGATGCCGGTTCCGCCGCGACATCGGTAAAGGTCACCCGGGAAGACACCCGGGTACTGTCTCCCAGCAGAAGGGAAAGCGTATCGCCGATGGCCGGCAAGGGGGCGCCGCCATACCATGGGATCACCAATTTCATTCGACCGGGGTTCAGAAAGGAGGCGATGGCGGTGCCCGCGTCCAGATGACCGCTTTCCGGAACCCGGACGTCGCTCAGGATCCCGGTGAACGGCGCCCGGAAGTTGGTCATGGCGTCAAAATATTGCAGCGAGTGGTCAGCCTTGTGGATGGTGGCGATGGCTTGGCGGTAATTGCGTTCCAGCTGCTGCCATTGTTCCGGTGAAATGAAATTCTTCTGGTAGAGCTGCTTCTGGCGCTCCCGCAGCTGGTGGTAATATTCACTGTCCGCCCGGGCGGATTCCAGATCCTTGACGTACACGCTTCTCTGGAATTCCACTTCCGGCCCGCTCAATCGGTAAATGAGTTCTCCCTGCCGGTAGCGGATTTTGTTCGGATGCAACAGTTGGAAATCGCCGGCAAACCGGGCGGTGAGTTGGGTCGATTGTTCCGGCAGCAGATGTGCGATACCGGTCACACTGCGGGTGAAGGTCCGCAACACGACCGTGGCAGAATCCCTGGGGAGAGGATTGGTCTGCGTCCCGGGCGGTGTACCCTGCCGGTTACAGCCCAGAAGCAGAAGCAACATGAGTGAGAAGGCGGTATATTTCATCGCGTCCGTCCGTGAGTGGTTAATTCCGGGGCAAGGAAAGATGCCATCGGTGCTTGCTTGTCCGGGTTATGGTTCGTGCGTTTCATCAGAGGATACAATATAAGTGATACACATGAATGTTTGGTGAATTTTTTCCGAATTCCAATGATTTTTCACCTCTTCCGTGCGGAATCCTGATCAGAGACTTCGGTGCGGGAGCCGGAGAGTAAATTGTGCACCTCCCAGGGATGATGCCCCGACCGTTATTTCTCCGTGATGGGCTTCGGCGCAAGCCTGGATCGAAAGCATTCCCAGGCCGGTCCCCTCCGGTTTGGTGGTATAGAACGGTTGAAAGATCCTGGCCCGCTCCCCCTCGGGGATTCCGGGACCATCATCGGCTATCACTAATTCCACGCGATCCTCTGACCGGTGGGCCTGCAGCATGATCTCTCCCCGGCCGGCCGTGGCCTGGGCGGCATTCAGCAACAAATTAAACAGGGCCTGTCGCAGAAGGTCCGGGTACCCGGTCAATTCAATCGTCCCGGGACAGTGCACGTGGATTTGACAATGCCGCATATCCTGATGGCTTTTGGCGAAGGCCAGGGCTTCTCCGATGAGCGCATTTAGCGTGATGGGGTTCGGAGTTCCGACGGGGTGAGACTTCCCGGCGTGCATTAACCGTCCGGTTAACTCCTCCATCTGCCGATGTGTCTTCCGGATCTGTTCAAACCGTTTGTGGTACAGGGGGGCATTGGGAACCTCCATGCTGAGTAGCTCGAAGGCGCTGATCAGGGTGGTGAGGAGATTATTCATATCATGGGCCACAGAAGATGCCAGGATACCGGCCACCGCATGGCGTTCGGAGAGCATCAGCGCATTGCGTTGTTGCAGAATTTGAGATTGCTTGGTGGAGACCCGTTGCAGCAGACCCCTGATAAGCAGGATCAGGCCGAGACCGGTGACGATGACGAAAGTGAGACCCTTCTCGAGTTCCGACAGCCGGAGGGCTCCGATGGAGCTGGCCCGGTGGGCAACGTATTGGCTGGAACCGATGATATACAATCCGGCAACGAGGATATACACGCCTCCGATGAGTGCGGCGGTACGCCAGGGATGCACAACCTGGGATGTGGGACGGGAGTGGAAGGATCCCGGCCGGAATACAGATTTCAAGCGTGGCACAACCGTCTCCTCTGAGTGTGATAAAATGTTAGGGGAAACTTAGTAAATGCAGAGCGTATAGTCGAATTAAATACGCTGTTTCCCCGGGAGAGTGGTACAACAGGCCGGTTCGTCTCCGGTCGGTGTTCACCAAGAGACAGGAAAGCCGGTTTCCGATCCGGGTGGATGTTTCCGATCTTGATTTGGTGCGAAAGGTTAGCGAATATTAAGCAGAAGGAGCTCCGGAATTGCTTGTCCGTGACATTATGATTCTACAGGATATGAATCACAATTTTTCCGGAACAGGAGGTCCGGCCTCTGGCCGGATTATTCCCAGCCAACAGGAGGAATACTATGGCCTATTCCATTCGACAAATGGATTATTTTTACGTCACCGTCAAAGACCAACCGGGGGAAGCGTATAAATTACTCTCTCTGCTGGCCGGCGTCGGGGTGAACATGATGGCTTTCACTGCGATTCCGGTGGGACCGATGCGCACCCAGCTGGCCCTTTTCCCGGAGGATGCCCACCAGCTACATCAGGCAGCCGACAATGCCGGGATGGATCTGGACGGTCCCCATCCGGCGCTGTTGGTGCAGGGAGACGATGAACTGGGCGCGCTGACCGAAATCCATGAAAAACTGTACCAGGCAGACGTGAATGTCTATGCCTCCAACGGAGTCACTGACGGGAAGGGGAGTTACGGATACGTCATCTATATCCGGCCGGAAGAATTCCCCAAAGCGCTGGAAGCGCTGGGTGTGTGAACAAGCGAGGTGAATTCTTTGAATCTATGAACGGAGGGGAATAAGCCATCCCCATGCCGGTACTTGCCACTTTCCGAGAGGCAAGAATTCAGATCTCGACGCTTTGTTCCCCTTTCATCTGCTGTTCTCTTCGCCGTATCATATCCCGTGCCCATCAACTGCCGGAATCAAGATCATCAAGGAGGTTTGGATCCCGGTTTACCCGCCGGCTACCTACAAATCCAGGCAGGGTCAGGCTTAGACATGTGCGGACTTTTTGGAGACGCTACGGGGCGTGCGTTTCGGGCCCCGGAATAAGCGTTCAGATTCTCCGGGAAAAATATCCCGCCATATTAGCCATTGCCTCTGGTGCTTCCGGAGGCTGGGGTATGGAAGCACACCGCCACTCATTTACACTTCTACATTTGCAGGTGTAGTAAATAACCGTGAATAAAAAGCATATTTATGGGGTTCGGTATCTTCAAAAAAAGGGGTCTTGCTTACATAGCGATTAATCGGTAAATATAATAAATCACTCTCCGGATATTAAATATCGTGTGAATAGACAGAACTGAAAAACAGTGTTAAAAGGGGATTCGACTATCCGCCATGCGTACAATCCACTGTGGCACATTTCTTCCGGCTCCGGTACTTCTCTAACCAGAATCCTGCACTAGAATAACGGCCGCTTCACTTCCATCCGGTCCTGATACACTTCGCTCAACTATTGTCACAACGAGCTGATGGAATCTTTGTTTTCCGGAAAATGCTTCCTCGCAAGGGTTACACTGTCTCCCCATTGACTTATACTCCCGGAACCCTTTCACAATCTACATACACGCCGGAGAGTGAAAAATGACATTTCGTGATAATCATCGAATTTGTTTGTCCGTTCTGTTTGCATTGTCCGTTGTACTCCTCGCCCCCCGGCATCTTCCGGGAGAGTGGAACCTGGAAACCATCGACCAAGGGCGCCAGGGAGATATTGCCATCGATTCGGCGGGTGTCGTCCATGTCGCATATCTGGATAGTCCGTATGGCAGTGACGTAGCCTACGCCTTCCGGATCAATGATCAATGGACCGCCACCACCCTCACCGATGTAAACGAGATTTACGAGATAGCTATGGCGGTAGATACGTCCGGGGCACCCCACATTATTTACACCGAGGGGAATCTTGCTGAATTCAATTTTGACTTGCAACACATTACGCTAACGGAAAGCGGGTGGTCTTCTCCGGAAACTATTCTCACCGGAGATGCTGATATGAGGTTTTGGTCACCGACCATTAAAATAGATCGGAATAACCATATCCACATCACCTATCTGTATACGGATGCCGATGCCGGCTCCGGGGTGATTCATTACCTGACAAATTCATCCGGAGACTGGGAAAACCATGAGCTGAACGATAAATATCAAAATCCTGCCTCGAATGACGTTTCCATGGTGGTTGATCAGGAGGGACACGTTCATATTGTCTCCTATTTTGTTTCAATGGGCGGTCCACGCTATCTGACCAATGCTCCTGACGGTCAGTGGTCACTCCTCCAACGCATTCAGAGTAACTGGGGCGGCGGTCAACTGGAACTTCTCACTATCGATGTCGCCCTTGATCCCGATGGAAACCCGCACGTCAGCTATGTCGGTTCTGATAACGGAGAAACCGTGGAGAACCACCGGTATGCCACCAAGGTCAATAATCAATGGACTTCCCAGCAGATCGACGAAGGATCTTGGTCCAGTACCGGGAATGCCATCGCCAGCGACCTGGACGGAGTGGAGCACATCGCCTATTATCATGTGGAATCTGGCGAGCTGCGGTATGCCATGAACTATTCCGGCTCCTGGCCCCATGAAACCATAGATACACCCGAAGAAACACTCAACAATTATCACCGGTGTGTGGATATGGTGACGGATAAAAACGGCTTTGTCCATCTTGTGTATGAAAGCGATGACAATCTCCGCTATGCCACCACCCGGGTTGAGATCCCGGCGCCGAACATCGTACTCAATCCGACCGAACTAACCTTCGGAACCATTGATACAGGTCAAACGTCTACGAAAGAATTGCAGGTGAAAAACCAGGGTGTTTTGGACCTCCACATTTCCGACATCAAACTGACCGGCGGAGACTCAGCCGAATTTTCACTGAAGCATCTCTGCGATACCATCGTGCCGGATGACTCGTGCGCTGTTCAGGTCACTTTCGAACCAGACAGCATCGGCGAAAAACAGACTACTGTGGAAATCGCTTCCGACGATCCGGATGCACCTGTAGTCACCGCAACCATTACCGGACGTACTCCATGTCCGGTGATTTCGGTCGATCCGGTTGCACTGGAGTTTGAACCACAGGAAGTGGGTGAATCGGATACGTTGGATATCAGTATTGAAAACACCGGCGATGCTGAACTCACTATCGATTCGCTGCGGATCATCGGCGGAGGAGCTGATGAGTTCTCTTATCGATCATTTTGTGGGACTATCGCCCAGTCGACCAGCTGTGTTCTGGAAGCAATATTCACTCCTGGAGCAGTTGGTGACCATTCAGCCACCCTGCACATTTATTCCAATGATCCATACCACTCGGAGGTGACAGTGTCTTTGCAGGGCCGGACTCCTTCCGCTCGTATTGCAATCGAGACCGATGTTCTGGATTTCGGGTCCGTGCCGGTAGGCAACCTGGCGTCTGCACAGCTCACGATTGAAAATACCGGGACACGCCAGCTGAATATCTCTTCCGTTACCATCTCCGGAACGGACGCATCTCTTTTCCGGGCATCCAATACCTGCGGTGTGATCTCCTCCGGCGGTTCCTGTACCATTGATCTCACTTTCCTTCCGCAATCCATTGGGCCGAAATCGGCTTTGGTAAGTATCGCTTCTAATGATCCGGATCAGCCGATATATAGCATTATTCTTCAGGGCACCGGCGGTGAAAACCAGAGCCTGGCCTTTACCTATGGCGCAGAAGGTGAGCAGCGATTTTTATGCATGGACACCTTATCTTCCGGTGGTTGTGTTGTCGGAGGTATGACAGGCGGAGGAGCGTATCTTGCAGCGCTTTCACCGGAAGGCGACATCGTGTGGCAAAAAGAATACACCACCGGAAGTCATGGTGACGCTATTTATGCAGTCCGGACGTTGTGGGATGGTGGTTTCGTTGTTGGAGGAAGGATTGACTTGGGGTATCGCTGGATCGCAAGGCTTGATTCGGATGGTGAAATCCTGTGGCAGAAAAAACCGGACAACGATAAAGTCGGCAATATCTATGATATTCAAATCACCTCCGATTCCGGGTTTATTGCGGTGGGTGAAATGTGGCCGCTCAGGACTTCTGACTCGGATATGTGGATAGGGAAATTTGACTCGACCGGAACACTTCTCTGGCAAAAAACCATCGGAAATCCAGGGACTGATAACTTTGAATACGGAACGAACGTGCTGGAAGTCGATGACGGCAATTTTATTATCGCCAGTGGATCCGGGTCCGTGACCAATCCATATTCTGCCTTAATTAAACATCCGGATGGTGGTTATCTGTATGGTGGGCACAGGACGAAACTGTGGAAGATCTCCGCAACCGGATCCATTATTTGGCAAAAGGACATGGATGTATTTAATGCGTACGATTTCGCACTGACCCGTTTTAGTCCCGGAGATGCCATCTTGTGGCAATATAAATACCCCCTGCCTGAGAGCAGCATTATCTGCGATCTCATCACCACAAGTTCAGGAGATATTCTTGCATTAGGCTCCATAAAACAAGCGGATAATGACGATATGCGGATCATGCGATTGACAAAATACGGCGACATTGTCTGGCAAAAACAATTCAGCGCTCCAGGCGATCAGGAAGGATATAGAGTACTGACACCTTCCGAACAATTGATTGCCATCGCAGGATTTTATGACACAGAGGCAAATGATGAAGAAGGGTGGCTGTGCCAGCTCAGTTCAAACGGACACCTTGATGGGTGTGCCTCCAGTTCTCTGGTAAACACCTATGCAACCAGAGAAGCCGGAGGAAGTAATATCTGGACCATTTCCCTATCCTCCCAAACACCATCAGGGTCATTTATTGACGCCGAAGCCGGTGTCTCTGATGCATCTTTAACCGCTCAGAATTTATGTACCGGAGTCCCGTTGGATGTGGACTACGACGGAATTGACGATACTGAAGAAGCAGGCCCTGATGGCCAGAACGCAAACTATGATGGCAATAACGACGGCCTGCCGGACGCCCAGCAGGTTAATGTGGCATCGCTTCATAGTTTTGACGGCACCGCCTACATGACCATTGCCACAGATCCGGGCATCCAGCTCGGGAATGTCTCTGCTGACGATAATCCGTCTCCGGAGGATCAACCGGAAGAGTTCGATTTTCCACTGGGCTTTTTCAGTTTCACCCTCACCGGGATCGATACCGGGGGCTCTGCAGTGGTTGACTTCATTCTGCCGGAGGGTTCGGCACCGCAAACTTATTATAAATATGCCCACACGGCCGACAATGCCGCTCTTCATTGGTATGAATTCCTCTATAATGACACTACCGGAGCGGAAATCACCGGGAACAAGATCAGCCTGCACTTCACCGACGGATTGCTGGGTGATGAGGACCTCGCTGAAAATGCCTCCATCACGGATCTCGGTGGACCGGGAATAGAAGCTGCCTTTCTGGTCGCACCAACCCTGCTTCAGCCGGAAAACGGGGCAACGGCAGTTGCTCAGGAACCGTTCTACAAGTGGGCCCCCGTCGATATGGCAGAAAGTTACCATTTGCAGGTAGGATTAGATGAACGCTTTTCTGAGACGGTGTTGAACATGGACAGCCTGAACACGCCCAGTCTTCATTTACTCTGTTGTGAGCTGCAATCGAATACTACTCACTATTGGCGGGTTCGCACACGGAGTCAAACCGATACCAGCGCCTGGTCGGAGGTGTGGTCGTTCACCACCCGGGTTCCTCAGGAATATGCCCTTCACCAGAATTATCCCAATCCATTTGGCGGCGAAACCACTATCGAATTTTCCCTTCCGGAAGCGAACCGGGTCCGCATCGAGCTTTATGACCTGCGTGGGAACTTGTGTGAAGTCCTGACGGAGCAATCATACGAAGCCGGAGACCACAAAATCGTGTGGACGCCCAAATTATATTCCAATGGTATTTATTTCTGCCGGATGAAAGCCGGGACGTTTTCAGACACCAAGAGGCTGGTGATAATGAAATGAGGGGGAAGGGTATAGGGTAAACAAAATCCACCAGAGGCAGACGGCAAACGGCAGAACGCAGACGCATTTGATGTTCAAGTGTTGAGTGACTTCTTTAATAGGTGAAATCAGAATCGGAGTCATTCTCCGTTAAAGAAATTATAAAGAGGATCTGTCCCGTT